>Ga0307469_10000430_pt1 | contig 15551 bp, 14 predicted proteins | sample atmos_gasesAM2C__FD_203084 | JGI IMG/M metagenome (GOLD analysis project Ga0307469, IMG submission 203084) | Hardwood forest soil microbial communities from Morgan-Monroe State Forest, Indiana, United States - atmos_gasesAM2C_515 | ecosystem: Environmental > Terrestrial > Soil > Temperate...
CCTCGAGGTCGCCGGAGAACTCGATCTGGACGTTCCGCGCCGGGAGTTTCCCGCGGTTCTCGACCTCGACGACGTACTGGTTCCACTCCCCCGCCTGCAGCCCGGCCGACGGCAGTCGCAGCGCCAGGTTCGGATACTTGTTCTTGATGAAGTTCTGGATTTGGATGCCGACGGAGACTTCGGCCTGTTTGATCAGGATGTCCGCCATCGCGATGTCGCCCGCGCGGAGCGCCGCTTCCGCCTGTTCGAGTGAACCCTCTGCGTCGCCCAGCTCCGCCCCGAGACGTTTCGCGTTCGCCATCATCGTCGAGACGGCGTGGACCCGGGTCTCGTACTTCTCCAGGAAGTGGGACTTGCGAGATTCCTCCAGGGATGCGCGCGCCTCGGTCAGGCCGCGTTCGAATCCATCGACGTTGCCGTCCTCGATCGCCTGGCGGGCACCGAGGAGGTGCGTCCTTGCGGCCTCCGCCGGCACGCCCAGACGCTCCGACTGCGTGACGAGCTCCTCGAGGCTCTGGATCTCGTTCATCGACCGTTTGACGATCTGATGGCGCTTCGCGTCGAGGAGACGTTCGTGCAAGTCGCCTTTGAGCCGGTACACTTCTTCCATATCGTCCGCCGCCGCGGCGTCCTCGGCATGAGCGCGATACTCATCGAGCTCCTCCTCGTGAAGTCCGAGGGACACGCCCTCCTCGATCATCGGGGAGAACGAGCCGACGACGGAGCCGAGGTGGGCCTTCCGCGCGAGGTCGACTTCCTCGGAGATCCGCTTCGTGTACCCGCCGATCTCGTGCAGTTCGCCCGCGTCGATCATCGCCTCCGCCCGCGCGAGGATTTCCGAGGCGGTCCGGACGTCGGCACCAAGCTTCGCATGGGCCTCCACCTTCGCCCGGAGTTCCGACAGGTTGTCCCGGGCGACCCGGCTCTCCTGCACCCGCCGGGTCTCGTCGAGGATGTCCTCGATGACCTTCTTGTACTCGATCGCCTCGACGAACCGACCGTCGTTGATCGCCTCGCGGGCGTTCAGCAACACGACCTCCGCCCGGCCCGGATCGAGCCCGGTGGAGCGCACTTCCGCGACCTCTCGCTCGACGTACGAGACGAGGTCCTTCGCAGCGGCCTCGAGTCCGTCGTTCAGTCGGGCGGCCATCTCTTTCGTGTCGCGGAGCTCCGGAGAAATGTCGTCGTACCGTCCCTCTTCGAACGCCGTCTCTGCCCGGCCCAGGGCGGATTCGGCGCCCAAGATCGAGATGTCGGCGCGCGCGAGATCCGAGATCGTCTTTCGGAGCGCACCGAGCTCAGCCCGCGCGGCTTCCTGGGCGCGTCGACGGGCCTCGGCCTCGCGACTCTTCAATTCCCGGAGGCCTTCGGCGACCTCTTTCTCGGCGGCCCTCGCATGTTCGACGGCGTCGGCGTACTCGCCCCGCTCGAACGAGCCTTCTGCGGCGTCGAGCAAGGCCACCGCTTTGTCGACCTCGAGGCCCGCGTCCCGGCCTTCGTGGATCTTGCGCTCGGCGCGGGCGATCAGGTTCCTCGACGCGGCGACGAGCTCGTCCATGAGTTCTTTCGCGGTCGAGTCGAGGTTCGTGAGGATCGCGTCGACATCGTCGAAGTTCCGTTCCTCGAGCGCGCGTTCCGCGGCCCGCAAGCTGTCCTCGGCACCCGTGATGTCGATGTCCGCTTTCCGGAGGTCCATGATGAGTTTCTTGACCGTGATGAATTTCGTCGCGGCGCTCCGCGCCTTCTCGAGGGTCCGCCGCTGTTCCTCCTGATGGCGCGCCTGGCGTTGCTCGGAGAGGAGTCGATCGATCTCGCCGGTCGCTTGCAGGACCTCCGCGGGGCGTCCCTCTTGAACGGCGGTTTGCGCGCGCTCCAAAAGACCCGCGAGTTCCGGCGCCTCGACGCCGTCTTTGATCGCCTGCTCCACGGCCTTCCGGGCTCGTTCCAGCGATCCTTTCGCCTGGTGGTTCAGCGTGACCTTGACGCCTTTCACGATCCCTTCGGCGGACGCGACCATGCGTTCCGCCTCCTCGAGGGCCCCCCGGTCGACCGCCTGTTCGGCCGCCGCGAGCGTCTCGAGCGCATGGGCCAGATCGACGTTGTGCGCGAGGAGATCCTGGATCTCCGCTCGGACGGCCTCCATCCGGCGGTGAATCCCTTCAATCCGCTCGAGTTTCGACTGAGCGATCTCCGCCTCGGATTTTCGCCTCGAATCGGCCGCGGCGTGGGCGAGTTCTTCGACCTCGGAGATGCACGCTTTTCCGGCGTAGATTGTGTCGCCGTATCGGGCTTCGGAGTACGAGGTCTCCGCGTCCCGCAGCATCTGGCCGGCGGCGTCGACCTGGATGCCGTCCGCCTTCGCGCGTGCGACTTCGCCCCGGGCCTGGCCGAGGACCTCCGCCGCGGAGCTCCGCATGAGTTCGCGTATCGCGAAGATGTCGTGCTCGACGTTGTCGAGGAGCGCGTCCGCGTGGAAGAACCGGCGTTCCTGGATGCCGATCGCGGCGTCCGCCAACTTTCCTTCGAGCCCGACCGTGTCGTTTTGGCCGCCCTGGCGAAGCGCGACGATGTCGTCCCGCGCCTGCAGCACGCGGACGTTGAGCTTCTGCTCCGTCTCCGCGTCGGCGTCGGCCATGCGCTTGTCGATCAGGGCCTGCATGTCGAGTTTCTTGCCGAGCGAGACGGCGTCGTCGACCTCTTTCAGCAGCTGACGGGCCACCGCCGGGTCGAGGCCTCGGGCCGCGTTCATCAGGATGATCTGCAAAGACTGCTCCATGATCGTCCGGAAATGGGAGTCACGGGCGCTCTCGGCCGCGTGTCGGGCCCGGCCGACGAGCCGTCGTGCCGTCGCGAGGTCATTCCCCTCGATCGCCTTCGTGAGGTCGACCAGGGTCTGCTCGAAACTCGCCGCGTCTGCGCCGAGATTGCGCAGGTCCTCCGCATCGATCTGAAGGCTCGCGAACGCGTCGCGGACCGTCTGCAGGAGGGACGCCTCGCGCACGGCGTCGTGAGCATCCTTCGCCAACGCGCGCACCTTGCCGTACTCTTTCGCCCCGAGGGCCCGACCGGCTTCCTCGAGGATTCCGTCGGCGCGGCTCACGTCGACGCCTTTCCGCCGCTCCCGGGCGGCCTCGCGCGCGGATTCCCGCAGGGTCGCATCCGCGAGCGTGTACCGGCGCGCCTCTTGCAGGCTGTTCCGGGCCCGGTCGGCGAGGAGCGGAATATCCGCGTACACGCCCTTCCGGAGCGCGTCCCGCGCTTGAGTGAGGACTTTGCGAGCCTCGGCGATGTTCACGCCGTCCCTTCGGGCCGCGTCGACGTCCGCGGCGGCCCGGTCCAGGATCGTCTCCGCGCGCGCGTACTTGCGCTGCGCCTCCGCGTGCTCGATCGCCTTGGATGCGAGCGGCCGGATTCGGTTGTACTCTCGGAGGGCGAGGGCGTTCCGGGCGTCGGCGAGATGGCTCTCCGAGTCCTCGACGTTCCCGCCTCGTTCGCGCGCGTACCGCACGCGCGCCTCGGCCTTCTCCAGGATCCCTTGGAGGACCCGTTCCCGTCGCTGGTCGAGCGTCCGAATGGACACCCGTCGGAGGAGGCTCTCCGCCGCGACGAAGTCTCCCCGGTCCGCGAGGGCCCGGGCCTGATCGATGTTCCGCTGGAACGCGAGCGTCTCGATGCCCGCCTTCTTCGCCCCTTCCAGGACGGCGTCGGCGTAGCCCAGGGCATCCGCGACCCGCGCCTTGCGGCGCGCCAGGGCGAGGACCCGTCTCGAAGCCCGGGCGAGATCGAGGGCCCGTCCGAGGTCGCCGGCGGCTTCGGTCTGCTCCGCCCGCTCGAGGAGGCTCCGCGCGAACGTCGGGTCGGCCGGATCCCGGCCTGAGGCCACGAGGTCCTTGCGTGCCGCCGCGAGGGCCCGCTTCACGACGTCGGCGGCCGCCCGCGTCGTCAAGCCGCGATCGAACGGCTGCCCGCAGATGTCGCAGGCGGCTCGACCGTCCGGTACGTCCGACTCGCAGAGGGGGCAGCGGGCCATGTGGCTCCAACCGAGGGGTCGCCCTCCGCAGCGGGAGGGAATGACACGTTTGGATGTCGGGTCAGCCGGTATAAATGAAGCGTCCTCGATATCTCACCTGATAACCGTATGGCCCGATCCGGTTCCGGACCCGTTCCCGAAAAGCTTCAGTAGCCGCGCGGTGTTCGGACGACGTCGGGCGGTCCCGCGAAGGGCGCAGTCGGAGGTATGTCGGTTGGCGGCGCGGCGGGGTCGGTCGCTCGTCGGCATGGCCGTCGTCGACACGGAAGGCGTGGAGGTCGGCTACGTTTCCGGTGAAGAGACGAACACGCTCGTCCTCGGGGAAGGCTCCGGAGGCCGCATGCGCCTCGGCCGTCGGTATGTGAGCGGGGTCGTGGACCGCGTGACCCTGCGCGGCTCCGCCGCGGAGATCTTCGCGGGCCTGAACGTGGTGGATTCGGACGGGGAGTTCGTCGGCATCGTGCGCGACACGAACGAGGCGGACGACGTCTTGGATTCGTTCATCGTCGAGGACGAGTCCGGGGAAATGGTGAACGTCCTCCTCGAAGACGTCCGGTCGATCGACGAGTGGGTCGAGCTGTCCGTCGCCGGCGACTCCCTCTACGAAAAGGGTTAGCCTTCGTCCTCGGACGTCGGCGTGAGCATGATGCCGGTCCCCAGCCAGACGAGGAGGCCGATTGTGACCAGGATGCCGCCGTACCCCGTGATGAGGTTTGCCGCCAGGAGCGCCACGGGCAACAGGGTTCCGATCACGAATCCGAGACGGACCATCGCAAGCGCCTCGATGCCCTCTTGCTCCTAAAGGTTTGCGAGCCTCGAATCGGTTCCGGGGCGAAGTGTGTCCTACACGCGCTTCGAACTCGCTCGTCCCTTCTCGGCCGCACGGCGAATGGCCATCAGGTTCTCACGGATCCGATCGGGGAAGATGCCGCTCCCCGAGACGAGGATGTCGGCGCCTGCTTCGGCGACGATCGGCGCGGTGTCGACCTTGATGCCGCCGTCGACTTCGAGCTCGGTCGAGAGGCCTTCCTTATCGATGTGTCGTCGGGCCTCGCGGATCTTCGGGACGACGTCCGCTCGAAAGGCTTGACCGGAGAATCCCGGATGGACCGTCATGATCAGCAGCAGGTCCGCATCCCGGAGGTAAGGGACCGCCCTGTCGAACGGCGTCGCGGGATTCAAGACGACTCCCGGGCGGACCCCGGTATCGCGGATCGCCCGCATCGTCGCACGGACGTCATGCTCGCTCTCGACGTGGACCGTGAGATCGTCTACTCCCGCATCGGCGAAGGGCTTCACGAATTCCTGCGGCTTCGTCACCATCAGATGCGCATCGAACGGGACCTTCGTCAACGGCCGGATTGATTTCACGATGGCCGGTCCCATCGTTAGGTTCGGGACGAAGTGGCCATCCATCACGTCGATATGGAGCATGTCCGCGCCCGCTTCCGCGGCTTCGCGCACCTGGTCTCCCAGGCGGTCGAACCGGGCGGACAGGATCGAGGGCGCAATCTTGATGGCCATCGAAGCGCGCAATGAACAAGCGTGGAATAAGATTTCCCTCCCCGCGGCGAACGCCCCAGGGAAGGACCTGGTTCCGGTTTCGCCTAGGCCCGATGGAACGACGCCAGTTCGGCGACGATCTTCATTCCACCGATGAACGAGACCGCCCGGACGACGTTTCCGACGTCGCCGCTGAACCAGGCTTCCGCCGCGAGACGAGGCTGGCCGCACTCGTCACCGCCGAGGCCCACGACAGGTCCCTCGTGATCGTCCGCCGCGAGGCGGTCGACCGACGGGAAGGCCAAGCGGACCGGGATCGACGAGAACGTTCCCGCGGGTGTCGTCACGTTCTCCAACTCACCGGAGTGGAGCACGAGCCGGATCGGCACCGTCACGTTGAAATTATGCCAGAACCCGAACGAGTTGTTCGGCCCGTCGAATCGCCAGGCAATCATCGTGTGGATCGTCGCGTTGCTCGACACGTTCCAGGTCTTGTTTTCCTCGATCGGGAAGGACCAGATGTCGAGCGCGGGCTCGTACGTCGTCATGACGGTGGCCGAGTAGGACACGTTGAACCAACCGCGGAGGGTCCAGAGGGAGCTCTTCAACGAGACCGTGCGCACCTCCCGGAGCTCGGCGAGATCGGAGGCGCGGTAGACGGCGTACCCATCGACCGTCGCGTTCTCCATGATCGGCCGGAAGAGCAGCAACGTTGTCGTGTTTGTCTCGTTGCCGTCCCGGCCCGCGTCGAACACGCTGGCCAGGTGGAACGAGCCATGGACCGTCACGTTGTATTCCGAGTTGTCGGCGGACGCGACGGTGCGGGTCAGCGTTCCCGTGAGGGACGGGATCCCCCATGCCGGGCCTGCGATCCACGCGTCGGGCGGCGTCGAGTTGACGTTGTACGTCCATGAATCTCCGACGTGCCACGTCGGAACGCCCACCGATGATGCCTGCGGCGTGTTCGTGCTGGACGGCGAGCCCAACCTCATCAGGTTCGCTGGCCCGAATGCAACCGCCGCAACCGCGATGGCCGCCAATGCGATCGTGATCCCAATCAAGCCGAGAGGTCTGATTCGCATCCCGTTCCTCCTGTGCGGAGCCCGCGAAGAACGCGTGAGGTATAAGGGCGTTGTTAGACGGATGTAGAACTGCGCGTCCGTCCTTGAAACATGTTCAGGAATGATAATGTCCGTGGGCGGACCGAGAATCCCCTGGAGGCGCTTCGAATGGAAACACATCGGCTCGCCGCCGATTTCCATGATTACAGCCATATTATAGTGGAAGACCGAATGGTCTCTCACGGCGATACGTGAGACGGACCGGCCAAGAGTTCATCATGCCCCCGGGCCTTTCGACCGCCGTGGCGGCAGCGGTGCCTCGGTCTGCGGGATGAATCGATGGACGCTGGAGCCGCTCTTCAGCGTTGTCTACATCCTGCTCGTTGCCTCCGGAGTCGTCGCCCTCAGCGCCGCCGCGGTCGGGCTGAACACGGCGCTCATGGCCGTTGCCATCATCGGATTGTGGGCTGCGTCCGCGGTGGTGTGGTCCCGCGCGCGGGCCTCAAGACGCTCGGGTTGAGCCAGCGACAAAGCCCTTAAGAACCGCCCGTCATGTCCCGGCCGACTCCGGGCGGGAGCGGGGGCGGGCAGGTCACGGTCGACGTTTCCGAAGAGCTCATCGCGAGCTTGAAGAAGAAGGCCGTGACCCTGCGGAAGCACATCATCCGCATGACGCACAACGCGCAGAGCGGTCACCCCGGAGGCTCCATGTCGGCTGCCGACATTGTGACGGCGCTGTACTTCCACGTCCTCCGCGTCGACCCGAAGAATCCGACGTGGCCCGATCGAGATCGATTCGTCCTCAGCAAAGGCCATGCGTGTCCGGTGTGGTACGCCGCCTTGGCGGAGCGGGGCTTCTTCCCGGTCGAGGAGTTGCTGACGTTTCGCAAGCTGAACAGCCGCTTGCAAGGCCATCCCGAACTCGGGACGACGCCGGGCGTCGAGAACGCCGCAGGTGCGGAAGGCCAGGGCCTGTCGTTCTCCGTCGGGCTCGCGCTCGCCGCCCGGATGGATCACAAGCCGTGGCGGGTCTACTGCATCGTCGGGGACGGCGAGCAAGACGTCGGCCAGACGTGGGAGGCCGCGATGGCCTCGTCGAAGTACGGCCTCGACAACCTCACCGCGTTCATCGATCGGAACGGGATCCAACAGGAGGGCCGCACGGAGGACATCATGCCGCTCGAGCCCCTCGCGGAGAAGTGGGAGGCGTTCAACTGGCACGTCCTCACGATCGACGGGCACGACTTCCGCCAGATCCTCGCGGCGATCGAGGAGGCCCACCGCACGAAGGGACGGCCCACGGCGGTCATCTGCCGCACGGTGAAAGGCAAAGGCGTCTCGTTCATGGAGAACAAGATCAAGTATCACGGCGCCGCGACGAGCGATGACGAATTGAAGCTCGCGATCGCGGAGCTCGATGCCCAGGAGGCGGCGATTTGACCGCGGGCCCCTGGAAGATGGAGAGCCAGCGGTCGTACTTCGGCAAGGCGCTCATCGAGCTCGGGCGCCGCAACCCGAACGTGGTCGTCGTCGGCGCGGATACGACCGAATCGATCAAGACGATCGATTTCGGCAAATCGTTCCCGGACCGTTTCTTCCAGCTCGGGATCGCGGAGCCGAACATGATCAGCGTCGCGGCGGGCCTGGCCGCGGCCGGGAAGATCGCGTTCGCGGCCACGTACAGCGTGTTCGGGAGCGCGCACACGTACAACGTGATCCGACAGAACGTCGCGTACACGAACCTGAACGTGAAGATCTTCTGCTCCCACGCGGGTCTGAGCGTCGGTCCGGACGGGGCGACACACCAGATGAACGAAGACATCGCCCTCATGCGCGGCATCCCGCGGATGACCGTCCTCGTCCCCGCGGACGGCCCCGAGACGGCGAAGTGCGTCGATGCGGCCGCCGCGATGAAGGGACCCGTCTACTGCCGTTTCTCCCGCACGAACGTCCCGACCGTCACCTCCCCGGACGACGATTTCGCGATCGGCCGCGCGCGCGTGATTCGCGACGGATCCGACGTCACGCTGATCGGCTGCGGGCTCATGGTGGCGCGCTGTCTCGATGCCGCGGACTCGCTCAAACGGGCCGGCATCAAGGCGCGCGTGATCAACCTCTCGACCGTCAAGCCGCTCGACACCGCGACGATCGACCGCGCGGCGCGCGAGACGGGCGCGATCGTGACGGCGGAGGAACACACGGTCGTCCACGGGATCGGGGCGGCGGTCGCCTCCGCGATCGCGGCGAACCATCCGGTACCGATCGCCATGGTCGGGGTCCAAGATGTGTTCGGGGAGAGCGGAGAGGCGGACGAACTCCTGCGGAAGTACGGTCTGACGGCGGAGAAGATCGTGGATGGCGCTCACGACGTCATGAAGCGCCGCGGCCAAGCGCGATGAATACCGAAGACTTGACGGGCCATCGCGAGCTTAACTGGCTCGCTTGACCGGGCCTTTCTCGTTGTATCGCTGCACCGTCACGAAACCTGCGACGTTCTCGTGGCTCATGTTCCAACCCGAGGTCTCGTCTCGGAGCCACCACCGGCGGATATTCGTCACGGTCGACTTCTTCATGTTGATGCCGTCCGGCAACAAGATGTAGCCTTCGAACGGAGCGCCGGTCACCGGGTTCTTGATGTGCTCGCTTCGGACCTCACCGACTCCTTCGACCGAGAATGAGCTGTCGACCCCCTTGAACTTGAAATCGATCTTCGCCGTCTTCGTCGGAAATGTTCGGGTGAACGTCGTCGGGAAGACCGCAAAGACGCCGCCGCCCTCCTTTCCGCCGGTGATCTTCTCGATCGCGGCGCGCTGGTCCGGCTTCGCCTTCGGGTCGATGTAGACGCGGGCCGCCCCGCCGCCCATGTGGATCGCGAGTGGCCACCAGAGGCCCCACGCGAACGTCACGCCGTCCAGCTTCGTCGCGCCGAACGTACCTTTTCGGATGTGCCAGGAGACGAGGGCCTCGCAGTTCCCCGTCGTCGGGAGGGCATTGAAATTGCACGGGCACCCCCACGCACAATTGCAGCTCTGAATGTACTCCGCCTCGAAGTTCCACTTTGTCGGCAAAATCAAACCTCCTCGGGGTTTCGCGCATCCCCTCTCACCTACTTAAGCCGTTCACCGCAGGCCCTCCGGACGGAGCCTTCCGCACGTTCATATCGCCACCCCTCTTCCGGGGTTTGCATGGCCGAAACGGTCCGGGCTGGGCCCGCCGGGCTCCTCCGGCACCTCACGATTCCGATGGCCGCGGCGCTCGCCCTAGCGGTCGGAGCCGCGTGGTACGCGACGTGGGCGTCCGCGAACACCCTGATGGCGCTCATGGCGCCCTCGATCCTGGGGTCCACGGACCTCGTCCTCTTCTTCGCCCTCCTCGTCGTCATGATGATGGCGATGATGTTGCCCTCGGCCCTGCCGATGATCGTGGCGTACCGCGGAATGACGCGTCTCGAATCGGGTCGCCCCACGAAGCCTGCGGATGACGCCGCGACCGTCCTGTTCATCGCCCCGTACTTCCTCGTTTGGGGCGCGTTTGGGGTCGGAGCGCTCCTGGCGTTGAGCGCCCTCGGGCTCATGGGAGCCCTCACAGGTCCCTTCGCCTTCGCCTCCGCGGTGACTCTCGTCGCAGCTGGCCTTTGGCAGGTCAGTCGAACGAAGGAGGTCTGCCTAACACACTGCACGTCGCCGATGTCCTTCGTCCTGCATCACTGGCGATCCGGGCGGTTCGGCGCGGCGCAGATGGGCTTCCGCCATTCTTTGTACTGCATCGGGTGCTGCTGGCTCTTCATGCTCGTCCTCTTCGTCTCGGGATCGATGAGCCTCCTCTGGATGGGGGGCCTTTCGGTCGTGATCTTTGCCGAGAAGCTTGGCGTCCGAACGACGCTCTTCTCCCGCGCGATCGGCGTCCTCCTGGTGGCACTCGGGGCCCTTGCCGGTGTCGGCGCATTCTTGTCGATGTGAAGACAGGTCGGCGAATCGGCGACGCGAGACTCGGGCAACGGTCTCCGATCACGCCGCGGACTCGGGCATTTCCCGGATTTGGCGGACCGGCGAGAAGAGGACCCAGAGGAACGAGAATGCGCCGCCGACGAGGCCCACGATGATGGCGGGGCGCACGCCGATGGCCTCGCCCAGCACGCCACCCGCAATGGCGCCGAGGGGCAGCGTCCCCCAGACGATGGTCCGCATGGTGGCGTTCAACCGTCCTTGAAGACGAACCGGGACGATGGCCTGACGGAAGCTGACCTGATTGATGTTGTAGTACAGGTTGCCGATGAGGGAGACGAAGAACATCCCCGCGATCGCGAAGAAGGCGAACGGGCCCGACACGAACGGCAAGGGAAGCATGGCGGGTCCGAACAGGATCGCACCGAGGATGATGGTTCCGCCGACGCCGATCCGTTTTGCGACCCGACTCGCGGTAACGGCTCCGACGATGCCACCCACGGAGCCGACTGTGAACATGAGACCGAGGGTGAGCGGTGTGAAGCCGAGCTGGTCCTTCAAGTAGATGATGAGCAGGGCCGAAAAGACCGCGCTGGAGAAGAAGTTCGACCAGGCCGTGCAACCTGCAATGTAGCGGAGCCGCGGTTCGCGCAGGACCACTTGAAGCCCTTCCGCGACCTCGGTCAGGACGGATCGCCGCTGGGCAGGATCCGGTGTGGGCTCTCGTTTGCGAATGGCAATCAACGTCGCCGCCGAGAAGAAGAAGGACGCGGCGTCGAAGACCATCGCGATGGGAGCCTTGAAGAGTTCGATGACGGCCCCCGCGAGCGCGGGCCCTCCGGTGTTGGCGACGGAGTTGCTCGTCTCCAACTTACTGTTTGCGTCGACGAGCTGCTTGCGCTCCACGAGGGCAGGAAGATAGGCCTGGTACGCAACATCGAAGAAGACGGTCAGGATTCCGATGAGGAACGAGAAGACGTACAGATAGGCCATGTGAAGGAGCCCGACGAACGCGAGGGCGGCGATGATTGCGATCATGAGACCGCGACCGATGTCCGCGCGGATGAGCACGGATCGACGTTGCCTTCGATCGACCCACACCCCGACGAGCAAGCCGAAGAGGAGGAATGGAAGGGTGCCGGCGAAGCCGAGAAACCCCATCTCGAGAGGACCCGCCGCGAGGACAAAAACCGCGATTACCGGAATCGCGAGGCCCGTGAATTGGTCGCCTACCCGGGAAACGGATTGCCCGAGCCACAACAGGAGAAAGTCGCGGTGCCGCCACAGGGAAGCCGAAGAGGCCATGATGGGCAGCCGGGCATGGTCCATCCGAATAAGTAATTTCGCCCGCGACGCCGCTTCTGGAGATACGTTCCGGCCCCCTGAGCAAAGATTAAATGGTTGTAGATACATGATGTGTATACACAATGCTCGCCAAAGTTCGACGGTGGGGAAATGGTCTCGCGCTCCGAGTCCACAAACGGGACCTTGAGGCCGCAGGGGTGGCTGAGGGAGACGTTGTGCAGGTCGAGCTCATCCGGTCCCCTGAGCGGCGTCGATTAGACTTGACGTCCCTTCCGACGTTCGAGGACGACGACAAGCGAGCGAGCGAAAGGCATGACAGGTACCTCTACGGGTGAGCGCGTGCAGATCGCGGACACCAGCTTCCTCTACGCGCTCTTCTCGAAATCCGACGTGTTCCATGGGAAGGCCCGCAAGGCCGCCGCCTCGGCCGATTCCATCCTGGTCCCGAGCGAGATCTACTCGGAAACCGTAGCCCTCATTCACTACCGCGTGGGATTCGCGGCGGCAAAGTCGGCCGGCGCCTGGATGCGGGCCCAGAAGCGATTGCAAGTCGCGCCGTCATCACGCTCCCTCTTGGACGGTTGCTGGGGGATCTTCCGGGCCGGGCGGGGACGACTCAGCTATCCCGACGCGGTGGTCCTCGCTTGGTGCCGGGAACGGCGCGCGCCCCCATTGGCCTTCGACCAGGCGATCCTTCGTCGTTTCAAAAGATCGTGATGTGACGGACCGTCAACGTTCTTAACCCGACATCGTTATCCGAGCGGGCCGGAGACCATGGTCAAGATTTTCCTCGATACCGCGAACATCGACGAGATCCGGGAGGCGGCCTCGTGGGGGGTCCTCGACGGAGTCACGACCAATCCGACGCTCGTCGCGAAGACCGGCCGCAAGTGGTCCGAAGTCATCCAAGATATCCTCGCCCTCGTCGACGGGCCGATCTCCCTCGAGGTCACGACGACCCAGGCCGACGAGATGATCAAGCAGGGCCGCCAACTCGCGAAGCTCCATCAGAACGTCGTCGTGAAGATCCAGATGACGACGGAGGGCCTCAAGGCGATCAAGGCGCTTTCCTCGGAAGGCGTTCGGATCAACACCACGCTGATCTTCTCTTCGAACCAGGCCATCCTGGCCGCGAAGGCGGGCGCGAAGTACGTGAGCCCGTTCATCGGCCGACTCGACGACATGGGCCAAGAAGGCATGCAAGTGATCCGGGAGATCGTCGAGATCTTCGACCACTACGATTGGGACTGCGAGGTCCTGGTGGCCTCCATCCGCCACCCGCTGCACGTGATCGAGGCCGCGAAACTCGGGGCCGATATCGTCACCCTGCCTTTCGACGTCCTGAAGAAGATGACGCAGCACGCCCTGACTGACGTCGGCCTCAGACGGTTTCTCGACGACTGGGCGAAGGTCCCGAAGTAGGTCCTCGCCCGGAGCGACCAAATAGCCTCGTCCGGATGCCCTTTCCGAGGGGGAGTCGATGCAGTTCGAGGAACTGTGCACACTGCGAATGCAGTACGGCGAGGGGACGTGGCTGGCGCCATACGGCGAGAACGAGTACGTTGGATTCGGGACCGGGCAAGGCAAGGTCGTCGGTCCGAAGGTCCGCGGCACGATGCACTGGGCGAACCATCCACGCCGACGAGAAGATCGCGTCTGGTGCCCCGATCTGAACGGCACGATCGCCACCGACGATGGGGCGAAGATCCTCGTCGCGATCAAGGGATACAGCATCGTCGAAGACACGCCGACCGTGAACCGCGCGATCGTCGCTGCGGTGTGGTTCCAGACGGATGACGCGCGCTACCGCTGGCTGAACTATTATCTCGGCATCGCCGAAGGGGAGATTGACGAGACGACCGAGGAATGGTGGCTTCGCATCTCCGCGGTTCGGAACGAGGTGGCGAAGGCACCTCCGAAGATCGAGGCCGCGAAATGGCCCGGGTGAGCCGTTCCGCGTCTACTCGACGACGAGGTCCTCGATGGCCGGGCTTGCCGCGACCTTCCGTCCGAGCGGCGTGATCTGGTATCGGAACGTCGCAGGCAACGTGCTGGACTTCAGGAAGGTCTTCGGACCGGCGTCATACTGCACGAGGAGGTCCAAGCGAACGAGATTGTCGAGCTCTTCCATGACCTCGTCGGGCTTGACGTCGCGCATGTTCGCGAACAGCTCGCTCTTCGTGATTCCGTTCCCTTCGCGGCGGGCGGCGAACACGAGGATCCGCTGACGGAGGAGTTTTCGCACCTTCCGATTCTTCTCCCCCGCCATCATCGCGTCGACGGCCTGGCCGATGATCCCCGCGAACGCCTCTTCGACCCCCTCTCCGGTCGCGGCGCTCGTGAGGGACGTCGGCGCGCCCGGAAAATTCTCCTTGAGCCACGCGGACTCCGCCGGCCCGATCTTGGAGCCTTTCGTGCGGTCGACCTTGTTAAAGACGATTCGGAAGGGGACTCCGCCGGTGACGACCGAGACCGCTCGGATCCATTCCGCGAGCGTGCGCAACGTGTCCGGTCGTTCGATGTCGCAGACGGCCAGCGCGCCTTGTGTGCCGTAGAAGAGCGCGTCCCGGAAGTTCTCGCGGATCGCGTGCTCCCCCATCTGGTCGAAGATCGCGATGTTGGCCAAGATGACGTCCCCTTCCTCGTCCCCGGGCAGTTCGACGTCGACGCGGTGCATGTGCACGCCGAGCGTCCCTTTGTACTCGGGATTGTGGCGCGCCTCGACGTACCGCTGGATGAGGCTCGTCTTGCCGACGGCGCGCTCGCCGACGACGTTGATCTTCAGCTTCAGGCGGCGGATTCGCAAGGAGCCCGCGAGTCCATCGCCGGGCTCAAAAGGCCTCCGGGACGATTATCACATCGTCAACTCTGCAAAAGCGCGGTTAGGCCGCGACCGAACAGGAGGGAATCCTTCAAGTGCCCATGGCGGCATCGGTTCTCCGACGATGGACTCCGGCGGCGCGAAGATCACGTTGGACCAGGAGAGCTTCAAGGCGCTCGCCTCGGACGTCCGGGTGGGGATCCTCAAGCACCTCGACGTGCGGCGGGAGACCGTCACGGATCTGAGCGGCCTGATGACCCTGAGCAAGCCGACGCTCCTCGAGCACCTCGAGAAGCTCCAGTCCGCCGGCTTGGTGAAACGCGTCGACGAAGGCCGCAAGTGGATCTACTACGCGCTCTCCGACAAGGGCCGCAAGATCCTGCACCCGGAGCGCGTGGCGATCACGCTGGCCTTGGGCGTCGCCGTGGCCCTCGCGGCGATCGGCGCGTTCCTCGTGATCACGGCCGAGGCCGCCCTCCTGCCTGGGTCGCCCCTCCTCAACGCGTCCGCGCCGAGCCCCGCCCGCAGCCCCCTCAGCGGGCCGGTCGGCTACGCCGCGCTCGCGTTCGGTCTTGCGATCGCATCCGGACTCGCCGCCCTCGTCTTGCGGTTCGTCGGCCAACGGCGTCGCGAGCGGTTCTTCGAGCAGCTTGGCGCGGCCTGACGCCCTCTTTCTCCCGCCGGAGTGCGGGAAACCGTTATGAGCGCACGGCGCCTTCGTACGGGCGTGATTCGCCCGTGGCGGGGGAGGACCGAGTGGGCGGTCCCGCTCCTCCTGTTCCTGGCGATCCTGTTGGTCGCCGCGCTTGCCTTCAACGTCGCGAACCTCGATACCGGGGGCGAGGCGATCCCGGGCGGCGGTGCTGCAGGCGGGACCTCGCCGAGCG
>Ga0307469_10000431_pt1 | contig 15542 bp, 22 predicted proteins | sample atmos_gasesAM2C__FD_203084 | JGI IMG/M metagenome (GOLD analysis project Ga0307469, IMG submission 203084) | Hardwood forest soil microbial communities from Morgan-Monroe State Forest, Indiana, United States - atmos_gasesAM2C_515 | ecosystem: Environmental > Terrestrial > Soil > Temperate...
CGACCAGGCGGGCATCCCGACGCAATTGCTCTCGGACGCCTTTCCGGACTCGGCGTTCCTCCAGAACACCGACAAGCCGTTCGAGGTCCACCGCATGATCGCGCGGGTGACGCTGCTCGACGACAGCGATCCGCAGCAGGTCATCTTCCTCACGGAAGACCAGTACAAGGCGCTGCTCCGCTGCGTCCGGGTCCGCGTCAACGACGTCTCGAAGGACCAGCTCATCACCAAGAACTCGCAGCTCCTCTCGGACCTGCTCAATGAGTCCACGGGCACGTGGGAGTGGTACGATCCGTACACGATCTCTCGCTCGGAGGGCTTCAATGTCGCGTTCGACATTCTGCCCTTCAACGTCACCTCGCTGGGGTTGCCCCAAGGCGTGACCGCCGCCTCGCTTCGCCTCGAAGTCACGTTCGAGGGCTACCTCATCGTCATCGCACCGCCCACCAACGAACGGTAGAGCGCGGTGGCAGCCCGCGACAGCGTCTTCCAGACGTGGTCCAACCTCCCTGTTGCGGGGGTGAAGGACGCGATCCAGATCGCGCGTGCCGGTGACGTCCCGTGCCGCGTGCTTGTGCGTTGCTTGACGGGTACGGCAATCATCAGTTTCGACGCGAACGAGATCAACGTCGTCGGGCAAGCCGTCAGCGGGCGCATCTGGCGCATCCCAGCGGGTCAGTCTGATTCGCTCGTGATGAATCCGGGCCAGACGATGTCGGCCGCGGCCGCCGCGGGTGCAGCCGTCGCGATCTCCGTGGCCGTGTCCGACGCGTATCCTGTGAAGGGGTAGCGCGTGCGCGACGGCGCGTTCGTTCAAACGTTCGTCCTTCCGCTCGGCGATGCTGCGCAGGTCGCGATCATGCTCATGGACGATGCAAAGCTGGACCGTCGTGTGATCGTGCGGAACCTGGGCTCCGGCGGCGCGTCGATCTATCTTTCCATCAATCGGTTCCAGCGCGCGGAGATGGTCGGCAGCACCCCAGCTACACCGCACAGCGGTTATTACTACGTGCTGCCGTCACCGCTGTCGGATCAACTTTTGCTGCCTGTCGGTTGCGCGCTCTTTGCGCTCAGCGACATCAAACCGGGTCAGCTCGAAATGCAGGTGTTCCCGCTCGAGGAAGAGCACGACAAGTGGGGCACGCTGTTCTGATGCTCGGTAAAGTGCTCGTCGGCAGCATCGGAGCGCTTGGAGCATGGGAAGGTGCCTGGGCTCTGCGGCGATACGCGCGACGGAAGCACTACTACAAGAAGGCGTATGACCGCGCTGCGCAACTCGGTCGCCCGCTCGTCGTGATCGGCGATCCCTCTGGGGGGCTGACACACGGATACGGATGCGGCGATGTCTGCATCGATCTTCATGGCTGTGACTGCTCGGCTCAGATCACAGCCGACATCACACAGAACATCCCACTGCGGGACGACTCGAGTGTGGTCTACGTCTCATGCGTCCTCGAGTATGTGGACGATCCCGCGAGCGCCGCGAACGAGATCACGCGCGTTGCCGGATCGAACGACAATATCTACGTCGTGACTGTGGAGCCATGGACCTTCACGTCGCGGATGATCCCCGGCGCGAAATGGATCGTGAATGGGCCACCCGTGGGCGATTTCAGCTTCAAGCCCATTCGCGGTCTGACCACGGGTGACGGCAGCTTCGCGAGCACGCGACAGCGTGGTATCATCCGCTGATGTACGTCGCGCGATCTTTCGGCCAAAGCTCGAGCAATCCGATCGTATGCACATCGGTGGATTGCGCGACGGGCGAAGCGGCCGTCCAGCAAATGATCGCGACGTTCAACCAACTCAACGCGCCGTCAGATTTCGCTCCGGCCGTGAACGCGCTCAACACCGCTTTCCAGCAGCAAAACGACGCGGCTGGTTTCGCCTTCAGCTCGAACTGCTGTGCGATCTTGCAAATCGGACAGCAGGCCACGGCGTTGACGAATCAGATGCTGACGGCGGCCGGTAAGGCGCCGATTCCTGGGCTGCCATCGGGTTTTTTCGACACGCTCACGACGGTCCTGGAAGGAGTGGCGATTGCGGCAGCGGTCGGGTTGGCGGCATGGGGCGGTATCGCGATCTACCGCTACGCGAAAGATCAGCCGATCTCGATTCGCAAGCGAGCTTTAGCAGGACGACGTCGATGATTTTCGCGGTGCCATTCGGGCAAGACGTATCGGTGTCTCCGAGTGCGGTGCCGAGCGACGGTTCGGTTCCAGACACGGGGTTCGAGCCGGCACCGCCGCTTCCTGGTCAAGACGTTCCGCTCGGTCCGGGCGTTCCGCCCATCGATGTCGCTCCGCCGAAGGTGACGCTTACGCCGAATCCGAAGTTGGGCCCGCCGCTGCAACCGTCTTCGCCTTCGGTCGGTTTGTTGATCGCGGAAGTGGCCGGCGCGATTGCGGGCGCCAGTTTGCTTGTCTGGTTAGGGGTCGCGATCTATCGTGAAGCTGCACGTCCTTCTCCGCGTTTCGCCCGCTGACCGCTCTGTGATAGAATCTCTCCTCATGGCTGGCAAGGATTGTTGTGTGCGGCGGCCAACGCCAGGGACGCGCCCGGTTTGGGGGCAGATCCCGCGTCCTGCGCCGCCCCCCAAGCCCCGCGGAGGTCGATGATGGCACGGAGTCGGAAGCATAGATTGCATCAGTGCGACGAGGTGACGTTCAAGCGAAGCTCGAGCGGCCGGCCATTGCCGCGCTCGAAGTGGGTCAAGGTTCTTCGATGCCGAGATCGCCACCTGAAGGCGCACAACCGGCGCCAGTGCCGGCACAAGTCGGGTCCGAGGAAAGGGCTGTTCAAGCGCTGCCGGTAGGGGGGCCCAGATGGGGCTGCGCGATGTTTGGTCAAGGCTGATCCATGGACGCCGTCGCAACGGAGTTGCTGAAGGTCGGCCCGCTGGGCGCGATCATCATCGCGATGGCGATCTACATCTGGCGGAGGGACAAGGAGCACCGCCACGAGCGGGATCGGCTGATGACCGAGATCACGACAATCCACGAGAGAAGGATCGCGGATTCCCACGCAGTGACGACGACAGTCCTACAGCTCAACGACAAATGGAACGGGACGGTGAACTCGTTCGCGACCATCATGGACGCGCAAAAAGACACCATGGTGGAAGTGCGCGAGGCGCTGCGCGACCTACGGCCGCCCCCGCGCGGCCGATAAACGACTGCACGCAGCGCATTGCCATCGCGCTCGATGCGCTCGAGCGCACGACTGAGGGCGGTCAGCAGCGCATCAAGAGACAGGTCATCGAGACCGAGAAGGCATTGCGCGCAGAGACGATGGAGATTCGGCGCGTGCGGACGTATCCACCTCGAACAAGATTGAAGCCGGTGAAATCATGATCCTCGCTCAGACGCAACCCACGGATAGCTCGCAATTCCCGCAAGTGTCATCGAGTGGCGTGCAAACGCTACCACAGGTCAATCCGGACGGATCAGTTACGGTACCGACCACGACGATTCCAGCACCCGCGGTTGACACTGCGGTGTCGGTTGTGGGCTGGACGTTTTTTGCTCTGTGGATGACATCGGGCGCTGTCTCGGCTTATCACGGGTATAAGCGCAATCACGATTCGGTGGGCTGGGGACTTGGCTGGGGCCTCATGGGCCTGATGTTCCCGATCCTCGCGCCCGTCACCGCCATTGCGGAGGGCTACGCGCTGCCGCTCGAGGAGGGCCCGCAGAAGTACGGCAAGCGTGTTTTTGCCGGTCCTAAGCGTCGTCGCCGTATCTATCGTCGTCGAGCAGCATGATCTACGCGGTTCCACTCGGGGACGTGCTCGGCGCCTCTGGCGACTGGGGCACGATCTTGCCGCTGCTCCGCCAGTACGCAACGAACATCCCGATCTATTACTTGCTCGGCTGGATCAAGCGCGAGTCGGGCGGCGACATCACCGACACGACATCCGCGGGCGAGAAAGGCTACTTTCAGATCTCGCCCGGAGAAGCGCGCACGTACGGTTACGATCTAGCGCGGCTCGGTACGGATCCAGCGTACTCTATCGAGTCCGGTATTGATCTCGTGGGCAACTACGGGGAAGTGGCCTCTGGTCTCGGCTACTCGTACGGCACCGACGATTTCTGGAGCATCGTCAAGCTCGTCCACACCGTCGGCAAAGGCGGCACGCAGCAGCTCATCAACGCGGCTGGCGGCGGCACTCCGTCGTGGTCGGCGATTGAAGCTGCGGTAGATCCTTCCATGCAGGTCGGCGGCCGCACCGCGGCGAGCGCCTTCGGGATCGTAGACGACGTCTTCAATCAGGGCGCGACACTGGCCGATCAGCTCGGCGTCGATATGTCGGAAGGGCAGAGCAGCATCTCGCCCCAAGAATCAAATGCGCTCCTCTACGGCGGAATCGCACTCGGGGTCGTTGCGCTCGGTGCGCTAACGTGGTGGGTAATCTTGCCGCGGGTCGCGCCAAAATTCCGGCGACGATATGCGCTCAGCGGCGCGGGCAGTAGACCTCGCCAGTTGCGGCGTCGATCACGAGCTTCGCTTTCTGCATGAAGTCCATTCCAAGAATAAGCCCTTTACGGAACGGCTGATTTGTAAAGGGTACGAAGGCGTCCACGCTCGCTGCGCAGCCAGAACGAGGAACGTGAATTCGGACCCGCATGAGTTCTCCGCGTAGGCGGTGGCCGGCGATGTTCATGGTGCCCGTTTTTCCCAGGGGCTTAGCGCCGGCTCGTTCAGCGATAAGTCGATCTACGATAGACCGCTTTGTGCCCGTGTCGGCCATCGCGGCGGTCGGAAAATCGCCAACTCGTACGAAAGCCATCGCTTGTTCGTCGCCGAGTGCCGGTTTTCTTTTTCTCATGTGGCATCCAGTACGGCCATCCGCGCGAACACGGCAGCCGGAAGCCCTTTTTGATTGGCGGCGGTGCAGATTCGCGTCATCTCTTCGCGCGTCAGACGTAGCGCGATGACGTGACTGGCCCGATTTGTTTTTGTGGGACGCCCACGTTTTATCTTCATTTGTGATTATGAGTATACTCTAAATCACAGCGAGGCGCTATTAGTCAATCTCGTAGCGGATCCGGCGTACGAGCGCGTCGATCGTCTTCGTGTCGATCTTGATCGGTGTCGGATCGACGAACTGCTTCGTCGCCAAATCGAGCCGGGCAAATTGAATTTCGCCTTCGCGTACGAATTTCAGACCGGCCGTGTCGTTTTCAACTTGAGCCGATACGACCTCCCAATCGCGGACGAGAATGCCGACTTGGCAGGTCACGCGTGGTGCTCAGCGAGCCGGAATGCCCACTCGATCTCGTGGTCGGGCAGCGCGCCCTCGCGGCGAATACTTCGGGTGCCTTTGACGACGAAGGTCGCCGGCACCGCACTCACCTTGAAGGCATCAGCGAGCTGGCTGTTCTGCCCAGCTTCCATGACGTGAACAGGAACGGTCGGGTGGCGGCGCGCGGCCGCACGCAGGCGCGGCAGGTATTCATGGCACGCCGGGCAGCCTTGCATATGAAAGACGACGAGCGACGTCCGGCTCGTGCCTATCCGGTTAGCGCCCATAGGCAACCCGGCTTTCGTCTCCACGAGGCTGAGCACTCAGCCCGAGCGCAAGAATGTTCCGGGCCGCGTTCACATCGCGGTCATGGCTTACACCACAGGCAGAACATCTCCACACTCTTATTCCAAGCCCTGCGATACCTATCGGCCTCTCCGGTGGCAAAGCGCCACACGAAGAGCAGGTTTGGGTTGTGAAACTCTCATCGACCTCCAAATACGTCGCTCCGTGCCTGCTGGCTTTGTAGCGGAGCATGTCTCTGAAGGTAGACCAGCCAGCGTCGAAAACGGATTTTGCCATCCGTGTTTTGGCTAGCTTCGATGCGTTGATGTTACCGACGGCGATGAAGCTGTTTTTACGAACGAGTCGAGCGCTCGCCTTGTGGAGGTGATCTCTACGAGCGTTCGCAATCTTTGCGTAGAGTGCTTTTGATCGGCGCTTGTTGCCCGCACGTTGCGCTACCGCGAGTTTCTCTTCTTCGCGACGAAAATATTGTGGGGCTTCGATTTTTTCGCCCGTACTTGTCGTCACGAGTGTTCTTAATCCGAGATCGATTCCGATGGTGCCTGTGCCGGCTGAGTTGTCTTGCGCGAGCTTGACGTAGAAGCAAACCCACCAATGGCCTAGTGCATCCTCGACAAAACACCCGCCTGTCGCGGTCGGCGGGAGCGGCCGGTGTTTGGCGCCAAAGAAACGATACTCGCGTCCGAGATAGATCACTGACGAGGATGTGAATTGGCGGCTCTGCTGCTGGAACGGCACCCATCCGAGAGAGCGACGCGCACCGCCGCTGTGGCGGAAGCGTGGACAGCGCTTACGCCGGTCTCGACTTTTTGTGAATTGTTCGCAGACGTTTTGCACTGTCTGAGCGTGGATACCTAGATCTTTGGAAGCGCCACCCGTTAGCGTTTTTAGGTCGTAGAACGACTTCCATTTCGTGACGACGCCTTCGCGCCATCTACGTTGTGTTTGCCGCTGCGTTGCCGTGCAGAAATTCCAAACTTGGTTCACAGCAAAAGCGTAACGGCGCAACGTGCGTGCGGCGCGTTTGCCTTTGAGCCGGTATTTATAGGTCAGCGTCATCTGGACGGTTAACCCGTGCGGCCCATCTCGTCCTGGAGGGTACCATAAGGAGGGCTACTTGTGGCATACTGGGACGCATGAAAAAGAGGGCCTTGACGCTCACCAAAGCGGCGACCCTCCTGCGGCGGCTCAAACGCGGAGAGGTGCGATAATGCTCGGACAGTTCAATACGAGGTCGGACGCCGTTCAACTGTTGGGGCCGCTGGGCGAGACGGAGGGCACCGACTTCACGTGCCACACGTCCACGACCTCCGGTCAGCTCGTCTGCTATGCGGCGAACGACGCGACCGACGAGACGTTTTACCAACTCCAGGTCGCGATCAACAAGGCGCGAGTGGCTTCGGGCCTGCCGAGCGGGAGCGACCTCACCGAAGACGGCATCATCGGACCGCTGACGGTCGGGCTCGCGCAGGCGGTCATGGGCACGTCGTACGCCCAAGGGATCGTCGGGACGAGCAGCACGCCCGTCGATGCGAATTCGATGGCGGCCAACGCGTCATCGTTCCTGTCCCTCTTCCAGCAGATCGCCGGCAACACCGCAGATCCGTCTCCTTCGTCGCCCTCGCAGGCGACCTCGAGCCGACAGAGCCAGGGTGTGACGCAGCCGCAATCTGTGGCCGTGCAGGCGCAGCAAGCCGCGGCGTCCACCAACTGGCTGCTCTGGGCCGGGATCGGCGGTGGAGCGCTGCTCATCGGTGTGGTGGCCGCGATCGCGTACAACCAGCGCAAGAAGCGCGCGATGGCGCACACGCCAGCGCCGAAGCATCGTCGGTTCTTCCGGCGATCGCGCCCCGAGGAGATCCGCATCTTCGAGCCCCGCGGGCGGCGCGCTCAGGTCAGGATCTAAGTCCGTGCTCACTCTGCGCCAAACGGCCTACGGCCAAACCGGCGAGGCGAATGTCAACGCCTACGGCCAGCCGGGATGGGAACCGTCGGCCTACTTCGCGTCGCAGTGGGGTCTCCAGAAGGCGTTCACGGAGCCTGGCTGGCAGACGTACCAAGACCTTCTGCCCTACGGGCGCTGGCCGACCGACAGCCAGTACGAGGTCTTCGATTGGATGCCGTGGGCGATCCGTGGCTCAACCCCCATCGCGGGACAGCGCGCACTCAGCGGTCCCCTCGGGCAGAGCGCGGCCGACATCTCGAATCTCATCTCGAGCGCGGGCAGCGCCGCGACCAGCGCGGCCGATCTCATCCCGCAAATCTCGCAGGCGTTGCCGCAGATCACGCAGGCGGCGAACGATATCGATTCGCTCACGCTCTTCGCCAAGATCTTCTTTGGCGTTGGGACCGTAGCGATGCTCGCGGTCGCGTACAACGCGATCCGGCAATCGAAAGGGACGCAGAAATGAGCGTATTCGCCAAGATCTCGGGTGGCCTCGGGCAGTCCACGACGTACCAGATGCCGAACGACTTCCGGTGCGCCGGCACCTCTCTTGCGCAGTACCCGTGTACGCCGGTCAGCATCCCGGCGCAGACTGCGATCTACAACCTCTACACCGCGGCGAACAACCTCGTCGCGTATCTCAACTCGCAGGGGCACAGCATCACGATGACGCTGCCTCCGCGTACGACGATCAACGCGAGCACGGGCTCGACGCTGCTGCAACTGCTCCAGTTCTTCGCGCAGTCGAACCCGTCCCCGTTGATGAGCACGTGGCTGCAAAACTTGCAGGCCAACGTCGCCAGTTGGGTCACGAGTGTGGACGACCTCACGGCGTTGCTCACTTCGCTGCGACCCGGTCAGACGGCTGTCACCGCGATGTTCGTCCCGTCGAGCGCACCTCAGTGTGGCGCCGGTATGTCGATGGTGAACGGCCGTTGCACGGTTGTGAGCTGCCCGCCCGGGACGATCGCGAACTCGGTGGGGCAGTGCGTGCCTGGCACCGCGGGGACTGTGCCATCCGGCAAGGGCGCCGCCCCGCGGGTCATCATGACGACGCGAACGAGCGCGCCGTCAAGCTGTCCACCGGGTCAAGTTTGGGCCACAGCCGCGATCGGTCCTGGGCAAGTTCCAACGGGTCAGGGGCAGTGTGTGCCGATGACGAACACGACGCCGACGCAAACGCAGGCTACTCCTGTGCAGTGTCCCGACTACGCACAGAACTGTCAGCCGATAAACGCCGACGGAAGCTGCCCCAGCGGTTTCGTGCCCGACTCGCCATCGGCGACTTGCATCCCTGCGACGAGTTTGCAGCCTTTGTCGCCCGCCACAATCGCGCCGGGGATGGTGCTTTCGCCGCTTGCGCAGGCGCTTATGAGTGCGACGCCCGATCAATTCGCGGCGCAGTGGCAGAGTCTCGCTACGCAATTCGGTATCTCGAATAGCGATCAGCAAGACATGTTGAACGCTTTGACCGCGGCGATCAATCGTCAACCAAATGTGTACGTTCCGCCCGCGGCTTACGGCATGACCGCGGTCACAACGCTTCAAAATCTCGCGCAAGCGATGACGCAGATCCCCTACGCGCAAGCGCAGGCGTTCATCGCAGCGGCGCAGGCGACGGTCTCGACGTTCCCGTGGCTCTACGTCGGCATCGGCGCAGCCGTGCTGCTCGGGCTGGGGGTCGGCGCGTGGTGGTTGCTGTCGCCGTCAGATCAAGCGCAGGCCGCATGATCGCTCTGACACAAAAGTTGCTCGCGCAGGCCGAGGGGCCGGTCCTGATCGATTTCTACGCGGACTGGTGCTCGCCCTGTCGTGCGATCGCGCCGATCTTGAAAAAGATCGAGCGCGACTACGAGGCCACTGTGACGTTTGGCAAGGTGGACATCGACAAAGAACCGAAATTGGCGGAGAAGTTCAAGGTCCGCAGCATCCCGACGCTGATCTTGCTCCAGCGAGATGAGGTCGTGGGACGCATCGTGGGCGTGGGCAGCTCGCCGGAGAAGGACGTGCGCGCCCTCCTCAAAAAGGTCGCATGATCTTCGCTCGTCCTCTCGGTCTCGTTGTTACTCAGCGAGCAGAAACGCTCGGGCTCGTGACCTGGAGCCATCCTGTCACGTTGGGGTGCGTCGAGTGCGACAGCGGTTGTCTCGGCGACATCGCGACCGGAGCCGGCGGTTACGTCGATATCGGCGCGCTCGTACAGCAGCTAGGTACGATCCCGATGCCGATGAGCTACACGCAAGCTCGCCAGCTCTGCGCCGACGGGCTGTCGCTCATCAATACCGCCGAGTCAGAAGGACAGGGCCTGCCGGGTCAGACCGCTCGAGACACCGTGCAGGGCAAACTTCAGTTCCACGATAACGTGCTCAACTCTGTGGACGCTGATCAGAGCACGGCGCCATATCTCGGCTCCTGGGATCTTGTGTTTTGGGTACAGCGCGCGGCCATTGAAGCGAACGCGGTGGTTGCTGCCGGACAGGACACGCCCGGCTTCCTCGCGACGTTTTTGCAACAAGCGCAGTCGGACATCGCGTACATCAAGTCGCTTCCGGGTGCGATCCTCAACGCGATCACGGCTCCGACGATTCAGAATGCGGCGAATCAAGCAAACCAGATCATCGCGAACGCGCAAGCCGCAATCGCTGCGGGCGCGACGGATGCCGCTCAGGCTGCCGCGGATGCGGGGAATCAACTCATCGCGGCGAACGCGGCGCATCCGTTTCAAGTTCAAGCCGGGCTCAATCTCGGATTGTTGCCGTGGATCATCGGCGGTGTCGCGTTAGCGACGGGCACCGCCTACATCGTTTATAAGGTCATCGCGGGAAAGAAACTGTGATCTATTTCGGACCCGTCAAGAAGCGCACGCTGCCGTTCGATATCGCGCAGCCGGTGCGACGACCGAGTGCGGGGCTTGGATACGCCGGGATCCGCCTGGGCGGCGTCCCCGCGCCGCAGAGCGGTTTGCAAACTACGCTCCGAAATCTCCAGTCGGGCATCAACGACCCGACCATCGCGAGTCAGAATCCTGCGATCAACCCGACGACGGGCGCCCTCATCACGGGGGGCATCACGGGCGGCCCGACGATGAACCAAACCGGCGCGCTGATCCCCACGTTCGCGCCGAACGTGTGTATCCTCTGGCCGCCGACGAACCCGCTCGCGAGCGCAAGCCAGATCGCGCAGCCCCCGATCACGATCGGGACGTGCTCGTGGGACCACGTGAATTGGTGCAACACCGCAGCGGTGCCGGGCGCGTACGTGTCCTCCGCGCGCAACGCGCTCAACCAGCTCTTTCAGGGCCGGATGCCGCGCCAAGGGATCTTCGTCGGCACGACGGCCGCTGGACCGGGCGCCAACGCGGGCGCTCTCGCGTACCTCCAATCGATTCTGCCCGAGTTCCCGTGGACGATCACGCCCGCGCCGAATCAGATCCAGGCGTTCATCCGTCCGAGCGTGAGCAGCTCGCAGGTCATCAACAACACGGTGCCGAAAACGGTGCCGATCGCGATGTGGCTGCTCTTTCCGAGCGACGCGATCCCGGCGACGTTCTACGATCCGGCGCACCCGCCGTTTGACCAGAACGACGTCGCGTACGGAGTCCCGAACGCGGCCACGATCGCCGCGATCCAGGGTGGTACGCAGCCCATCAATGGGCGGCTCGCGCAGATGCTGGCCGGCGCAATGTATATGTTCTTCCCGGGCGGCTACTACGACTTCGGAGGCTCGACGCCGGGCGCCGTGCACCAAGGCCACGTGGTCGGGTCCTACTTCGCCTCGACAACGGGGCAGGCGCAGCCCATCGCATATTGGGCGCGCACGGTCTCCGACGAGATGATCAATTTCATGGTGCAGTTCCTGACCACGCCGAATCCCTACGATGGGACGGTTGGCTTCGGGGGCGTTGCCACCAATCACGTCACGGCTGCGGGTGTTGCGCTGAGCACACTGATCGGTGGCGCGAAGGGAATGCAGGTCGGCCAGGCCGTCGGTAACGCGCTGACACCGTCCGCCGCAGCCGCGCAGAGCGCCGCCGCTGGATCGCGGGCCGCAGGAGCCGGCGCCGCAGCCGCGGCGGGAATGGTGCCGGGCGGCAGTGTGGCGGCATCGGTCGGCGCAAGCGCAGGCTCCACGGCAGCGACCGCGGCTGCTCTCGGCGCCGCGGCCGGCCCCGAAGGCGCTGCGATCGGGGCCGCGGCCGGTGCGCTCATCTCGCTCGTATCGGGCCTGTGGAGCTACTTCTCCGATCCCGATCCACCGGGATGGGTCAAGCAGCTCTCGAAGATGCAGGGTCTCCAGCGGCAAACGTCCGCTTGGTATTGGATCGGTGAGACGACGCCCGATGGCGCGGCGATTCCGCAAGCGCAGCTCGGTTGGTGCAACCGCCTCTTGCCGAGCGTGTACCGCGGGCTCCAGCCAATCGATCCATCGCTGGCGTTCGGCTCGAGCACGTGGCCGCTCACGTGGAAGGATCCGATCCAGCTCGGGCTCGCGCCGGTCAACGACTACGCGATCTTTTTGCCACGGGGGTTTCAAGGCGACACGCAGCCGAACCTCTGGACTCCGATCGATGCGTACACGGAAGTGCTGCGCCGGATCGGTGGCGGTGGCGCCGCGACCGCAACATCTTCGATCCCGTGGCCTTGGATTGCGGCCGGGCTCGGCATTCTCGCCGCGATCGGGATCGGCGTCGCGGTCGCGCGCAAACCTGATCAGAAAGCCGCATGACGCCGCGCCAACAGATCCTCGGGCAATACGTCAACCAGCTCATCGCCGACGGGATATTGAAGACGCCGATGACGGTGCAGGAGAAGGCCAAGACGGTCCTGCGCTGCGCGGCGATGGATATCTCGGCCGTGATGGGCGTAGCCGGTAGCTCGCTTGCGCAAGCGTTCTTCGCGAGCTTGACGGAACGCATCGCGCGGACCCTACGATAGTTGTTCTGGTGATTCGTTGTGGTACACTTCAAAGCATGAGCCAGAAAAAAATTGTAGTCACAACTAGATTCCCGCCCCCGATCTACAAAAAACTTTTTGCACGTGCCGCGAAGGAAGGGATCTCGCTCGCGGATTATGTTCGGCGTCTTGTTTTGCGAGACGTAGGAGCGCTCCGCTAATGGGTCGTATCTATAAGCGTTTTCGTGTTAAAACCGCGGCTGGATCCGCTAGCGGCATCGGAAAAATCGACAACGGAGCGGATCGGACGTTAATTCGTTTCGAGACGGCTTGTCGTCTCGGGCTCGATCCGATGACGGCGAAGACCGTTACGATGCGCGCGGCAGGATCGCGTCTCTACGGGTTTCTTTTTCCTGTCGAGATGAAGGTCGGGGATCGCACAGCCAAAGTAGAGGCGTTTGTCGCACGTTTTACACGAAGCGGGAAACATCTGCGTGCAGTTCATCCGCCGAATTTGATCGGTGCTGATTTCATGCAGTCTGCGAAAGTGCAGCTCGATTATCGTAAGCCGCACAGGAGAGTTTTTTCGGAGTCATGGTCCTGGGATTGGGAGTTTCGGCCAACAACGCCGGCTGAGCGTAGAATGCTGCGACGGACTACACGATGTCCTCGGCGGTGACGATTCCGCAGCAAGTTGACGGCGCGATCGTTTTTCGTGCTGGGCTCGCCGTGGACGCAGACGGTGCTTTTCGAGCCTATAATCTCGACGGGAGTGGGCTCGACTCGATCCGAAACGCGAAGGATGCAAACGGCAATTGGCTGCCCGATGTCGTCGTGCTCGACGCAAGCGGCAAGCCGGTTCAGCAAGGACCGAATGATCCGGCGCCCGGATTTTTGATCAGTCAAAGCGCGTTATCGGATCCGTCGAAAGCCAAGACCGATCCGACGAAATACGTTGATGCCGAAACGACGCCGTACGTTTCAGTCCCGCCAGAGCTTCTAAAAATGGGCGCGCACAAGGGCGATCTCGGATTCGCGGTCTATCGTGGAGCTGGAAGCGGCGCGATCATCGCCGACGTGGGGCCTCATCGTAAATATGGTGAAGGTTCGATCGCGCTCGCGTTCAATCTTCAGATAGACGATTCTCCGCGTGACGGCGGTGTGGATTCGGGCGTCACATACATCATCTTCCCGAACACGCGAACGTCGCCGCCGTGGCCTCGCGACGTCGAGGTGTTTCTTGGCCAGGCGCGCGATCTCTTCACGGCCTGGGGCGGAATGATCAAGCTCGGGTCGCTGAATTTCGGTTAGAAAAAAACTACCCTCTCCATGACGGTTGTTGCCATGGAGAGGGCTGAACGCTGCCTAGCCGGCGCTGCCTAGCCGGTCCACGTCATACCTCTGCGCTCCTTGCCGCGCCTAACCGGCCAAACCGAGTTCCACCTTGCCTGTCCTGATCGCACCCACTTGCGCCCATCCGGCCAAGACGAGCCCGTCCTTACCCCGTCAGTCCTAGCCGAGCCATACCTGCCGGGCCTGGCCCAACCGAACCTGAATGCACCGCATCCTACCTCGCCAAACCTGCCCCATCAGACCGGGCCTTGCCTGTCCCATCCGGACCTGACCAGACCGTACCTGCCATGCCTGAACCGTCCAAGCCGACTCGCATCATGCCACGCCATGACATTCCCAACCTGCCTTGACCATCCGCACCACGTCCCACCGCGCCGTGACCCGCCGAGACCCGCCAGACCAATCGGGCACCTCTCCTGCCATGCCTTCCGCTCCATACCTATGCCGGCGCAACCCCGCCTTTCCTGCCCGTCCCTTCCTTAACCGACAAAACCGAACCGAACCGTTCGTAACCGCGCCTTACCGCTCCTGCCGCGCCGGACGAGTGCCCACCGTTCCTCGCCTCACCTTCACAATCCGAGCCCATCCTGCCAGTTCGTACCGTACCGAGCCTGCCACGCCTACTTCTTGAGCGCCCGCTGAATCATATGACGCAGAGGCGCGAGTTCATCGAATGCAGCGGTCGCGTTCACCCATTCACGTAAACGCGCTACGTAGTCGGCGACGACTTGCCGACGGAGATCCGCGTTCTGTTTCTTGCGCAGCTCTGGCGTGGACGCATACGTGCGAACGCGCACGACCGCACCCGAGCTGCGCTCGACTTTCATCCGGACCGAATGAGCGAATCGCGGCGTAAATTCTTCACCGCGTAGCGTGATCTTGAAGCGCACGGACGCCACGAGCTGCCGCGCTTCATCACGCCATCGTTGTGTCGCAGCTTTTTCTAAGTTCCAAGTGAAATGTTTGTGTAGAGGGCTCCTCGGGTTCTTCGCCGCGCGAATGATCTTCTCTACGGTAAGGCCGACATAAGACTCTGAGCCACAGATCGCGACAAAGGCCGCATGAACGCGTTTCGCTTCTACCGCACTCATGCGGCTATTTCCGCACACCGCGACCATGAACTACTCTGCCGCCGCTTCAGCGTGCCCGTTGGCTTTGGGCGCCTTCGGGCGCTTCACACCCGTCGCCTTCGCACGCATCTCGTTGATTCCCTCTTCGATCGAGCCGCCCGTTTTGACGAGCATCTTCGCGACCCAATCGGGGAGAATGAGCGGCGCGCGAGGCACCATGCATCGCGTCGTGACTTCGGTGATCCGTTTCGTGCTCTGATCCTCGACAGAATCGAGGTCTAGCTCGAACGTGCCGTGCACACCGTTGCGCTCGGGACGCCATTCACAAAGGCCGATCTCGCCGGCCATTTGGACGAGCCAGAAAAGTTGCTCGGGCGTGATCAAGAGCGGATTGTAGATGACCACGACCTCGAGTTCCCAATCGAGGTATTCGGGACGAAAACGAATGTCGGCCGTGCGCCCCATGCCGCTATTGCGCGCGACATCGAGCCGGTTCACGACCGATTTCGAGAAGCTGATCGGGATGTACTCGCCCACGATACGGAACGCGATTCGCATATCCGTCTTGGTGAGATCCGGATGATGCTTCGCCGCCGTGACCATGGCATTGCGAAGTGCGCCGGACGGAACGCAATCTTGCCCTTTGACGTTTCTGTACTTGCACGCTTCGGCCTCGTCGGCAGGGCTTTTGAACTCTCGCTCGACGGTGACGCCGCACTGTTTCGCGAGCA
>Ga0307469_10000432_pt1 | contig 15492 bp, 16 predicted proteins | sample atmos_gasesAM2C__FD_203084 | JGI IMG/M metagenome (GOLD analysis project Ga0307469, IMG submission 203084) | Hardwood forest soil microbial communities from Morgan-Monroe State Forest, Indiana, United States - atmos_gasesAM2C_515 | ecosystem: Environmental > Terrestrial > Soil > Temperate...
TCCCGGAGGCTGCGCCATCGGTGCCCGCCCTATCGATCTCCACATCAAGGGCCTCGAACGTCTGGGCGCGAAAATCATCCAGGACCACGGCTATGTCGAAGCGTCCGCCGATCGCCTGCGCGGCGCCGAAATCGTCTTCGACAAAATCACCGTCACCGGCACCGAAGACCTCCTCATGGCCGCCACGCTCGCCGACGGCGAGACCATCATGCAGAACTGCGCCTGCGAGCCCGAAGTCGCCGACCTCGCCGACCTGCTCAACAAAATGGGTGCGGAAATTAAAGGAGCGGGCAGCTCCACCATTCGCGTCAAGGGCGTCAGCCAACTCAAGGGTGCCAAACACCGCATCATCCCCGATCGCATTGAGGCCGGCACTTTCCTCACCGCCGCTGCCCTCACGGGCGGTGACGTCAACGTCACCAACTGTGACCCCGGGCACCTCACCGCTGTCCTCCAAAAGCTGCAGGAAGCCGGCGTGAAGATGACCCACACCGCCGACTCCATCCGCGTCATGGGCGACAACCCTCTGCGCGCCGCCGACGTCAACACCGAGGAATACCCAGGCTTTCCCACCGACATGCAGGCACAATACATGGTCGTCGCCACGCAGGCCGAAGGCACATCCATGGTCACGGAAAACATTTTCGAGAATCGCTTTATGCACGCTCAGGAACTGGTCCGCATGGGTGCCAACATCCGCATCGAAGGCCGGCGCGCCATCGTCCGCGGGAAAACTCCTCTCAGCGCCGCCGCCGTCCTCGCCTCCGACCTGCGCGCCTCCGCTTCGCTCGTCCTGGCCGCGCTGGTCGCCGACGGTGAGACCATCATCGACCGCGTCTATCACATCGATCGCGGCTACGAACATATCGAAGAAAAGTTAAAGGCCATCGGCGCGGAGATTCGCCGCATTGGCGAAATCTTCCCCAAACGCCGCGGCGCCTCCAGCTAACGATCCCCATAGTAGAGACTGCCCAGGCATCAGCACATCGACGCAGCCTGTCAAAGTCATTGCGTCTCCCGGCTACGTTTGGGATACTTTTGCCCTATGAAGGGAAACGCAAAAGTCCTCAAAGAACTCAACGCCGCGCTGCAGGAAGAACTGACAGCCATCAATCAATATTTTCTTCACGCTGAAATGTGCGAGAACTGGGGCTACAAGAAACTCGCCGACTACATCAAGAAGCAGTCCATCGACGAGATGAAGCACGCAGAAGTGCTCATCGAACGCATCCTCTTCCTGGACGGGACGCCCTCCATGCAACCTCTGGAATTGAACATCGGTGGCAATGTGCGGGGTATGCTGGAGAGCGACCTGACACTGGAGGTGTCTGCCGTCAAGCAATACAACGCCGCCGTCCAGGTGGCTACCGACGAGAAAGATAATGGCAGCCGTGATCTTCTGGTTACGTTATTAAAGGACGAAGAAGATCACGTCGACTGGCTCGAAGCCCAGATGCACCAGATCAAGGAAATAGGCTACGAGCGCTATCTCACCATGCAGATGGGCGAGGAAGAAGAGTCCTGAAATTCACGGGGCAGGATCGCTCCTGTCCCGTTCGTTCTACCGTCCCAGCGTTAACGGTGATCGTCGCGATCGTGGTCGCGGTCGTCCCAATCGCGCTCGGTATGCCACTTCCGGTCGTCCTCATTCCACCAGCGGTGACCGCTGTTCCAGCAGTGCTCCCGCGCTTCGTGCAGGTCGCGCCGCGCCCGATCGGCTTGTTTGCTGTGCGAACCATGATGTTCCACCACCTCGTGCAGCCTGTGATCTGCCTTGGCAATTCGCCGCTGGCAATCATTGTCGTCAGCCTGCAACTTGGGCGCGGCCGTGACCGCGAAAGATCCCACCAGAACTGCGGCCGCCACAACTGAGTTTCGAAACAATCGAGAAATCAAACGGTGTTGCATACGCCCCAAACCCCCTTCGAACACTATTTAGGCGTGCTATGGACTTTCCACCGTCCATAAACTCGACCCCTCAGGAGCTTAGCCTGTCGGCGAATGTCCACTGGATACACGGAATCTGGTACCCGGTAAGACATTTTTCCCCAGGATTGCGTTCCACCCTGCCTGGCTGCGAGCACCCCGATTCCGCTTCACCAGGAAGCACGCTATCCCTTGTGACCGCTCCAAGTCTAATCACTCGTTGCTCGGAGTCCTTACCGGAGGAATCCTTGGCGAGACTCAGAACGGCCACAACCATCACCCCGCTTTTCTGCGCCATACTCACACTCCTGTTTCCGGTCCACTCCCGTGCAGAAGCAAGCATTGAGAAGGTCAGGATTGCCGAAGGCATCTACCAGTTCATCACCTCGCCCGACGGATACGTTCCCAACGGCAACTCCGTCGTGATCATCAACGAGGATGATGTTCTGGTGTTCGACACATTTACGCGTCCTTCCACCGCGCGGAAGGTGCTCGCGGAAATCCGCAAGCTCACCCCCAAGCCCGTCCGCTACATCGTCAACTCGCACTGGCATCCCGATCACTGGTCGGGTAACGAAGTCTACGCCCGCGAGTTTCCCGGCCTCGAAATCATCGCTACCGAGGAAACCCGGCAGATCATGCTCAATGTCGCCAACGCATGGCCGGCCCTGTACGACGCCGGATTGAAGAAGGATGAGGCTGACTTCGGCCGCGAAATCTCGACCGGCAGGCAGGCCGATGGCACTGTATTAACTCCCGAGCAGCGCGCCAAGGACGAAGCCCTCATGCAGCGAGGACGGGAATACATCGCCGAAGCCCTGCAGGTTCACCGCACTTATCCCACGCTTACCTATACTGACAAGTTCACCCTCTACCATGGTGGACGCGAGTTCCGCTTCCTCAGCATGGTCGGCGACGCCGCCGGCACCACCGTGATGTATCTTCCAAAGGAAAAAATCCTCTCGACCGGAGACCTGCTTTCCTACCCTGTTCCCTATTACACGCCTCCGCTAAGCCGGCATGCGCACAGCCTGCAGACACTTGCCCAGTTTGACGTCGACGTGATCATCCCCGGCCACGGCCCCGCGTGGCACGACAAGGACTACCTGAACCTCGAACTCCTTCTGCTCGAATCCATCGTCAAGCAAGTGACCCAGGCCGTCCAGAAAGGCCTCGTCACCGTGGAGGATGTCCAAAAGGAGGTCAACGTAGAAGACTTGCGATCCCGATTCACCCACGACGACCCGGACTTGGACAAGAAGTACCGCAGGTTTGTCAAAGGCATGATTGAAAACGCCTACCGAGAGGCCCGCGACGGAAAGAAATTCGAGTACTAGCCACTCGATGCCCTTCACCCGGGCGGAAGGCCAGCCTGCTTGACCCTCTCGAAAGAGTCCAACTTAGACGATGGAGCGGCGGGCGTCTCCGCCCGTCGAACGCGAGCTCCCGTCCGCGGCAGAGTCACGCCCAGACGGTAATCGCCCTGCTCCCTGTACTTCCGTAACTTAACCTTATTTTCGTTTTGGCATCGAATGTAGGTATGGGAAACGATATCTGCACCCTCCCCCTCGTTTACCAGTGCGCTATGTGTGAATGGCGCTGGACCGAGGATCAACCCGAAACCTACAACACCGAATATGACGCCGCCATCGTCTTCACCGGCGCTGGCGCTTGCCCGGCCTGCAGTGGTCCCCAGGCCGTCCAGTTGGCGAAGGCCAGCTAAACCGTTGTTCGTTTTTGCGTCGTAGCTGTTCCGGCTCCGCTCCGGCCCCGCAGCTGCGACGCCCGCAACGGCTCCGTACCACGCCCATCCCATTAACTTTCCCCGTCGTGCTACACTCTCGCCCGTACCTCGCGGGTCCCGCCCGCTATCCGTTGTTCAATCAGGGACCCTACCTGCGTTCCTCCTCGCAAGGGACGTGGATGGAGGAGTTGCGAGCACACTCGAGGTGTGCCGACTCCCAGTCCGCGCCCACCTCAATTTTGAGAGGAGATTCATGAAATACAAAAAGCTCACGCCCAATCTGGTCGTCCGCGACGTTCAGGCTGCCATCCACTTCTACACGGCAGTGCTCGGATTCCAGCAGGGCATGACCGTGTCTGACGCGCCTCCCTATGTCTTCGGGTCGGTTACCGCTGGCGACGTCGAGATCTTCTTTAACGACCAGAAGGCGGTCGCTGCCGACCACCCTGCGCTCGCCCGCGATCCGCTGGGCGGCACACTGACGCTGTTTCTGGAATGTGAAGGGATCGAAGAAATTCTGCGCGCCGTCGAGAAAGCCGGAGCTCGCATTATCATGCCGCTCAAAACTCAGTTTTATGGTATGCGGGAATTCACATTTCTGGATCCGGAAGGTTGGACGGTGACCATGGCCGAGCGCGTAAAGTGATTTCAGCGCGGCCCGTGGAGCAGTGGGCGTCCTCGCCTCGTCGAAACCGCGGCGCGGCACGACAAGAAGGGCCCGGACTCACGAAACGCCTTATTAGCGTCCGAGAATCCGGGCCCTTTTCAGATGCGCCCATGTCTCCGCGTTAATACTCCGCCCCGCCCACAAACCGGTACCCCGCCTTGTGGACCGTGACAATCAACTCGGGCCGCTTGGGATCCTTCTCCAATTTTTGACGCAGACTGGCCACATGCACATCGACCGTTCGCGTAAAAGTTCCGGCCTCATAACCCCACACGGCGCGTAAGAGTTCTTCTCTGGAAATCACCATGCCGGTATGCTCGACAAAGTACCGCAGCAGCTCGAATTCCCGTGCCGAGAGGTAGATCGGCGCTCCTCCGCGCGTCACTTTCACGTCGCGATGATCCGTCATGCCGCGGGTTTCGATGCGGATGCCCCCGAACTGGCGCACCACCTGGCCCGTGCGAATTGGCGCCCGCCGCAACAACGCCTCGATACGCGCCATCAATTCCTGCATGTCGAAGGGCTTGGTGACGTAGTCGTCCGCACCCAGCTTCAGTCCAATGATCTTATCCACGGTCTCACTGCGCGCCGTCAACAGCAGGATAGGCGTGCCCAGTCCCGCCGTCCGGATATCCCGGCATAGGTCAAGCCCGCTTCGTCCCGGCAGCATGATGTCCAGAACGATGAGGTCGAATGGCAACGATGTCGCTTTCTCGTAGCCTTTCTCTCCGTCCGTGACAAAATCCACCGCGTAGCCCTCTTTATGCAGCCGGTCACTCAAGGCCATGCAGAGAGCTTCTTCATCTTCTACCAACAGTATGTTTTCCTTCATAGCTGTGCGACTCGTTGTACCGTCGTATTCTCTACTTCGAGCGCGTGCGCAAGGGGCAGGTGGACCGTAAAGCGGCTCCCCACACCCACTTTGCTTACCACCGTGATGCGTCCGCCCATCGCCTCGGCAATGCTCTTCGCTAACGGAAGTCCCAGCCCGGTGCCGTGAATCTGCGCGGCCGTCACGACTGGACTTCGGTAAAAAGGCTCGAAAATCTGTTGTAACTCCGCGTTGTCGATGCCGATCCCATGATCTTCCACGCTGATCCGCATTTCATATTCGCGGAAGTCTTCGGCCAGACTCTGGAATGCGCGAATCATGATCCTTCTCTGCTGCTCACCGCCATACTTCACGGCATTGACGACCAGGTTCTGCAGGCATTGACACAGCGCAGAAAAATCCCCGGTTACCAGGGGCAGATCTTCCCCCAGATGTTCCTCCACCACAAATCCGGCCTCCTCCGCGAGCATCCGCGTATTCACCAGCACCGCACCGACGATCTCGGACACTTTCAGCGGTCGCAGTACGTAGCGGTTCCTGCCCTCATGCGTGGACGCAAACAGCAAAATTTGATTGACCAGTTCCGTCAATTGGCGACTATGGTGCCGGATGACGGAGCCATATTTGGCCATCTGTTCCTTTTCGTCCACTACTCCGTCCGCGATGTTTTGGGCCGAGGCACAAATCACGGCCAGGGGCGTGCGCAGCTCGTGGGAAACGGACGCCACGAAATCCATCTGCAGCTTGGCCAGTCGCATAGCGTTGAGCATCCGGCTGCGCTGAATGGCCCATATGGAGGCGCTGGCAAAGATGAATGTGAACGCCAGCACGCCCATCAACCGGATGACCGAACGCTGTGATGACTTATCCACCAGCGTCAGCTGCTCCGACGCCTGCACATCATAGAGCCGCTTCACCTCTTCCAGATCCTGACGTACCCGCTCGAAAGAGGGTACTCCTCCGTGAAGATCTAGATCGACCGCTTCCTTAGTACTGCCCTCCAGAATCGAAGCCAGTACTTCATCCCTCACAGCCAAGTAGGCCGCCCAGTTCTGCTGCAGGCGCCGGCCCACCTCGATCTCGCGTGGCGTTCGCACTTCGGTCAGGTACTGCGCAATGCCCTCCGTCACCAACCGGTCGGCGGCGCGGGACTGGTCAGCATACTCGACCTGCAGATTGCTGTTATTGGTCGTCAGGGCGTACAGAGTCGCCCGCCGCGTTTCCTGTGCTTCATATTGCAGTTCGCCAATCCGCCGTAAGCCCTGCACCGATCCCGCGTACATGTGTTGCACCTGCTCGGTGGCCGTGTGCAGGTCCCCCAGCATGAATGCGCCCACCGCAACCACCACGCAGAACACCATGAACAGCAGAAGACTGGAGCTGTGCCGCGCGATCAGGTCCGAGATCGGCTTCATCCACCTCGCGACGCCGGTCGGCTCGATGCCTTCCACGTTGTTGTTTCGCTGGCTCATCTCACTTCGCAGCCCGCACATCAATCCTTAACGGGTACTCGGGGTCATCGAGCTTGCGCCCGTTGACCCCGATCACTTTGACGGTCTCGTCTACATCCGACGCCCGCACATAGCCGATCGCGCCGGGAACATTGAAAACAAATTTCCGCACACCCACCGGCGTCGACAGGGTTTTGGGTGACACAAACACTTCACCTGTAAACAGTCCTTGCAGGAAGTGCCGGCTGAATTCCGTCTCGTTCATGTGGCACACGTCCCGCAGCACCGCCTTCCTCTCCGACAGACCGGGATCCATCATCACTAGCGTAATTCGCCGCCCGTTGGGCCAATGGCTGCGCTCTCCCAGAAAGACGGTTTTCAACTCTTTCAAGGAAAGATCCTCAATCGGATTCGAACGGTTCACGATGATCGCCAGGGTATCGTCAGATAGGTTGCCCGCAGGCGCCGGAAACGCGCGCCCGGGGGACACTTCCAGCAGCAGCACCGCGCAGGCCACCAGGCTCAGCAATCCAAGCGCCCGCCGCATCCGCACTCCCCTCAGAATGTGAATCCCAACTGCAGGTTCAGTCCGCTGTAGTTTTGCTCGTGGCGAGAGACGTTGTAGTCATACTGCACTTTGAGGGCCACCGATTCGCTCGCATCGTACCGCAATCCCAGCGAAGGTCCCTCCATCCTCCCCACATCGGGGAAGATCGGCTCCCGGTCCGACCCATTGATATACTGGTAGCGGAAGTACGGCTGGTAGGACCCGAACCGCTTGGCAATCTGCGTATAGAAGGCGGGCGTGTTGAATACCTGCGAAGTTCCGTCCAGCGCGTGCCGCACCAGCACCACTTCGTTCAACCACTCGAATTTTGGAACCATGTACACTGCGTGCGCCGCCAAAATCGTCTCATCCACTCTCGGCAGCCCCACCGGCATGAGCCGGTCGTGGTATCCCGAGAAGCCAAACTGCAATCCGCGAATCGAATCTGGCCGCGCGAACAGGGCCAGGTTGAATGCCTTGTAGTTGTTTTCGTCCACTTCGTTCTGCACCGGCTCTTCCGTCAACGGAAATCTCGATTGCCGCCCGTTTCCGATTTCTGCCACGTAGTGCAATCCCAACCCTCCGGAGGGAATCCGGCCAGAGGCCGATAGGCCCACGTTGTGAATCGGCAGAATTCCCCCGCTATCCTCGAATTCGAAGAGTTGTGGCCGCCCGGTCGTTGTCTGGAACCAGGTGCTGTGGTGGTAAGCCGTGTTGTAGAAGCCGATGGCCGTGTGATACCGGCCCGCTGTGAGATTGAAATAGTCGTTGTAAGAGTACTGGATCAGGTAGCGTTCGACATCCACTCCAAATTCGTTCAGCTTTCCTCCCGGAACATTGTAGAAATTGTCCGGTCCGGATTCGAAAACGATTTCGCCCAAAAACTTGAATTTCTCGGAAATATCCGACGTCACAAATAAATTGAGCTGTCCGAGCGCAAATGTGTTGGTGGTCCCCTTCCGATCGGTGCCGTGAAAGTTGACGTCCCCAAAGCCCCGGATACGCAGCAACGTCTTGCTCATGTCCATGCGTTCCGGCTCGAGATGTTCCATCTCTTGCTCGGGTTCGGACGCGGCCACCTGCGGCCTGGGGCTAGCCGCCGGCACTTCCGCCGGACCTGCCGCCGGTCCGCTGGGTGGATGCGTCGCCGGCGCATTAGCCGCACTCACCGGCTGCACCTTCCCCGCGCCGGTTTGAGTTCCTTCCAGTTGCGCCACCCGTGCTTCCAAGCGCTCGATCCGGTCCAATAGCATCTGGATCGTCTGTTTATCCCCGTCCGGCGTGGTCTGGGCACGAAGACTGGGCACGCTCGCCGCAAAGGCAAGCAGCACGGGAAGCAATCGCTTCATCCACATTTGTGCGCGTCGGGCGTCTACGCACCGAATCGGCGCAACGGAATTGGACCTCATGGCTACCTCCTCCAAAACGTCGCCGCAACTCAATCTGGAAGCCTTTGCCGTCCTGTTCCAGTCTGGTGCGACCTACTTTCCATCGTTAACCTGACGGTGTGCGGACGCCGCCATGGCAACGACAAGACAGGTAAAGCTTGGCTGGGGGAGGAGTTCGGGGGCAAGTTACTCACGTGCTGTCCGGATGCTGCAACTCCAAGGCCGGGCATACCGCGCCCTGGGAAGGAGGGTCGCGTTGAAACGACCCGGACAGGCATCGAAACCCGGCAGTGTCGCTACGACGACCCCGCACATTGGTTGGGATTATCGCACTCCATGGCGCTGGATCATAGTCTCCGCAATAGTTCCAATGCAGATTCCACTCGCTGGTGCTGTTCTTCGCGATACCAGGCGGGGGCGTCCTCTTCCAGCAGTTGCCATAATTCTACGAGAACGCCCGCTGCAATCTCTCTCTCGGCGGCGATCTGTAGTGTGTAGCGGAGTAAATCCTTGTACTCGCGATCGTCTGAACTGGGTTCCGCCACTCGCGGCCATTTCCACGGATGCAAGAGGCTTGTCAGGTTGAAGACCGATTTGGAATGTGCCTTCATGGTATCCATGCTCCTTGAAGCGGAGTGGACAGCTCGACGGGGGAGTATCGACGATTGATTAGAGCCGATCCCGCATTTCCGGAGTGTAAAAAAGACGTAAGGTTCCCTTGGCATGCGAGTTACAACCTTTACTTTGTTTTTCAATTCAATAAAAAGCCGCGGCACGCGCCGCGGCTTCCCTAATCACATTTTTCGTTCGATCTAGCGCCGGCCTCCACCACCGTGGCCGCCGTGACCTCCACCGCGCCCGTTGTGCCCGCGACCACCGCCCCCGCCTCGGCCTCCGCGCCGACGGCCTCCTCCTCCGCCTCCGCCACCAGGACGAGGCCCGCGATCGCCCCGCGGTTCCGTTACGGCCACGGTATTGTGGGCCGCGTCTTCGCGGTTGAAGTTAGGCTCGTCGCCCTCCTCGAAATCCGCTCCGCCTTCGATCGTCATGGACGCTACCGCCGGTACCGGAGCTTCTTCCGCCGGAGCTTCCGGCCCGCCGCCACCCATCTTCGCACGCTGTTCCTTGAGAACTGCTTTGCGCGAAAGCCGGATCCGGTTGCCTTCCACCGCCAGCACCTTCACCAGCACCTGATCGCCTTCTTTCAGTTCGTCGCGCACATCCTTGATCCGATGCTCCGCCACTTCGCTGATGTGCAGGAGACCGTCGGTTCCCGGCAGAATCTCGACAAACGCGCCGAAATCCGCCAGCCTCGACACCGTGCCCAGGTACGTCTTCCCGACTTCCGCCGTCGCCGTCAGGTCGCCGATAATCTGGAGCGCCTTCGCCGCCGACACCTGGTCGTTTGAAGAAACATTCACCTTGCCCGAATCTTCCACGTCGATCTTCACGCCTGTTTGCTCGATGATGCTGCGGATCATCTTTCCGCCCGGCCCGATCAGATCGCGAATCTTGTCCACCGGAATCTGCAGCGTGTAGAACCGCGGAGCAAAGGTCGACACCGCCTCGCGATGTTCCGACAGCACTTCCTCCATCTTCCCGAGGATGTGCATCCGTCCGCGTTGTGCCTGCGCCAGCGCCTCGCGCATGATCTGCGGAGTGATCCCGGCGACCTTGATATCCATCTGCAGCGCCGTGATTCCCTTCCGCGTGCCGGCAACTTTAAAGTCCATATCGCCGTAGTGATCTTCTGCGCCGGCAATGTCGCTCAAGATTGCGTACTTCTCGCCTTCCTTTACGAGTCCCATCGCCACACCCGCGACCGGAGCCGCCAGCGGGACGCCTGCATCCATCAACGACAGAGCCGCTCCGCAGACCGTTGCCATCGACGACGATCCGTTCGATTCCAGGATGTCCGACACCACGCGCATCGCGTAAGGCCACTTCTCTTCCGACGGAAGCACGGCCGCGATAGCCCGTTCCGCCAACGCCCCGTGACCGATTTCACGCCGTCCAGCTCCACGCAGAAACTGAACCTCTCCAACGGAAAACGGAGGAAAGTTATAGTGCAACATGAAGCGCTTCTTGGCTTCGCCTTCGAACGCCTCCAGCCGCTGCTTGTCGTCGCTCGTACCCAGCGTGGTCGTCACCAGGGCCTGCGTCTCGCCGCGCGTGAAGATCGCCGAGCCATGCGTGCGCGGCAGTACCCCCACTTCAATCCAGATATCGCGGATCTGGTCGAACGCGCGCGCATCCGGACGCCGCTTTTGCTCAATTACCTGTTCGCGGAAAATCCGTTCCCGCAGAACTTCGTAGTATTCCTTCAGTTTCTTTTTCGCGTCTTCGTCGTCTTGCGGAAGCGCCCCTTCCAGTTCCTTCTTGATCTCTTTCACCAGGGCGTAGCTTTCGGCCTTCGGATGCTTCTCCGTATCCAGAGCATCCACCAGGCGGGCTCCCACCTTGTTCTTAAGGTCATCGAAGTACTTTTGATCGAACTCCGGAGGCGCCACCGTCCGCTTCGGCCTGCCCACCTTGTTGCGCAGCTCGTTGATGGCCGAGCAAATTTTCTTGATCTCGTTGTGCGCGTACTCGATGGCCTCGACCACCGTCTCTTCGGGCACTTCCTTCGCGCCTGACTCGATCATCACGATCGCGTCCGCCGAACCGACCACCATGATGTTCAGCAGGCTGTCGCGCATCTCCGAATACGTCGGGTTGGTCACAAACTTCCCGTCGACATAGCCCACGCGCACCGCGCCGATCGGGCCAAGGAACGGAATATCGGAAATGGTCAGCGCCGCCGAAGCCGCGTTGATCGCTGCCACGTCCGGATCATTCTCTGTGTCCGCCGACAGCACGAACGCAATCACCTGCGTCTCGCACTTGAAGCCCTCGGCAAACAAGGGTCGCACCGGACGGTCAATCATCCGGCTGGTCAGAATTTCGCGCTCACTGGGGCGCCCTTCGCGCTTGATGAATCCGCCGGGAATTCTTCCGCCAGCGTACGTGTACTCGCGGTAGTCCACCGTGAGTGGGAAGAAGTCGATCCCTTCTCGTGGGTCCGGGTTCGATACCGCCGTCGCCAGCACTACGTTGTCGCCCACCCGCACCACGGCCGAGCCATGGGCCTGCTTGGCGATCTTGCCGGTTTCAATTTTGAGGTTTTTACCGCCGGAGAGTTGCACACTAATTTCAGTTGCTTCGGGTTTCATGAATTCATCCTTCTATAGGCTGGAGGGCAACAATCGCACAACAGGATGTTGCGCGCGAGGTGAGCCAACGCCAGTAATGTTGCAGCCGTGGCCGGAACGCACTTTCCAAGGAATCCTTGATCTCGTTCTCGCGGCCACCAGGCGGCGGAACGAAGGCGAGGCGCCCGCGGGGATACACTACCCCCGGGCGGGTGTTCAGCATGCTTACTTGCGAATGCCGAGTTTCGTGATGACGCCCTTATAGCGCTCGGAATCGTATTCTTTCAAGTAGTCGAGCAAGCGGCGACGCTTGCTGACAAGCATGAGCAGTCCCCGGCGCGAGCCGTGGTCCTTTTTATGCGTCTTGAAGTGCTCCGTCAAATGTCCAATGCGCTCGCTCAGCAGCGCGATTTGTACTTCCGGGCTGCCGGTGTCCGTGGCATGCGTCGCATAGGCGTCAATGAGGGATTTTTTTTGCTCTCTGGCTAGCACTAACCTGGTGCACTCCTGTCTTCTCAGTTTCGATTTTTCTTTGTAACGCCATTGAGAGTAACACGTTAGCGACAAATGTGTAAAGAAGCCCGCATCCCCCAAACCACTGGCCGCACAACGCTTCCCCGCGTTATCGTAATCTAGCTGGTGTGGCTGCGCACATTTCTTGTGCGCGTGCTTGTTAGGATAACAACGAGGTCTGCTTGCGCTGCCCCTACTGCGGAAATGAAAATCCCGAGGACCACCGCTTCTGCGGAATGTGCGGACGGCCACTGGTCGAGACGCCACCCGCGCCAGCCGCTTCACGCCCAGAACCGGCCCGCCCGGAAACCGGGGCCCCGGCCCCCGCCCCCGCGTATACCGGCGGATTGTTTAACCTGAACGCTCCCGCCGACCGGCCTTCCCGTAACCTCGATTATCTTCTCGAAGACGACGAAGAATCGAAATCCAATAAGGGCCTGATTCTTCTTACGCTCATTGCCCTCGCCCTGGTCGTCGGGTTAGGCTGGCTTCGCTGGCGCAATGGCGGCCTGCCCTTTCTGAAATCATTGACCGCCTCTATTTCACAGCCCAAACCAGCTCCCTCGTCCGAAACACCCGATGGTACGCAATCCAGTTCGCCGCCAGATCAGCCAAACTCAGGCCAAAGCAACGCTTCCAGCACCACGCCGGGATCGGTTTCGGAATCGACTGGCTCGCAGCCGACTGCATCGCCCGCAGCACCATCAACATCAAGCCCGGCTGCCGCAACTTCGCCCGCACCTACTGAGGGTTCGACGGCAGCACCAGCGCCTTCGACCGAATCACCCGCGGCTGCTGCCCCACCACCGACGGCCTCCGTCGAGGCTGGGTCACCGAACGCAACCGCCGACAAACCTACCGAAAAAACCGCAGCACCACTTGCGGCCTCCACGCCCGCTCCCGAACCTGCTCCCGCGCCCAAACCAAAAACACCAGCCAAGCCCGCGCCCAAACCCGCATCGAAAGCAACCGACCCGGTCGCGATTGGGGAACGCTATCTTTACGGCCGCGAGGGATTCCCGCAGAACTGCGAACGCGGCCTGCATTACGTCAAACCAGCCGCCGACCAGTCCAATCCCAAAGCGATGATCACGATGGGAGCTCTCTATGCAACCGGGCATTGCCTCTCGCGCGACCTTCCGACGGCTTACCGCTTCTTTGCCTTAGCTCTCCGTGGAGATCCGGAAAACGGCCCGCTCCGCCAGAACGCCGAAATGGTCTGGAAGCAAATGACCGCAGAAGAACGCAAGCAAGCCATTCGCATGACGCAATAAACGCCCGGCGCCAGTCTCACGGCAAAGAGGTCGGACTACACTGGCGGAGGAAAAATGCAGGAGAGCCGCCAACTGCGTCGCGCACAGCTTGCTGAAGCAATAAAGCGACAGCGGCATTTGTTGCACGTGATGACGCTTGCAAAAGATAAGGTGCCGGAGTCATTGAAAGATCGGCACATCGGCAGCATTCAAGAAATCACAAAGAAACTTCATGAAATGGAAGTCGAGTTTCACGAGCTTAACGTGCAGCAAATTCGTGAAGAATTGAAGGGTTGTTAGTTTCTCGTCACTGGGGTTTTGAGCCCGATGGCGCGGTGCCGGTTCGTCAACTGTTGAAATCAAGGCGCCTACACTCGTTCCTTAAGGATCTCTCCCTGTTCAAACACGCGGAACTTGCCGTCAGCTGTTGGTGAGAGGGGATGTTGCGCCCGTTTGCCCGCATATGGCAATGTAACCATGCGTTTACATTCCACCGATCACCGTCCAGACATTTTCCCGTGATGTGAAAGTGATGAGTAACCACTTGGAGGAAAGGCGTCTGCCGGGTGGTTTGCTCGTCTTATATTTCATTGCAAATAGGAAACTTGTCTTCAAGCTCCCTTTGGCAAGGCGCTTGCTCCCCCGAGTGTGTCCTATTTCTGTAGGCGGTGGGGTGGATAGTGAATTTGCTTTCTGCGGCGCATCATTTGGCCTGGACACAACACCCGACGATCTGGCTGTGCGAGTCCTGCGCAATCCTGTGGCTGGTGCTCCGTCTGGTTCGGTCATCCTGGGTTCGGGTCGGAGTTCTGCTAATGCTTTGTGGCCTGATGCTAAATGCAGTGGTGACCGAGGCCAATGCTGGAACCATGCCAGTCGTCGGAATGCCGCCAACACTTCAACCGGCGAGCCCGGTGTGGCAAGCCGCTACGTCGGAAACGCGCCTGGCATTTCTCGCAGACCAGGCGTGGCTGGGACTGTTTAGCATCGGCGATCTGGTGTTGCTATCCGGGGGCATGCTGATCCTTGCGATTTGCTTCCGTCGAACCCTCAAGGCGAGGAGTGGCCCAGATTGGCGCCGGCTGGGATGGACCCTCCGAGCTACGGCCGGTTCGCCCGGAGAAGCTTGAGTAGCAGGATCGCCAAGATCGCTCAATAGGCGAAACCCCATCGAAATAAAGATCCTTAAGCCGCTGCGTTGCCGCTACTGAATGGAACTGGCGGCCTGCGAGAAGACGCTGTTGGCGTTGGAACCAACCAGCCGAATTGTGCCCACAACCAAAACCAGGATAACCGCCAGCATGACGGCGTACTCAGCGATGTCTTGGCCTTGATCGTTCTTCCAGATTCGAGCAAGGAACGAAAGCATGATGATCCCCTTCGCGCTCGATTCTGCTTCCCACACCAAGGCTTGTCAAGCGGAGACCGTCTACTATCGGCACCCTTGGTGGAATGGGGATGTTTCGCCAATGATTGGAACGGGGACTGCTTGCTAGTCTGTTGAACAGGGTCGAAAGTCTAGTGTTAGCGGTACACGTTCTGATTTTTCGTCGAAACATCGGGGCTCGTAGAAGCGGCAATTACAGTTTGGAAACATGGGGGCGTATTTGAACAAAGACTCTTCCCAAAGCCTGCTGCTAAAGATTTGTCCGCGCCGGAGCGCCAAGGTCTGCAGCATTTGCTCCCGAGCGGATTCCTCCAGCCCCAGAACGTTTACATGGCCGACACGAAACTGCTTGCCCTCATCGAAATCTATTACAAGCGAGACTAGCTTGTTTTCATCATCAAACATGGTGTCCGGAACTGAAGTGAAGTTGATGTACCCAAGTTCGCCATAGGCTTTACGGAGATTCTCTAAACCAGCCCCGATCTTTTCACGGCTGAAGACATTACCGTCCGCGATTGGGAAGAGACCCCGCAGAATATCAACGCTGCTGATCGCCTTGTTGTTTTTGAACCAAATACTCTTCAAGTTGTACA
>Ga0307469_10000433_pt1 | contig 15469 bp, 14 predicted proteins | sample atmos_gasesAM2C__FD_203084 | JGI IMG/M metagenome (GOLD analysis project Ga0307469, IMG submission 203084) | Hardwood forest soil microbial communities from Morgan-Monroe State Forest, Indiana, United States - atmos_gasesAM2C_515 | ecosystem: Environmental > Terrestrial > Soil > Temperate...
CTTTTCCAAAGACCGGGCCGAGCCCATGCCCGGCGCAGATCAGGCGATTGAAGAAACCATCGACTTCGCCACCGCGCTGGTTTGCGCCGAAGCCGTCGGCGCGATGAAATTCTCCTGCGACGCCACGCTCGAGTACCTCAAGACCCGCAAGCAGTTCGGCGTGCCGATCGGCACTTTCCAGGCGCTGCAGCACCGCATGGTGGACATGGTCATCTCGTATGAGCAGGCGCGCTCCATGGCCTGCCTCGCTTGCTCGAGAGTCGATCAGGCGGTCAGTGCCGCCGAGCGCTCGCGCGCGGTGTCCGCCGCGAAGATCAAGATCGCCGACAGCGCGCGCCACATCGGGCAGGAAGCGGTGCAGCTGCACGGCGGCATGGGCATGAGCGAGGAGCTGAAGCTGAGCCACAGCTTCCGTCGCCTGACCGTGGCGGCGCAGCAGTTCGGCGACGCCGATCATCACCTCGCGCGCTTCGCCTCGCTCTAGATGGAAAACCGGCGCGTCGTGCTCGCGAGCCGCCCGCAGGGCGCGGTGAGCGAGGACAATTTCCGCATCGAGGGCGCGCCGCTGCCCCGGTGCGGCGACGGCGAGGTGCTGGTCAGGAATCTCTGGCTCTCGCTCGACCCGTACATGCGCGGGCGCATGAGCGACGCGAAGAGCTATGCAAAGGGCGTCGACATCGGCGATGTCATGGTTGGACAAACGGTCGGCGAAGTCGTCGAATCCCGGCGTCCTGACTTTCAGCCCGGCGAGAAGGTGCTAACGCAGCTCGGCTGGCAGCTCTACGGCTGCGCGAAGGAGGTCAGCAAGATCGACGGCTCGCGCGCGCCGCTCACGTGTTACCTCGGCGTCCTCGGCATGCCGGGCATCACCGCGTACCTCGGCCTGAAGGAAATCGGCTCGCCGAAGCCGGGCGAGACCGTGGTGGTGTCCGCGGCCTCGGGCGCGGTCGGCAGCGTTGTCGGGCAGCTCGCGAAGATCTGTGGCTGCCGCGCCGTCGGCATCGCCGGCGGCCACGAGAAATGCGGGTATGTTACGCGCGAGCTCGGCTTCGACGCCTGCGTCGATTACAAGGCGGGCAACCTGTATCGCGATCTGCAGGCCGCCTGTCCGAAGGGCGCCGATGTGTACTTCGACAACGTCGGCGGCGAGATCCTCGACACGATGCTGCGGCTCACGAACCTTTTTGCGCGCATCGTCGTCTGCGGCATGATCGCCGACTACAGCGCGGCCCAGCCGTATGCGGTGAGGAACCTGCGCTTCGTGCTCATCAACCGCATCAAGATGCAGGGCATGATCGTATTCGACTGGAAGGCGCGCTACGGCGAGGCGCTGAAGGCGCTCGGCGAATACTTCGCGCAGGGCAAGCTCAAGTACCGCGAGTCGATCGTCGAGGGCCTGGAGAACGCGCCCAGGGGCCTCATCGCCCTCCTTCGCGGCCAGAACTTCGGCAAGCAGCTGGTGAAGCTGGCCTGAGGGCGCGATGCCGGGCTACGTAGGCTTCTGGCAGCGCTTGGCTGCGTTCCTGATCGACTGGCTGGTGGTGTTCGTCGTGTACGGCCCGCTCGTCATCATGGCGTTCGGCAGCGAGTATTTCTCGCTCGAGGTGCCGCGCTACTGGGACGCGGCGACCGGCCTCGTCATCGCGGTAGGGACGCTGCTGTTCTGGCGCTACCAGGGCGCCACGCCCGGCAAGATCGCCATCGCCGCCAGGATCGTCGACGCGGAAACACGAGGCTCGCCGAGCACGGCGCGCCTGGTGGTCCGCCTTTTCGCCTATATCGTTTCAGCTTTGCCGCTTTGCCTGGGGTTCCTGTGGATTGCGTTCGACCGGCGCAAGCAGGGCTGGCACGATAAGATTGCAGGCACCGTAGTCATCCCCGACGATGAATAAAGGCAAACCATGATCGACCTCTATACCTGGCCGACGCCCAATGGCCACAAGATCCACATCATGCTGGAGGAAACCGGCCTCGAATATAAGGTTCATCCCATCGATATCGGAGCGGGTGATCAATTCAAGCCGGAATTCCTCGCCGTCTCGCCGAACAACAAGATCCCGGCGATGGTCGACCACGCAGGCCCCGGCGGAAAACCGCTCGCGCTCGCCGAGTCTGGCGCGATGCTGTTCTACCTTGCCTCGAAGACCGGCAAGTTCCTGCCGCGCGACCTGCGCGATCGCTGGCAGGTGATGCAGTGGATCATGTTCCAGATGGGGCACATCGGCCCGATGCTCGGGCAGGCGCACCATTTCCTGCAGTACGCGCCCGAGAAGATCCAATACGCGATGAACCGCTACAAGAACGAAGCGAACCGGCTTTACGGGGTGCTTGAAAAGCAATTGAAAGACAGCGAATGGGTGGCGTGCGGCGAATACAGCATCGCCGACATGTCGATCATGCCGTGGCTGCGCGCGCCCGAGCGCCAGGGCGTGAACATCGACGACTATCCCGGCGTGAAGCGCTGGCGCGACCGCATCGCCGAACGACCCGCGGTGAAGCGGGCCGTCGAGGTATTGGCCGATCGCCGGCGGCAGACGCCGGGCTTCAGCAAGGAGCAGGCGGAGGTGTTGTTCGGCTCGAAGCAGTATGCTCGCCGGTAAAGTCGCCTGGATCACGGGTGGCGGCTCGGGCATCGGCTTGGCCGGCGCCCTCGAGCTCGCGCGCGCCGGCGCCCATGTCATCATCTCCGGCCGCAGCAAGGAAACCCTGGCCGCCGCCGAAAAGCAGCTCAAGGCGGCCGGCAAGGGCGAAGCGCTCGCGGTGGACGTCGCCGACAAGCCCGAGGTGGCGAAGATCGCCGCCGCCATCCTCAAGCGCCACGGCCGCATCGACATCCTCGTCAACAGCGCGGGCATCAACCTGCCGAAGCGCAACTTCAGGAATGTCTCGGTCGACGGCTGGGATCAGATCGTCGCCATCAACCTGTCCGGCATGTTCTATTGCTGCCATGCCGTGCTGCCGGCGATGCGCGAGCGCAAGGAAGGCCTGGTCATCAACGTCTCCTCGTGGGCCGGGCGCTACGCGAGCACGCTGACCGGCCCCGGCTACAACGCCACCAAGCACGCCGTGGTCGCGCTCACCGAGTCCCTCAACATGGAGGAGGGCGCCAACGGCATCCGCGCCACCTCGATCCTGCCCGGCGAGGTGGCGACGCCGATCCTCGAGAAGCGCCCGGTGCCGCCGCCTCCGCACGAGCGCGCGCGGATGCTGCAGGCCGAAGATCTCGGCAGGACGATCCTGTTCATCGCCACGCTGCCCGCGCGCGCCTGCGTGAACGAAATCATCATCAGCCCGACCTGGAACCGCTTCTACGTCGGCGGCCTGGAGGCCTCGAAGAGCTGAGTTGCTCCTCAGTCTCCCGTCGGGGCGATGCGGAATTCCAGCACCGTCTCGGTATGGTCCAGCGTCCCGGCGAGGCGGCCCGCGCTCGAGCGGTCCGCAGAGCGGATGACCATGCTGTGGCGGTGCACGCGACCTTCGCCCTCGAGCTGGTAGCTGAAATTGGCGATGCTGAAGCCATGGCTCTCGACCAGGCCGCGCAGCTTCTCCTCGCTCATCGCGGCGGAGCGCGCGCAGCGCACTTCGAAGTGAAAGTAGCTCTGCACCGGCATGCGCGCTTCGATCATGTGAAACAGCGACAGCGCGCCGAGCGTGAGCACCACCGACACCAGCAGCGGAAAATAGAACCCGATCCCGGCCAGGATGCCGATCGCGGCGGTGATCCAGATCGACGCGGCGGTGGTCAGGCCGCGCACCGAGAAGCCTTCCTTGATGATCACGCCGGCGCCGAGAAAGCCGATGCCGGTCATGATGCCCTGCGCCATGCGCGTCGGATCGAGCTGCACCAGCGCCGAGGCCGCGCGCATCCAGTGACCCTCGTAAACCGTGACCAGCATCAGCAGGCTCGAGGCGGTGCAGACCAGCGCGTGCGTGCGGAAACCGGCCGGACGGCCATGGTAGGAGCGCTCGAAGCCGATCGCCGCGCCGGCGCCGAGCGCCACCAGCAGCCGCGCGAGAATTTCGAAATGGTCGGCGCTCAACCGGGCTCTCCTTCAGAATTGCATCTTACGCCGATGCCCCGGTGAGCTCTTTCGACCATCGATCGGATGCGTGGCTGACGCTGCGCGTCTTCCTGCCCTTCGTCGCCGGCTACTACGTCTCGTACGCCTTCCGCTCGATGAACGCGCTGCTCGGCCCGCCCATCGCCGCGCAGTTCGATCTCGGCCCCGCCGATCTGGGGTTGCTGACGAGCGTCTATTTTCTCGCCTTTGCGCTCGCCCAGATCCCGATGGGCGTGCTGCTCGACCGCTACGGTCCGCGCCGCGTCGATGCCGCGCTGCTGCTGGTGGCCACCGCCGGCGCCTTCGCGTTCGCGCTGGCCCGCTCGTTCGGCTGGCTCATCCTCGGACGCGCCCTGGTCGGCCTCGGCGTCTCGGTGTGCCTGATGGGCTCGTTCCAGGCGTTCGCGCTGTGGTACCCGAAAGAGCGCCTCGCCACCGTCAATTCGCGTGCCTTCGCGGTGGGTATCCTCGGCGCAATGACGGTGACCGTGCCGCTCGAGATGGCGCTGCGCGCCATCGACTGGCGCACCATCGCGGCTTTTTTCGCCCTGGCGACGCTCGCCGCCAGCGCCGCGGTGTTCTACGCCGCGCCGGAGCGCAGGCGCCCCGCCGCGCCCGATTCGCTCGCCGTGGCGCTGGGCGGCGTGCGCGCGCTGATTGCCGACGCGGCGTTCCGGCGCACCGTGGTGATGGTCAGCGCCAGCCAGTGCGCGGCGATGTCCCTCGGCACGCTCTGGATCGCGACCTGGCTGCGCGACGTCGCCGGCTATGATCCGGTGCAGGTCGGACGGGGCCTGCTGGCGGTGAACGGCACTCTCATCGCCGGCTACCTCGCCTTCGGTCGCCTGGCCGAGCTGCGCACGCGGCGCGGCGCCTCGATACTGCCACTGATTGCCGGCGGTGTCGGGACAGCGTCGCTGTGCCTTGCCCTGCTCGCGCTCGGCGTGACCACCGGCGCGCTCGCGTTATGGGGCATATTTACCTTTTCGAGCAGCGCGGCGACGCTCGCCTATGCGCTTTTGCTGCGCCGCTTTCCGACGGAGATGGCGGGGCGCCTCAACACGACCGTCAACAGCTTCGTGTTTCTCGCCATGTTCCTGGGGCAGTGGCTGGTGGGACTGGTGCTCGGGCTCTGGCCGCGCAGCGGCGCCGGCTACCCGCCGCAGGCCTATCACTGGGCGCTCGGCACGCTGTGGCTGCTGCAGCTCGCCGGGCTCGCCTGGTTCTGGCGCGGCCGGCGCCTGTTTGCGAACTGGTGAGCTACCCGAAGTAGATGTCGCGGTACGACGTGTAGATCGACGCGCCGATCACCGGCGCGAGCACCAGCCAGCCGAGCAAGAAGGGAATCGACGCGAGGATGGCGAAGCCGAACACGATCAGGCCGTAGATGAGGAACGGCACGATGTTCTTCAGGCAGCCGCGGAAGCTTGCCTTGAGCGCGTCGAGCGCGCCCAGTCCGTCGAACACCACCAGCGGCGGCGCGAACCACACCGCCATGAAGACCGGCACCATCAACGCGAGGGCGATGAGCCAAGCGAGCAGGTACGCAGTTAGCTCGCTCAGCGTAGCGCTTGCCAGATCGGGGCCGGCGCCGAGCATGACCCACACGCTCACTCCCGTCACCAGCGCGCTGACCACGACGATCGCGAATAACAGCGCAAGGTAAATTGCGCCCACGGCGATGAGAGCGGCGAAACGGTTGGTGAAGCCGGCGAATAGATGTGCGATCTTCAGCTCGCGCCCCTCGTCGAGCGCTTTGGCGCCGATCACGAACCCGGCCGTGAACACCGGGGTCAGCAGGATGCTGAGAATCGTGCCGAAGCTGCGCATGAAGTAAAACGCGATGCCTATAACAATGGCGATGATCGCGATGGCGACCCAGGTGCCGGGCCGGCGCTTGAGGAGCTCCCAGCCGCCCGCGATCCAGGTCCAGCCGTGGCCGGCCGGCACGGGATGTCCTTCGGGGATGAAATTCGTACTCATTGTTACTTGTCCTTCAATCTTACTCTCACCGTGGCGATCGCCTTGGCCACGAGCGATCCGTCCTCGTTCTTCGCCTCGCCCTCGACGAAGATCATGCTGCGGCCGTTCTTCAGCACCCGCGCCTCGGCGAGCAGCCGTGCCCCGCTACCGCCGCCGATGAAGGAGGTGCTCATGTCGATGGTGATCACGCCCAGGGAATCCGGATGAAGCGTGCGCGCCGCGGTGCACAACGCCACGTCGAGGAGAGACAGGATGACACCGCCGTGGACGGTGCCGATGCTGTTGGTGAGATGGGCCTCGATCGGCAGCGAGAGCCGCGCGGTTCCCTCGCCGAGCGTCTCGGTGAGGATCTTGAGGTGCGAGACGAAGGGGATGCGCTTCTGGTAGTCGCGCGTGAAGGCGAGCCTGGCGTCGCCTGTCATATCACGCTCGCTCCGCCGTCCACCGCGATCGCTTGCCCGGTGATGTGGCGCGAGGCTTCGGAGGCGAGCAGCACGACCAGCCCTTTCAGGTCGTCGTCGTTCCCCAGGCGCTTGGTCGGCGTCCAGTCGCGGATCAGCTCGCCGGTGGTGCCGAGCGTCGCCTGGGTCATTTTCGAGGGGAAAAAGCCCGGGCAGATGGCGTTGACGGTGATGCCGTGCTGCCCCCACTCGGCGGCGAGGGCGCGGGTGAAGTTCACGAGGCCGCCTTTCGTGGTGTTGTAGGCGATGGTGCGCACGATGCGCGGGTCCTGCCCCATCAGGCCGGCGATCGAGGCGATGTTGATGACGCGGCCCCATTTCGCCGGGATCATCGATTTCCTGCCGAGGATCTGGGTCAGCACGAACGCCGCCGTCAGGTTGAGGTTCAGCAGCTTGTCCCAGGCCTCGAGCGGATGCTCCTCGGCGGGCGCGCCCCAGGTGGCGCCGGCGTTGTTGACCAGAATGTCCACCTTGCCGAATTTCTTCAGGATCTCGTCGGCAACCGGCGCGATGGCCTCGCGCTTTCCCATGTCGCATACAAAAGAGGCGGCTTCGATGTTCTGCTTTTTCAAATAGGTAATTGCCTCCTGCAGTTCATCCTGTTTTCGCGCGGTCAGCGCGAGCTTCGCGCCCATCTCGCCCAGTGCTTGCGCCATCTGCAAGCCGAGCCCGCGTGAGCCGCCGGTCACCAGGGCGACGCGGCCCTTCAGGCTCAGGAGATCCGAGACCTTCATCCCTTGAGCTGCAACGACTTGTACTCGAGAAATTCCTCGAGGCCATAGACACCGGCCTCGCGGCCGTGGCCCGACTGCTTGAAGCCGCCGAAGGGCGCGTTCATGTTGAAGGCGCCGCCGTTCACGTCCACCTGCCCGGCGCGGATGCGGCGCGCGACGCGCTGCGCGCGCGCGTCGTCCCTGGACCACACCGCGCCCGCCAGGCCGTACACCGTGTCGTTGGCGATGCGCACCGCGTCTTCCTCGTCCTTGTAGGGGATGATCGACAGCACCGGGCCGAAGATTTCCTCCCGGGCGATGGTCATGTCGTTGCGCACTTTGCCGAACACGGTGGGCTTCACGTAGTAGCCGCCCGGCGGCACGCCCTCGGGCGCCTCGAGCCCGCCGGCAAGGAGCTCGGCGCCTTCCTGCAGGCCTTGCCTGATATAGCCGCGCACGCGCTCGAGCTGCGCCTGCGAGCTGAGCGGCCCCAGCCTGGTGGTTTCGGCGAGCGGGTCGCCGACGGTGAAGCTGTTCGCAACTTCCGCGGCGATTTTCGCCGCCTCCGGGTACCTCGACTCGGGAACGAGCATGCGCGTGAGCGCGGTGCAGGTCTGGCCTGAGTTCAGATAGCAGCCGTTGACGGTGCCCTTCACTGCCGTGGCGAGGTCCGCGTCGTCCAGGACCACCGAGGCGCTCTTGCCTCCCAGCTCGAGGGCGACGCGCTTGACCGACTGGGCCGCGAGCTCCGAAATCCGCTTGCCGGCGCGCGTCGAGCCGGTGAACGAGATCATGTCGACGTCGCGGTGCTTGACGAGCGCCTCGCCCGCGTCCGCGCCGTAGCCGGTCACCAGGTTGAACACGCCCTGCGGCAGGCCCGCGGCTTCGATCGCTTCGGCCAGGATGAAAGCGTTGAACGGCGCGACTTCGGAGGGCTTCAGCACCACCGTGCAGCCGGCGGCGAGCGCAGGCGCCACCTTGAGCGCGATCTGGTGCAGCGGGTAGTTCCACGGCGTGATCGCGGCCACGACGCCCACCGGCTCGCGCACGACCAGGGAGTTCCCCACCCGCTCTTCGAAGACAAACTCCTTCAGCAGCTTCGCGAAATTGGCGAAGTTGGCGATCGGCAGCCCGGCCTGGATGCGCCCGGCGAGCTTGAGCGGCATGCCGACTTCCTGCGCGATCGTTTTCGCCAGCTCGTCGGCGCGCGCTCTCAGGTTTGCCGAGATTTTCTCCAGGACCTCTGCGCGCTTGTCGGCAGAGGTATTGCTCCAGGATTCAAAAGCGCGGCGCGCGGCACCGACGGCGGCGTCGACGTCCTTCGCGCCGCCGGCCGGCACGCGGCCCATCACCTCGCCGGTGCCGGCGTTGTGCACGTCGATCATCTGTTTGCCGGAAGGAGCGACCCAGCGGCCGCCGATGAACAGCCTGTCGCGGACGAGCATCCGATTCTCCTCGTGAACCGCGCCATTTTAGCCGAGTGTCCGAGATATACTCCGCGCGATGGCGCGAAAAGCAAAAGCAGCGCTGTGCAGGGAGCTGAACAAGCCGGTGGTGGTCGAGGAGGTCACGGTCGAGCCGCCGCGGCGCGGCGAAGTGACCGTCAAGCTCGGCGCCTGCGGCGTCTGCCATTCCGATCTTTCGGCGACCAACGGCACGATCCCGATGCCGCGGCCGCTGATCCTCGGCCACGAGGCCGCCGGAGAAGTGGTCGAGGTGGGCGAGGGCGTGGACGGATTCGCGCTCGGCGATCACGTCGTCTCCTCGTTCATCTACATGTGCGGAAAGTGCCGCTTCTGCTCGGCCGGCCGCCCGGTGCTGTGCCTCGAGCAGGGCAAGGCGATCAGCACGCTGCCCGACGGCACGCTGCGCACTCGCGACGCCCGGGGCGAGCCGCTCAACGTCTTCTCGGGCTGCGGGGTCATGGCGGAGTACGCCACGGTCCATGGCGACAATCTCGTCAAGATCGATGCGAAGATCCCGCTCGACCGCGCGGCGCTGGTAGGCTGCGCGGTGACTACCGGGGTCGGCGCCGTGATCAACACCGCCAAAGTCACGCCCGGGTCGACGGTCGCAGTGCTCGGCTGCGGCGGCGTCGGCTTGAATGTCATCCAGGGCGCGCGCATCGCGGGCGCAGCACGTATCATCGCCGTCGACGCCATGGAAGCGAAACTCCTGCTGGCCAAGAAGTTCGGCGCGACCGCCACGCTGCTCGCGAAGCCCGGCGAGGACCTCGCCAAGGCGCTGAAGAAGCTCACCGGAGGCGGGCCCGACTATGCCTTCGAGTGCGTCGGCAACGGCGAGCTCGCCGCGGCCGCGTACCGCGCCATTTGCCGCGGCGGCGTGGCGGTGGTGGTCGGCGTGGCCAAGCCCGGCGACTCGACCGCGGTGCGCACCATGACGCTGCCGTTCGAGGAAAAGACGCTCACCGGCAGCTACTTCGGGTCGTGCGTGCCGCGCGTCGACTTCCCGCGCATGCTGGGCCTTTACCTGGGCGGGCAGCTGAAGCTCGACGAGCTCATCACCCGGCGCTATTCGATCGACGAGGCGCCGCAGGCCTTCGCCGACCTCGAGTCGGGCAGGAACGCGCGCGGCGTGATCGTGTTCCCGCAATGACCGGCCGCATCCTGGTCGTCGACGATCAGCGCTCCATCGCGGAGATGATGGCCGGCGTGCTGCAGGGGCGCGGCTACGAGGTGCTTACCGCCTTCGACGGCGAGGCGGCGCTGCGCCAGGTGCACGCCGAGCGGCCCGATCTGGTGGTGTCGGACATCCTGATGCCGGGGATGGATGGCTACGAGCTGTGCCGCCGGGTGCGCTCCGATCCGCTCACCGCGCTGCTGCCGATCGTGCTGGTCACCTCGCTCGATCCGCAGACCGAGCGCATCAACGGCCTGGAGGCGGGCGCCGACGATTTCCTGTCCAAGCCGGTCAACTGGGACGAGCTGTTCGCGCGCGTGAAGTCGCTGCTGCGCGTGAAGCGCCTGCAGGACGAGGTGGTGAGCTGGAACATGGAGCTGGAGGGGCGCGTGCGCGACCAGGTCTCGCAGCTCGAGCGGCTCTCCCGGCTGAAGCGCTTTTTCTCGCGGCAGGTGGCCGAAGCGATCGTCGCCGGCGGCGAGGAGATCCTCAAGCCGCACCGGCGCGACATCACCGCGGTATTCCTCGACCTGCGCGGCTTTACCGCCTTCACCGACCGCGCCGACCCCGATGAAGTACTGGAGCTGCTGCGCGCGTACCACGCGACTCTCGGGGCGACCGTGGAGGAGTTCGGCGGCACGCTCGAGCATTTTGCGGGCGACGGCATGATGATCATCTTCAACGACCCGTTCCCGGTGGAGCGCCCCGCCGAGCGCGCGGTGCGCATGGCGATGGCGCTGCAGCGCGCTTTCACGCCGATTTCGCGCGCCTGGGCGAAGCTGGGCCATGACGTCGGCCTGGGCATCGGCATCGCGCAGGGCGAGGCGACTCTCGGGGTGATCGGCTTCGAGCAGCGCTGGGAATACGCCGCGATCGGCAACGTGCCGAACCTCGCGGCGCGGCTCTGCGGCGAGGCGGGCGCCGGCGAGATCATTCTCGACGCGCAGACCGAGCGCGCGGTCGCCGACATCGCGGAAACCGACCCGGTCGGCCCGCTCGCGCTGCGCGGCTTTCAGCAGGCCGTGCCGGCGTTCAAGCTGAAGGCGCTGAGCTAGCTCTCAGGCCACCTCGAACAGGCCGGCGGCGCCCATGCCGCCGCCGATGCACATCGTGACGACGACCAGCTTCGCCTTGCGGCGCCGGCCTTCGATGAGCGCGTGCCCGGTGAGCCGCGCGCCGCTCATGCCGTAGGGGTGGCCGAGCGCGATCGCCCCGCCGTTGACGTTGAGTCGCTCGTCGGGGATGCCGATGCGGTCGCGGCAATAGAGCACTTGCACCGCGAAGGCCTCGTTCAGCTCCCACAGGTCGATGTCGCCGACCTGCTTGCCGGCCTGCTCGAGCAGCTTGGGCACCGCGAACACCGGGCCGATGCCCATTTCCTTCGGGTCGCAGCCGGCGACCGCGAAGCCGCGAAAGATGCCGAGCGGCTGCAGGCCGCGCCTTGCCGCCTCGCGGCCGCTCATCACCACCGCCGCCGCCGCGCCGTCGGAGAACTGGCTGGCGTTGCCGGCGGCGACGCAGCCGCCCTCGATCGCCGGCTTGATCTGCGATACGCCTTCGTAGGTGGTGTCGGGCCGGATGCCTTCGTCCTCGGTGGCTGTCACCTCGCGCATCGTCTCGGCACCGGTATTCTTGTCGACCAGCTTCATCTTGGTGGTGATCGGCACGATCTCGTCCTTGAACCGGCCCGCCGCGCGCGCCTCTGCCGCGCGCCGCTGGCTCTGCACGCCGAGGCGGTCCTGCTCCTCGCGCGGGATCTCGTAGCGCCTCGCGACGTACTCGGCGGTCTGCAGCATCGGCCAGTAGCTCTCGGGCTTGTGGCGGTGCAGCCACTCGTCCTGGAAGTGGTGCTTGTTCATCTCGTTCTGGACCAGCGAGATCGACTCGACGCCGCCGGCGACGTAGACCTCGCCTTCGCCCGCCAGGATGCGCTGGCTGGCAAGCGCGATGGTCTGCAGGCCGGAGGAGCAGAAGCGGTTCACCGTCATGCCGGGGACCGAGCTCGGGCAGCCGGCGCGCACCGCGATCTGCCGCGCGATGTTCCAGCCGGTGGCGCCCTCGGGATTGGCGCAGCCGATGATCACGTCCTCGACCTCGTCGGCGTCGACCCCGGCGCGCTCGAGCGCGGCGTGCACCACGTGCCCGCCCATCTTCGCGCCGTGCGTCATGTTGAGCGCGCCGCGCCAGCTCTTGCAGAGCGGCGTGCGCGCGGTGGAAACGATGACTGCTTCGGTCATGAAAAATCCTCCTCGCTCAGACGTTGAAGCGTTTTCCCTCTTTGGCGAATTTCGCGAGCAGGGGCGCGGGCTTCCACTGCGCGCCCTGGTAGCCTTTCTGGAAGCGCTCGATGGCGGCGAGCACCTTGTCGAGGCCGACGCTGTCGGCATAGAACATCGGGCCGCCGCGGTAGGGCGGAAAGCCGTAGCCGGCGAGGTACACCATGTCGATGTCGGAAGCGCGCAGCGCGATGCCCTCCTCGAGGATGTACGCGCCTTCGTTGGCGAGCGCGTACATGCATCGCGCGATGATCTCCTCGCCGGAAACCTGGCGCGGCTCGACGCCGATCTCCTTCCTGTAATTCTGCAGGAGCGTCTCCACTTCGGGATCGGCGAGGGGTTTGCGGTCTCCGGCCTCGTAGCGATAGAACCCCTTGCCGGCCTTCTGCCCGAAGCGGCCCAGCTCGCAGATGCGATCGGCGAACTTCGAGTACACCATGTCGGGCCGCTCCTTGGCGCGCCGCTTCCTGATTTCCCAGCCGATGTCGTTGCCCGCCATGTCGTACATCGCGAACGGGCCCATGGCGAGGCCCCACTTCTGCAGCGCGGCGTCGACCTGGGCCGGCGTCGCGCCCTCGTCGAGCAGGAACAGGCTCTGCTGCACGTACTTTTCGAGCATGCGGTTGCCGATGAAGCCGTCGCAGACGCCGGAGACGACGGGCACCTTCTTCAAGGTCTTGCCGAGCTTGAGCGTGGTGGCAAGCACGTCCTTGCCGGTTTGCTTTCCGCGCACCACCTCGAGCAGGCGCATGACGTTGGCCGGAGAGAAGAAGTGCGTGCCGATCACGTCCTGCGGGCGCTGGGTCGCCGCGGCGATCTGGTCGACATCGAGCGTCGAGGTATTCGTGGCGAGGATCGCGCCGGGCTTGGCGGTGACGTCGAGCTTCTTGAACAGGTCCTGCTTGACGTCCATGCGCTCGAACACCGCCTCGACGATGATGTCGGCGTCGCTCATGTCCTCCAGCTTCAGCGACGGCGTGATCAGGGACATGCGCCTTTCCATCTCGTCCTGCTTCAGCCGCCCCTTGGACACGGTTCCCGCGTAATTGCTCCTGATATTGGCGAGTCCCCGGTCCAGCGCCTCCTGCTTCATCTCGACGACGGTGACGGGGATGCCGGCATTGGCGAAGCACATGGCGATGCCGCCGCCCATCGTGCCGGCTCCCACGACCGCCGCCTTGCGGATCTCCCGCACCGGCGTGTCTTCCGGCACGCCGGGGATCCGGGTGGTCTGGCGCTCGGCGAAGAACATGTGGCGCAGTGCCTTCGACTCGGGGGTGCCGACCAGGTGCGCGAAGCGCTCGCGCTCGAACTTGCGTCCTTCGTCGAAGGGCCGCGTCAGCGCGGCTTCCGCACAGGCCACGATCTCGAGCGGCGCCGGATAGCCCTTCCACTCCCTCGCCACCTGCTCGCGCACCTGGGCGAAGAAGGCCTTCGGATCGCCGTCGACCTTCGCCTGCATGTCGCGGATCCGGCGGCGGGGCCTGCCTTCCGCGAGCAATCTGGACAGAAAAAGCAGGGCCGCTTCCAGCAAGTCCCCTTCCGCGATCTCGTCCACCAGCCCCAGCAGTTTCGCTCTCTCCGCCGCGATGGGGTTGCCGCTGGTCATCATGCGCAGCGCTTCCGCCATCGCGATGATGCGCGGCAGGCGCTGCGTGCCGCCCGAGCCGGGAAGGATGCCGAGCTTGACCTCGGGCAGCCCGAGCTGCGATTTGGGCAGCGCGATGCGGAAGTGACAGGCGAGGGCAAGCTCCAGGCCGCCGCCGAGCGCGAAGCCGCCGATCGCCGCGAGCAGCGGCTTGGTCATGGCGTCCTGCTGGTCGTTGAGCTCGGGGAGGTCGGGCTTCTCGCGGGGCTTGTTGAATTCGCGGATGTCCGCGCCGCCGGAAAACGCCTTCGCCGAGCCGATCAGCACCGCCGACTTGACCGCCGGATCGCCTTCCGCCTTCTTCAGGCATTCCATGATCGCGACGCGCAGCGCGGTGCCGAGGCTGTTCACCGGGGGGTTGTTCAGCGTGATGACGGCGCTGCCGTCACGGACGGAATAGTGAACAATGCCCTGCGCCGCTTCGCTCATTCTTGGATCTCCGGGGGAATAGGGATTCTAGCCGCTTCGCGGGCGGCTACAATCCCCGCCGGGATTGAGGAGGACATGGTCCAATCCGAGGCGCAGCCCCTGCTGCGCGTAAAGGACGTGGCGGTGCACTTCGGCGGTATCGTCGCTCTCGACGGCGTGTCGTTCGAGGTGGCACGCGGGCGCATCGTCGGCCTGATCGGACCCAACGGCGCCGGCAAGACGACGCTCTTCAACTGCGTCTCCCGCCTCTACGACTGCGACCGCGGCGAGATCGACTTCGACGGCGGCCCGCTGCTTGCCGTGCCGCGCCATCGCGTTGCCGCGCTCGGCATCGGCCGCACCTTCCAGAACCTGGCCCTGTTCCGCAGCATGAACGTGCTCGACAACGTGATGGTCGGCTACCACTGCCGCTCGAGCGGGGGCTTCGTCGCCAACGCGCTGCGCTTGCCACGCGCGGTGCGCGCCGAGCGCCTCGCCGCGGACAAGGCGCGCGCGCTGCTTGCCCTGCTCGGCCTCGAGGCCCTCGCGGCGAAGAGCGTCGCGGAGCTTCCCTTCGGCACGCAGAAGCGCGTGGAGCTCGCGCGCGCGCTCGCCGCCGAGCCGAAGCTGCTGCTGCTCGACGAGCCGGCGAGCGGGCTCAATCACGAGGAGGTGGGCAGACTCGGCGCGCTGATCCGCGAGCTGCGCGAGCGCTTGCGGCTCACTATCCTGCTGGTCGAGCACCACATGAGCCTGGTGATGGACGTCTCGGACTGGGTGGTCGCGCTCAATTTCGGCCGCCGCATCGCCGAAGGCGCGCCGCACGAGGTGCGGCAGCATCCCGAGCTGATTCGGGCCTACCTGGGGGGTTGATGCTGCTCGAGGTATCCGGGCTCCACGCCGCCTACGGCACCACGCGGGTGATCCACGGGATCAGCTTCGCAATGGAAGAAAAGGCGATCACGGCCTTGCTCGGGGCGAACGGTGCAGGCAAGACGACGACTTTGCGCGCCTTGTGCGGCATGGTGAAGACCGAGGGCGAGATCCGCTTCGGCGGCGAGCGCATCGACGGGCGCAGCACCGAGGACATTGCGCGCCTTGGAATCGCACACGTCCCCGACGGCCGCGGCACCTTCCTCAACCTTACGACCGAGGAGAACCTGCGCCTTGGCGCCTACACCCGCAAGGATCGGGCGGCCGTCGCCGCCGACCTGGAGCGCGTCTACGGCTATTTTCCGCGCTTGAAGGAGCGCCGCGCCCAGCAGGCGGGCACGCTCTC
>Ga0307469_10000434_pt1 | contig 15467 bp, 10 predicted proteins | sample atmos_gasesAM2C__FD_203084 | JGI IMG/M metagenome (GOLD analysis project Ga0307469, IMG submission 203084) | Hardwood forest soil microbial communities from Morgan-Monroe State Forest, Indiana, United States - atmos_gasesAM2C_515 | ecosystem: Environmental > Terrestrial > Soil > Temperate...
CGGATGATGCACGACGATCGCCGAGGTCGACTGCTCGGGCTCGAGCAGGAATCCCGAGGTCAGGCGCACGCCCACGTTCTCTTCCGGCTTCAGCAAAGCAAACAGCTTGGTCTGATCCTCCAGGTTCGGACACGCCGGATATCCGAACGAGTACCGCGATCCGCGATACTTCTGATGGAACAGATCCCGCACATGAGGCGAGTCCTCGCTCGCGATGCCCAGTTCCTGCCGCATTAGCCGATGATGAAACTCCGCCAACGCCTCGGCAGTCTCGACACTGAGTCCGTGCAGGTAGAGATACTTCGTGTACTCTCCACCTTCGAACAGCCGCTGCGTCTCGACTGAAGCCTCAGCCCCGATCGTCACCAGAGACAGGCCCAGAACATCCATCTTTCCGGAAGCTTTCGGCGCAAAGAAATCTGAAATGCAAAGCCGTCGCCCCTCACGCTGTCGAGGAAATGTGAAACGCAGAAGTTCTTTCTGTGTCCCTCCGTGTCCTCTGTGGTTATGGTTTTCGGTGTCGTAAACCACGACATCATTCCCATCCCCCTGCGCAGGGAAATATCCGTAAACCACCTTCGGCTCAAACAATCCGGAAGCGAGGACCTCATCCTCCAGCGACCTCTTGATGGGCCGGTACTTCTCCTCCACCAGCCGCAAGTAGTCTTCCTGAGAAGCCGTCTTCAACTGCCACTGGTTCTTGAAGAGCGCGGTCTCGTTGATGTACCCGAACAGCTCACGCCGGTCGTAGTCTTTCTTGACGCGCACGCCCCAGAACGGAGGCTCCGGAATGTTGGGCGCATCACTCACCACCGCGCTGCGTTCAGCAAACACCGGCCCGGTCTCTTCATCCACGGCCGCTGCTTTGGCGTACTCCTTGACCGTCTTCCCTTCTGTCAGCCGCGCCGAGCGCTGCCCATCCTCCGCGATCAAGTCCTCCATAATGTGCAGCCCGCTGAACGCGTCATCCGCGTAGAACACGGCATTCGAATATTCCCGCCGCAGATCGTCTTCCACATACTTGCGCGTCAGCGCCGCGCCACCGCAGATCACCGGATACTCCAGCTTCTGCCGCTCCAGGTCCTGGATCACATACTTCATTTCCAGCGTCGACTTCACCAACAACCCACTCAGACCGATCGCATCCGCCCCGTGTTCATCAGCCGCCCGAATGATCGAATCACCGGGCTGCTTGATGCCGAGATTGACGACCTTAAATCCATTGTTCGACAGAATGATGTCGACGAGATTTTTCCCGATGTCATGCACATCGCCCTTCACGGTCGCGAGCACGATGGTTCCCTTTTGCTGCGAGCCTGACTTCTTCTCCATCTTCGGCTCAAGGTAGGCGACCGCCTGCTTCATCACGCCCGCCGAGTCCAGCACAGAAGGCAGCTGCATCTTGCGCGCGCCGAACAGCTCGCCCACTGTCCGCATTCCATCGAGCAGGACGGTGTTGATGATGTCGAGCGGCGAGTACTGTCCCAGAGCGACATCGAGCAGTTGCTCGAGCGATTGCTTGTGCGCTCCCTCGCCCACCGCCTTTTCGCCGTTGATGATCGCGAACTTCAGCTTGTCTTCGATCGACAGCGTCTCCACGTGCGCCATGGTCGAAGCCTGCGGCTTCCCCTTCAACCCGGCGAAGTGGTTCATGTAGACCTGGAGCGGATCGCCATTCGAAGTATCGCGATGAATCAGCTTCCGCGCGAGTTCAACTTCTTCTTGAGGAATTTTGTATAGCGGATAGATTTTGGTGTAGTTGACGATGGCCATGTCAAGACCATTGTCGACCGCCTCGTGCATGAACACGCTGTTCAACACCCGCCGCGGGTACGCATCGAGCCCGAACGAAATGTTGCTGACCCCGAGAATCGTCTTCACGTCCGGCAGTTCCTGCTTGATCCGCTTGACGGCTTCGAGCGTCTCCATGCCGGCTGCGCGATACTCCTCTTGCCCGGTCGAAATCGGCAGAGTCAGTGCATCAAAAATCAGATCGACGCCGCGAATTCCATACTTCTTCGTCGCCAGATCGTAGATTCGTTTGGCGATCGCGACTTTCTTCTCGGCGGTCAGCGCCATGCCGTCTTCGTCGATGGTCAGAGCGATGACTGCCGCGCCATAGCGCTTCGCCATGGGCAGCACCAGGGAAGTCCGCTTCTCGCCGTCTTCGAGGTTGATCGAGTTAATGATGGCTTTGCCCGGAATTCTCTTCAGCGCTTCCTCGACGACATCCGCTTCGGTCGAGTCAACGAGGATGGGCGCCGGAACGCGTGTCGCAACCCGCTCCAGGATCGAAGTGATGTAGCCCTTCTCGTCCTCGCCCACGATCGCGCAGCACAGATCGAGCATGTGCGATCCGTCGTTGACCAGTTTCTTGGCCAGGGCCAGGATGTCGTCGTACTTCTTTCCGCGCACGAGATTCCGGAAGTGCTCGACACGGGTGGTCGTGTTCATTTCCTCGGCCACGATCAGAGGCTTAGGCTCGAGATCCAGCGGCACTGACGTATACGCGCTCGAAGCCGCACCGACCGGTTTCACCTCGCGCATAGCCGGCTCCACGCCGGAGACCGCATGCACGACTGCCTTCAAGTGCTCAGGCTTGGTGCCGCAGCATCCGCCGACAATACGCACGCCGTAGTCCACGACGAAATGCTTGTGATACGTCGCCAATTCTTCCGGCGACAGTTTGTAAACCGCGTGTCCGCCTTCGTTGTGCGGCAATCCTGCGTTGGGGAGCACGGAAACTTGCTTGGTCGAATTCAGACCGAGATAGCGGACCGCGTCATTCATCTCCTTCGGCCCGGTCGCACAATTGATTCCAATCACGTCGACGTCGAAGAGCTCGAGCGCAGTCAAAGCGGCGCCGATCTCTGTGCCGAGAAGCATCGTCCCCGATTCCTGCAGCGTTACCTGGACGGTCAAGGGCAGCCGCTTCCCTGCCTTGCGCATCGCCTCCAGCGCGCCGTACACGCCGATCTTCGCCTGGAGCAGATCCTGCGCAGTTTCGACCAGCAGCAAGTCCACGCCACCTTCGATGAGGGCCGCCGCCTGCTCTTCATACGCCGCCGCCATCTCGTCAAACGTGATATGCCCCAGCGACGGCAGCTTGGTTGTAGGACCCATCGAGCCGGCCACAAAACGCGGACGCTCCTTGGTCGAGAACTGGTGTGCCACTTCCCGCGCCAGCTTGGCCGCCGCGATATTAATCTCGGCGACCCGATCCTTCAGATCAAACTCGCCCAGCACCGTGCGAGTTCCGCCGAACGTGTTCGTCTCGACGACATCGCAACCCACTGCAAAGAATGCCGCGTGGATGTCTCTGATAATGTCGGGCCGGCTGAGCACCAGCACCTCGCTGCAGTTTTCCTTGCCCCAGTAGTCATCCAGGGAAGGATTTCGCAGCTGAATGTTGGTCCCCATCGCGCCGTCGTAAACCACGACGCGTTCTTTCACGACTTGTAGAAAATCAGTCATGGAAAATCAGCTTTTAGCTCTTCGCCGTTAGCCCTTAGTAAAACCAAACCTCAACGCTCAGCGGCGTCGCTTAGCCTACGACTAACGACGAACGACCAAGGACGGTTCTTATGCACAAACGCCGGCCCCCGCGGGACCGGCGTTTTGCTCTGTGCAGAAATTCGAAAGCTTTCAGCTCCCCTGCACCGGCAACGCCGGTGCGCCTCCGGCAACGTCGGCGCTGTTGAACACCGCGTTGGCCCCCATATGCGCCGGCGCTGCGGCCAGCATTTGTTCTTTCCGGTAAATCAGATTGCTGGCATTGAACGAGGCCAGCTCAAATCCGTGCCCATGCGTGATCGCGTCGGTCGGACAAGCCTCCACGCAATACCCGCAGAAAATGCATCGGTTGTAATCGATGTTGTAAACCTTGGCGTAGCGCTCGGCACCGCTCACGCGATCCGTCTCGGTGTTCTCCGCGGCCTCGATATAAATACAATTCGACGGGCAGGCCGCCGCGCACAGGAAGCAGGCCACGCATTTCTCCAGCCCATTCTCGTCACGCTGCAACACGTGCATGCCGCGAAAGCGTTCCTGAAAGCGGGCACCCTTGAGCGGGCCCGGGCCGTCAGGATAGTTCTCGACCTGGGTCGGCTGGAACATCTCCATGAAGGTGATGCTCATACCCTTGGCGATGGCAGCAATGTTCTTCAGCACTGGCATGCCTTCTCAGTATACCGAAACGGCTGCAGGACCGCAGGCGGCCAAGGCCGCACCTCCAGTCTTATCTGTAACATCCCGACCACCCGTATCACTTTTCTAACGGCATCCTTCGCTTGTGCCCTATCATCTAAGCTAGCGACCAGAACCATTCAACCTTATGGCCTGTCTACTCGACTCCGTAAATTCCCCGCTGGATGTAAAAAGACTCACCATCCCTCAACTGGAAGTACTAGCCGAGGAAATCCGCGACGAGCTGATTTCCGTACTGTCGAAGACCGGCGGACATCTGGGCCCCAATCTCGGGGTGGTCGAGCTCACGCTCGCCATGCACTATGTTTTCGAAACGCCGAAGGACCACTTCGTTTTCGACGTCAGCCACCAGGCTTACGTGCACAAACTGCTCACCGGGCGCCGCGAACAATTCCACAGCATACGCACGCCGGGCGGACTCAACGGCTTCATGCTGCGCAGCGAAAGCCCGCACGACTGCTACGGCGCGGGACACGCAGGGACGGCGCTTTCGGCGGCCTTAGGAATGGCCGTGGCTCGCGATCGCACAGGCGGTAACGAACACGTGGTCGCGCTTGCCGGCGACGCAGCGTTCACGTGCGGCATCACGTACGAGGCCCTGAACAATATCGCGCACCAAACGCGGCGGTTGATTGTCGTATTGAACGACAACGAGTGGTCCATCGACAAAAATGTAGGCGCGATCGCCAGCTACCTCAATACCATCGTGACCAACCCACGATTCGATTACCTCCATGAGAGCGCAGGCCGATTCGTCGAGCGCCTGGGCGGAAAAGCAGCTTTGCAGATGGCGCGCAAGGCAGAAGAAGCGGCCAAAAGTATTCTGTGGCCCAGCGTCATCTTCGAAGAACTGGGTCTGAAGTATTACGGTCCCATCGACGGCCACGACATTGCCACCCTGATCAAGACATTCGAGTTTCTCAAGACGCAGCGGCGCCCGGTCCTTCTCCACGTGCTCACGCAAAAAGGCAAAGGCTTCGAGCCCGCCATGCAGAAGCAAAAGAAATTTCACGGCCTGGGGCCCTACGATCCAGAGACGGGCGAAACCAAGTCGCTCGGACAGCGCACCTACTCGGAAGTCTTCGCCGACACCCTGGTGAAACTGGCCGACATGAACAACAAAGTCGTGGCCATTACAGCCGCAATGCCTAACGGCACGGCCCTTGATCGGTTTCAGCCGCGCCACCCCGACAAATACTTCGATGTCGGCATTGCCGAAGAACACGCCGTCATTTTCGCGGCGGGACTGGCGACTAAGGGATTCAAACCGTTCGTCGCCATCTACTCCACCTTCCTGCAGCGCTCGCTTGATCCCATCATTCACGACGTCTGCCTGCAGAACCTGCCCGTGGTCTTCTGCATGGACCGCGGCAGTCTCTCCGGCGACGACGGCCCCACCCATCACGGCCTGTTCGACATCAGCTATTTGCGCGGTATCCCGAACCTCGTGCACATGGTTCCGAAAGATGAAGACGAACTGGCTGACATGCTCTTCACGGCCATGCAGCACAACGGACCGATCGCAGTGCGTTATCCGCGCGGCGTCGGACCGGGAACTCCTGTAAAAGATGTCCCCCGCGCCATCCCCATCGGTCAGGCCGAACTCCTGCAGCATGGGGAACATGATCGCGTGGCGATCTTCGCTCTCGGTGCTTTGGTCCCCATGGCGCAGGAAGTCGCGGCCAAACTCGAAGGCGAAGGCATCTCCGCGGCTGTCATCAACGCGCGCTTCGCCAAGCCAGTCGACTCCGCCATGCTGGAGTTTTACGGGCGCAGCGTGGACGCGATTGTCACCATGGAAGATCACGTTCTTGAGGGAGGCTTCGGCAGCGCCGTGCTGGAACAACTCAGTTTGCTGGGGCCGACCACGCCCGTCGTGCGCATCGGCTGGCCCGACCAGTTCATCGAGCATGGCAAGCCCGACGCTTTGCGGGCAAAGTACGGCATCAGCACACAGGCGACGCTCGAGAAGCTTCGCCCCGTCCTTGAAAACAGAGCTGCCCTACTACAGGTGAAATCGAAGGCCTAGTTCGATCGCACGAGCTAACTATCAAGAGTGCCCCGGCCTAATGGCGCTCTTTGCGATAGGCCGGCGATTTCTCATGCGACACCCTGCACCTGCTATCACTGCACGAAGCCCACCGGTTGTGGCACACTTACGGCTTCGCAAGTTACCTGAATTTCTGACCATGCGCACACCGCACGCGTTTGTTGATCCAATCCCAACCTCGCGAGGAACGATGGCCCCCTTCCTATCTATAGTTCGGTTTTTCATGGCGACCCTGGTCGCGGCCTTACTGCTTACGTATCTGGCGTTTTCTCAAGCTCAGCCACGGTTGAGCGTTGTCCCCATGCCGGCGTCCGTCCAAATAGGCACGGGGCAACTGCCCATCGATCGCACCTTCTCCGTTTCAGTCACCGGCTTCAGCAACGAAATGGTCGACCGGGGCGTGCAGCGTTTCAAGGACCAGCTTTCCCGCCAGACGGCGATCCTGCTCCCGAAGAAGGCCGGGGACTCCGCGCATCCGACTCTTTCCATCCACACCGATCACGCCAGCGAGAAGGTGCGAAAGGTCGGAGAGGATGAGTCTTACGAACTGGTCGTTGCGGAGTCGGGCGCCACGCTCAAGGCGCCTAATCCTCTGGGGATGCTGCATGGCCTCGAAACATTTTTGCAGCTCGTCACGGTCACGCCCACCGGTTTCGCGGTTCCAGCAGTCACCATCCACGATCAGCCGCGTTTTGTGTGGCGCGGCACCCTCATCGACGTGGGCCGCCATTTCATTCCCATTGACGTTCTCAAGCGCAACATCGACGGCATGGCCGCGGTGAAAATGAACGTGCTGCACTGGCATCTTTACGACAACGAGGGCTTTCGCATCGAGAGCAAGCGCTTCCCGAAACTTCAGGGAGAAGGCTCGGACGGCCGCTATTACACGCAGGAAGAGATTCGTGACTTCATTGCGTACGCGCATGATCGCGGCGTCCGCATCATGCCCGAATTCGAGATGCCGGGCCATAGCCGGTCCATGTACGTGGGCTATCCGGAACTCGCCAGCGGCACTGGCCCGTACAAGATGGAACCCGGGGCACCCGACGCCGAGATGGATCCCACCCGCGAGGAGACATACAAATTCATCGACAAGTTCCTGGAAGAGATGGCCACGCTTTTCCCCGATGAATATTTCCATATCGGCGGCGACGAGGTGGCGGGCAAGGAGTGGGAGGTCAATTCCAAGATTCAAGCCTTCATGCGCGAACACGGCATGAAGAACAAGCAGGACCTGCAAGCCTACTTCAACCAGCGCCTGCAGAAAATTGTGAGCAAGCATCACAAGATCATGGTGGGCTGGGATGAGGTTCTGCATCCCGATCTGCCAAAAACCGTTGTGGTGCAATCCTGGCGTGGGCAGGAGTCGCTCGCGACCGCCGCGCAGCAGGGATACCGCGGCCTGCTTTCCTTCGGTTACTACCTGGACCTGATGTGGCCAGCCTCGCGTCACTACGCCGTGGAACCTCTGAGCGGCCAAGGGACTTCCTTGAATGCCGAAGAGAAATCCCGCATCCTCGGCGGCGAGTCGTGCATGTGGGCCGAGTTTGTTACGCCGGAAAATATCGATTCCCGGCTCTGGCCTCGCAACGCAGCCGTCGCCGAACGGTTGTGGTCTGCGGCGGATGTGCAAGATCCAGTCTCCATGTACAACCGCATCAACCAACTGAGTTGGCGTCTCGAATTTCTCGGATTGACTCACCGGACCTCGCTCGCGCCTGCGCTTGATCGCATGGCGGGGACTGGCGACGTCGTTGCGCTGCGCACATTGGCCGACGTGGTGGAACCGGTGAAAGACTACACGCGCATGGACAATGCGAAGGGGCCGCTGGACTTCCGGGCGCCTTTGAATCGCCTGGTCGATACCGCTCGCCCCGAGAGTGATCAGGCTCGCCGTTTTCGCGACGCCGTGCAGGCTTACGTTTCCAGCAACTTCAAAGATCGGTCGGCCGCGTCGCAGATTCGCGAACAACTGACCGCATGGCGCGATAACGATTCCCGGCTGCATCCCATGCTTGAAAAATCTTTCGTTATGGGAGAACTCGCGCCCCTGTCGGCCGATCTGTCGACCTTGGGGTTCGCCGGCTTGTTCGCGCTCGACTATCTCGAGAAGGGCGTTCCGGCGCCTGCAGCCTGGAGAGCGCAACAACTTACGGCGATTGATTCGGCCAGCGCGTCGAAAGCCGATTTGCTGCTGATGGTGGCCGCACCTGTGCGGCGGTTGGTGGAAGCCAGCGGCGGAATACAGCCGTAACCGGCATCCCAGGTATGAGGGCTTTCGCGGCTTGTGGGCACCCTTGGCCAATAGACCGTATGTTGCTGTTAGATAGCGAGTTAAAGCTTCTCATGCGGCTTGCTGAACAAGCTACAATACTGATCCAGTCATGAATAATACCAATTGACAAATGATCCATTTATGGATCATCATGGGGTCAACCAGGGCCCCGCTGCAGGGAGGCTTCATGCCAGCGGACAGCGGCATGTACAAACTGGTTGCACAGCCGCGTTACGCGGAGGAACTGGCGCGGCAGGACGATCCGCAGGTTCTGGCCGACATCAAGGCCGCGGAACAGGCGATCTCCGGTGCGCCGTACCATCCTGAGCCGGGAACGGCCTACAAGCTGTTAACCCTGGGCGAGACGAGTGGCGCTTCCGAACCGCTGAATTTGATGGTCACGGTCCGGCGCCTGCAGATTTTGAAGAACGGGTTCATCGTGAGTTACACGATTCGCGAATCCGGACAACTGGTGTATCTGGAGGATCTCGATCTGCCCTTCAAGTACCGGCTGCCGAAGTTTCAACCGTGAGGGAGATATGAAATTCGAATTGGCCGACAAAGACGTGAAATTAGTGGACGGCAAGTTTATCCAGCTCCCCGTGAAGCGCTTCGTAGCTCTCACCGACTACGTGGAAGACCTCGAGTCGCGCTTGTTGGCGGCGGAGGTCAACCTGCGGGAATCCGGACGCGTTGGCAAGGAAATGGAAGCCATGCCGTCTGCTTCCGCGCACGAAGAACTTCCCCGCGAGGCAGTCCAGCAAGTCGAAAGCGTTTTGCGGCGGCTGGAGCCCGCTCAGCTCAAGAAAATCATGGAAGAGAAGCGCGTGTCAGTGCGCCGGCTTGCCATCTTGACTGGAATTCCGTATGCCACCCTGTACCGCTACGTCCACGGTGCAGTAGTTCCCACGCACGCCGCAAAAAACATCTGGGTCACGCTCAACAAACTCAAGAAGCGGCAATGGCCAGTTGGACGTGCGGAGGCCACCGCATCCAAAGAGCGACGGTGAGCAGGATGAACACCCCCGCTCGCGACACTGAGGAGCGCACGACAGGCAACAGCATCGCCGCTGCCGACAAGCTGAAATTCTTCTCGGAACACGTGCGCGGGGTGCTGACTCTTTCGAGCGCAGCCATCCCTGCAATCGTAGGCCTGTTCGGCCTGCTGTTTCGGAAGGACGCCGCCGGCAACGAGGGGCTGCCGCCCTTCGCGAGGGCGTGGCTGATTTTGCCGGCTCTCGCGGTCTTGTCGTTCCTGATTTCGATTCTTGCCGGCGTCAGCTACAGTTACTACCTGTGCCAGAAAACGGATCGGCTGGAGATACGCGTTCCGAAACTCGACCTCGCCTCGATGGCCCTGCACGTCTTCTTCGCCATCGGCGTTTTGCTGTTTTCGGCGTGGGCCTTCCTGATGATTTTCGAACTCCGCTGAAGCGGAGTCAGCATCCATCGCATCATGGGACGCGCGCAAAACGGATCAACAACTCCACGCTCGTCTCGCGCGTCACTGCACCAGGAATCACAACGGGGGAAAAGGGGGAAGCGGGGGAAGGTACTGCTCAGTTGTTGGAGTGGTCGACAACGAAAGCGCGCACGTCGCGCAGCATGGACTCCACGTCGTCTTTGGAAACTTCCGACCACAAGCCGCTCATTGCTTTTTCGTACAGGCCAGTAAACTCCGACAGCTGCTGCTCGACCAAGCTGTCATACACTCCCTGACGAGCCAGTTCCGTGATCATCGTGTCGACCGTTGGCCGCGAGAGCACAACGCTGTTGCTGGAGCACAGGCGGCGCAGCGCTTCTTCCAGCGCATCGCCAGCAAGAATGGCCGCACTCTGATGACGCCCGATCTTCATGTAGTTTTGCGCCTCGGCCAGAAAGTCTCCGCAAAAATCGGCTCCTTCAAGTTCAGCCACTGGCGTGGTTTCAGCCGGGTTCTCCGTGGAACCGAAGCTCCATGCGGCTTTCAGCACTGCCATGCCGCGGGTAATATCCATCCACATCTGAATTTCCTCTCTTCTGTACAGCTGGTTTAGGGTTTCGTGCCGTACATGACTGGAGTGTTCGCAGGTAACGTTCCATCGGTTCCAAAACGAGACTTACCTGGGGTTACTTCCGGATACGAGGTCCTCTTTTCTTGCATTTAGGGGCGAGTGGGGCTGCTGGGCAGTTTGCCCGGATTCGCTCGAGGGTAGAAATTCAGCGCCCCACCTCGCCGCTTTCCGTCATTTGTAAAGCAGTTATTTGGCAGGGGCACGAAAGTGCCATGCTTAGAGATGAGCCATGTCCTATGAGCTCTCTTTGCGTGTAAGGAATGTTGGCGGAATCCTGTTCGGTTAGCGAAGATTTTCTACCAGCGTGATCTGCCGTTCGCTGGCGTCGTTCACCGCCACTCGGTGGCCATCCGGGGTTGCTCCCATCCAAAAGGGCGCGCTGGGCAGCGCGAGTAGCTCGCGGACCTGTCCGGTCGCGGGCTCATACAAACTCAATTGCGATCCCTTCGATGGACTGTCGGCAACAAACAGAATCCCTTTATTTGTGACCGTCCAACTGGCCCAGGTGCGGGGTTGGATCCGGCGGGAGACCATCGATTCTTTGCCGCCGGAAACGGGCACTTGCCAGATTTCAGGATAGGAGCCACGCGACTTCGCATAGTAAACGAAACCATCCGGGGACTCGAAAGCGGCGAACCCGCCTTGCTCGGTCACACGCGTGGCGATACCCCCTTTGCTGGGAACTCTCCAGACCTGCCAGTTATCACTGCGTTCAGAAGCGAAGTAGATCCATTTTCCATCCCGCGAAAAACTGGGCACGAAGCCTTCGTCAAGGCGCTGAGAAGATTCTTGGCGATCGATGCGTGCGACAAAGACGCAAGTTCCGTTATCACACGGCGCATCAAAGACAATCCGCTTGCCGTCCGGCGACCAGCGCGGAGTGCCGGCACTCTCGGTGGAACTGATCTGCACGGGGTCGCACCCATCGATTGCGCTCACCCAGACTTGCCATGATCCTCCGCGGTTCGACATGAAGGCAATATGCTTTCCATCCGGAGAAAATTGGGGGCCGGCGCTCCCGCTTCCCGAAACCACAGTGCGCAACGTTGGGTCCCGGTGAACACTGTCGTGACTGCGCTCCCGCAAAACCGCGGGACGTGTGACTGGACCGGCAGCGCGCGGTCGTTGTTCAGGGGAAGGCTTCGGCGTGGCCGCACGTCGTTCGTCTTTGCGTTTCTCCAGCGCCTCCAGAGACTCGGCGAGATACTCTGGTGCACGCCGAAGCGACTCCACTCCAGTTCCGCGAAATCCTGACTTGAGTGCGATGCCGCCCATGCCGCCCACAACCAAAGCCACCAGGCTCATCAACGCAACCGGCCAGTGGCGAGAAATACCCTGCAGGGGTGGGGAACTTTGCTGCAGCGCAATTGTCTGAGGCTCCGGCAAGAGCGGCAGCACCTCAACTTGCGGCGAATCGGAGGCAGGCTTACGAATTTCCCCGACAAATCGATACCCTCGCCGCGGCAAGGTCTCCACATAACGGGGACTTATAGCGGAGTCGCCCAACGCCTCACGCAGCTTGTTGATGGCGGCGTTCAGGCCATGCGTGCAGTCGACGACGGAAGCCCCCGGCCAAAGGCGCTGCTGGAGTTCGTCGCGCGAAATCAGTTCCCCGGGACGGGAAAGCAGCACTTCCAGGATCTGAAATGGCTGCCCGGACAGTCGGACAAGGGTTCCTTCTCTTCGAATCTCCTGAGTACGGAGATCCACCTCGTACGGACCAAAGCAAACCGGGGAACGCGAAGCGTTGGCTTCCATTGATTAAGACCCCACACACCGAGCACACTGCTAGATACGTGATTCGAATGGACGCAGTTCGACAAGTTTTGGACGGACCTGGGTGGCAAGGCGTGAGCAAGAAAAATCGCCTTGCGCGAAGAGCCGGTAAATGCCGCTCCTACCAAAGAGACGGGAGGCCGGCGCCAGCCTCCTGTACCTTTACTTCTTCATTTCCCCTCTAAACAGTGGTGCGCTTCGCGACGATTTCGTTTCCCGATTTCCGTACGTAGCTGCATTTTTCTTGGTGTGCAAACGCACCCTTGAAGCCGTTCCCTTCCGAGCAGCCCCGTTTCCGCTCGCCCCGACGCTGTGCTAGATTCGAAAACCAATGCCCGAACCAGTCCACCCGGCCGGAGGCGCCACTCCCTCTTCGACTTCCTTCGCCGTTGTTACCGACCATCTCACGCGCCGCTTTGGAGATCTCGTGGCTGTGCACGACGTCAACCTGCGGGTCGCGGCGGGCCAGTTCTTCGGCTTTCTAGGGCCAAATGGAGCCGGCAAATCCACCACCATCAAGATGCTGACCGGCTTGCTCGCCCCCACCTCGGGGCAAATCGAAATTCTCGGGCTCGATTTTTCTACTCAGACTACCTCCGTCAAACGCCAGATCGGCGTTGTCCCTGAGGGCTTGGCGCTCTTCGGGCGGCTGACCGGAGCGGAATACCTGACATTTGTCGGCCGCATGTACGGGCTCGATCGCGAGACCACCGCCAAGCGCACGGCTGAACTGCTCGACTTCATGCAGCTTGCGAACGAGCCGAAAAAGCTGGTCACCGACTACTCCCACGGCATGCAGAAAAAGCTGGCTCTGGCTGCGGCCGTCATTCACGGACCCAAAATCCTGTTTCTTGATGAGCCTTTTGAAGGTGTCGACGCAATTGCCGCCGGGACCTTGAAATCCATGCTGCAACGCATGATCGCGCACGGGGCCACGATCTTCCTGACTTCGCATGTGCTGGAGATCGTGGAACGGCTTTGCAGTCACGTTGCCATCATTCACCATGGCGCTTTGGTGGCCCAGGGTTCGCTCGCAGAACTCCGCGCCGGTGTGGAAGCGCAAGCCGCCGGGGGGTCCGAAATCAGCGCCGGTAGCAAGCTCAACCTCGAAGAGATTTTCTTGCGCATGGTGGGTGGAACGCGCTCGGCGGAACAGGAACTCTCATGGCTGGGATAACGGACACTCCGCCAACCAGCGCGCAACTGGGAGCCATCGCAAATGTGCGCTGGCAGGTTTTCCTGCACTCCCTGCGCTTCAAGCGGGGCGCGCTGGAACTGTTTTCCTGGATCGTGATTGGCACCATCATCACAGGCGGGGGACTAGGCGGCGCCATCGTGCTGGGGCTCGGGGCTTGGTTCTCCGTATCGGAGGGCAAACCCGATGGCCTGGCGTTATTGCTGTGGCCCGTTTTCCTGTTCTGGCAACTTTTTCCGGTGATGGCCACGGCTCTTTCCGAGTCGATTGACGCCTCCAACCTGCTGCGCTTTCCGCTCACCTACCGCGCCTACGTGCTGGTGCGGCTGGCATACGGTGCCCTCGATCCGGCAACGTTGCTGGGGAGTTTGTGGCTCGTCGGAATCGCGCTCGGCATCGGGTGGGCTCGACCGGGCCTTTTCCTTTGGGCGTTGGCCGTCCTCTTCGCATTTGCCGCCGTGAACATGCTCCTCACGCAGATGATTTTCGCCTGGGTGGATCGTTGGCTGGGGCAGCGTCGCACGCGTGAGATTTTTGCGGTTGTGTTCTTTCTCGCGATGATCAGCTTGCAACTCATCGGCCCGATGCTGAGCCGCTATGGCGATCGGTCGAACGCAGCCTTCCATCGGGCCGGGCAGTTCGCCAATCCGGTTCAAGCCGTGCTGCCTCCGGGCGTGGCGGCCGCCGCAATTTCCCATATGGCTTCGGGCACGACCCCGCCAGCCTTGGCCTTGCTCGGGGTGCTGGGCTTGTACGGAGGCGCCATCTTGCGGGTGCTCAGTGTCCGGCTCCGCGCTCAATACCACGGAGAACATCTGAGTGAAGTCATCGGCAACGCGGGCCTCAGAAAGAAAAGTGAGGGCATCGGCCTGGGATGGAGTATCCCTGGATTGCCGCGGGAAGCGGCGGCCGTCGTCGAAAAAGAGTTTCATTACCTCTCCCGCAGCGGACCGGTTCTCCTGACCTTCATCACGCCGATCGTCATGATGTTTGTGTTCGGCCTGGGAGGACGTTCGGGAAACGCTGCTGGATTCCTGCAAAATTGGCCTGAACTCGCTTTGCCGGTCGGTTCCGCCTATGCCCTGCTCCTGCTCACGAACCTTATCTACAACAACCTCGGTCCTGACGGCAGCGGCATTCAATTCTTCCTGGTCTCACCCGCAAGCTTTCGGGATGTGATGCTGGGCAAGAACATCGCCCACATGGGCGTGCTTGCAGGAGAACTGATTGCGCTGTGGATTGGAGTTTTCCTCCTGTTTCGCGCACCCGCGATCGAAACTGTCCTCATCACCTTGAGTGGGTTGCTCTTTGCCGCGCCCATCAATCTGGCCGCCGGCAATCTCCTGTCCCTATACTCCCCAAAGAAGACCGAGTTTGGAACCTTTGGCCGGCAGCGGGCCTCGCAGACGACGGTGCTGACAAGCTTCGCGATTCAGATACTCGTGTTCGGCCTCGCTGCCATCACGCTGCTTATCGCTCGCTACTACAAACGAGAATGGATGGCGATTGTCGCGTTTCTGGGCCTGGCCGCTCTGGCGTTCATCCTCTACAGGTTCGCATTGACGCGCGTAGACACCATCGCTGCCCGCCGCCGCGAGATTCTGACAACCGAACTGTGCAAGTGAGGACAGCGGGGGAGAACCACTATATCCGCCCTGCTCAATCCAACAGTTCAGTGAATGACTTGCATTTCCGATAAGGTCCGCGCGACCGAACCCAACAAGTCCGGCGTGAGACGGATCTCAAAATTACCCATTGCAACCTGGGTCGGCCGGCGTCCCGCGCCCAGCGCGCGCAACAGTGGCAGAGGATCCGCTCCAAACGGAATACACCGTTCCTCGCCATCGAGAGCGACGGCGATCACCGCGCAATCGTAGTCCAGCACCTCAGGCAGAAATGGCACATAGGGTT
>Ga0307469_10000435_pt1 | contig 15420 bp, 12 predicted proteins | sample atmos_gasesAM2C__FD_203084 | JGI IMG/M metagenome (GOLD analysis project Ga0307469, IMG submission 203084) | Hardwood forest soil microbial communities from Morgan-Monroe State Forest, Indiana, United States - atmos_gasesAM2C_515 | ecosystem: Environmental > Terrestrial > Soil > Temperate...
TCCGCCGCGTGCGGGCTAGCCGCCGCGAGCTTCGCGCCGCCACGCTCCGGCTCACCCAGGAGGGCGGCGCGCCATTCTTCGCGTTCGAGTCACACTTCGCCGACATCATCGCGCGCGGAGGCTTCGATCTCGTCGCTGGCAACCCCCCCTGGGTGCGTGGTGAACGAGTCCCCGCGCAAGTGCGCGAGACGCTCGCCACCCGGTACACCACCTGGCGCCCCGAGCACACCCGGAGGGGGGGATTCGCGCACCTGCCGGATCTCGCTGTGGCGTTCGTGGAGCGCGCGCTCGAGCTGACCGCGCCGGGCGGCACAACGGCACTGCTCGTCCCCGCAAAGCTCATGACGAGCGGCTACGCGGCACCTCTGCGGCGGCGGCTGGCCGAGGGCACACGCCTCCAGCGGGTCGCTCCGGTTCCGGCGGCGGACGGTGCCTTTGCGGCCGCGGTCTATCCGATGGCGCTCGTGGCCGCGCGCATGGAGCCGACCGGGAACGAGCGCGTCGCGGGCGCGCTCGGTCCGCGCAGCGCCGCTCCGGCAATCCCGCAACGCGAGCTCGGGGCCGACGGTCCCTGGATCCTGGTACCCGACGCGACGCGCGTCGCCCACCGCATCCGCGCCGCGTACTCGACCGTGGGCGACCGCTGGAACCCGCAGCTCGGCGTGAAGACCGGCGCGGATGACGTGTTTCTCGTGTCGCAATCGGGCCCCGCCACGCGACCCGCCGTGCGCGGCCGGGACATCGGCCCGTGGCGCGCGGCGTCCGTAGCCCACGTGCTCTGGACGCACGGCGCGGACGGTCGGCCCCTGCCTCGCCTCTCGGAGGAGATGGCACGGACGTTGGACCCACATCTCGAGCGTTTGCGCCGCCGGAGCGACTACCGCGGTGGCCCTGCCTGGCAGCTGTTCCGCACCGTCCTCGCGGACGCACCGCACCGCGTGATCTGGCCTGATCTGGCGCGGAGGCTCTCGGCCGTGGTCCCGGACGCCGGCGTGGTTCCCCTCAACACGGTGTACGGCATCGCTACACGCGTGCCGGATGACGCCCACGCACTCGCCGCGCTGTTCAACTCCCGCTGGCTCACGGCGCTCGCGCGGTTGTACGCCGATCGCGCGCGCGGCGGCTTTCGGCGCTTCAACGCCCGGGTGGTACGGGGGCTTCCAATCCCGCCCGCCGACGCGGCGGTGTGGCGAAAGCTCGCGAATCAGGGGCGGCACCATACGGCCGACGACGCCGCCATCGCGGATTTCTACGAGCTCGACGCGGCGGACCGCCGTGCTCTCGACGCCGCGGATCCTGTCTGAGCACCTCGCGCCGCTCTCGGAGCCCCTCGCCTGCCTCCTCGCGCCCGGCGCGGTCGCGCCGCCGGCGGCCGTCGCGGCGCTCGGGGCGCGCGCGCTGCTCGACCTCCCGCCGGGTGAAGCGCTAGGGCGCGGCGCATGGCCCGACTGGCTCGCCCCGCATCAGGTCCCAGCCGCGGAGCGGCTGGTCGCCATTCTGGCGAAGCACCGCGGCGCGCTACTCGCGGATGCGGTGGGCCTCGGGAAGTCCTACGTGGCGCTGGCGGTGGCATGCGCGCTCGAGGGTCCGTTCGCGCTGGTGGTGCCCGCGGTGCTGGTCGCTCAGTGGCGCGTCCTGCTGAAGGAGCATGAGCTCGAGGCGCAGATCTTGACGCACGAAGGGCTGAGCGCCTCGGCCCTCCAACCGTTCGTTCGTCCCCCTGTCCGCTTGTTTCTCATCGACGAAGCCCATCGCTTCCGGAACCCCGGCACACGTCGTTATCGCGCGCTCGCCCGCCTTGTGGTGGACGCGAGCGTGCTGCTCGTGACCGCGACGCCGGTGCACAACCGGGTCGGCGATCTCTGCCATCTGCTTCGCCTGTTTCTCCGCGACCACGACCTGACGGCGCTGGGAGTGCCCTCGCTCTCGCGAGCGGCGCGGGGGGACTGCGACGCCCGCGCCCTCACAGCCGCCGCGGCGAGGTTCTCGGTCTCGCGCTCGCGCGCGCGTGTGCAGACCGGGTACGCCACAGGCCCGGTGTCGCTCAACTTCCCCGAGCGCGCCGCCAGCCGCTCCCTCCGGCTCGGATCCGCGTCCGACGCCGTGCTCGAGCAGCTCGTGGCGGGCGTGGCGCGGCTCGAGGCCGGACGGGATGCCGCGGCGCTGTTCCGGCTGGTGCTCCTGTCGCAGCTCGCCTCCAGCCTCCCCGCCTTTCGCGCGAGCCTCGCGCGGTACGAGGCGTTCTTGGAGCTCGGGGCAGCAGCCGCGGCCGAAGGCAAGGCCCTCGGGCGGGACGATTTCAGACGTCTGTTCCCCGTCGGGACGGAGGACCTCCAGCTCGTGTTCCTTCCGCTCGTCCTCCGGGCCGGTGCCTCTCTCGCGACCGAGCGCGACCGGGATCTCGTTCGACAGCTCAGGGAAATGTCCCGGTCGCCTATCGACCCCAAGGCTGAGGCGCTCGCCGGGTTGCTGGCCGAACAGACGGGGAAGACGATCGTGTTCGTGCACGCGCGAGCAACGCTACGTCATCTAATGGGTCGTCTCCAGGGCCTCCGCGTGGCGGGCGTTGCCGGGAACCGGGGCTGGTTCGGACGTGAGGCCGCACGGCGGAACGAAGTGATCCGAGCGTTCGCTCCTCAGGCGCAGGGAGCACCTATCCCCTCCGCCGCCCTTGCGACCGACGTCTTGATCGTCACCGATCTCCTGAGCGAGGGATTGAACCTCCAGGACGCGGCCCGCGTGGTGCATTACGATCTGCCTTGGAGTCCGGCGCGTCTGGCGCAGCGCGAGGGCCGCATCGACCGTGCGGGATCATCGCATCAGCGCATCGAGACGGTCGCGTTCCTTCCCCCGGCCCCGCTCGCCGCCGCGCTGGCAGTCGAACGCCGGCTGGCAGTGAAACGGCGCGCTCAGGCTCGAGCCGGCGGCGGCCGACGCGGCTTGGATTGGTGCGATCGGCTGCAAGGTGTCGCCGCGGCGCCGTCGACGCGCGTGCCCCCACGCTCGTGGGCCGCGGTCACCGCTCCGGAGCGCGTGGTGGTCTTGGTGATACGGATCGGGAGTCTGGTGGAGGGCTTCGTCGCAACGGAATCGGGGGTGCGCGCCGATCCCGAACGCATGGCGGCCCTGCTCGAGCGCGCCGCCGGGGCCGACCTCGCGTCTGGCGCGCCCGCTCATCGATCCCTGCTCGAGAGCGTGATCCAACGAGCAGCTCCCCTTTGTCGCACCCGCCTCGCGGCGCTCGAAGCGGCACGCTGGCGCGCGGCCGACCGCGACCGCCTGGGCCGCCGGCTGATTCCCTGGGTGTTGAGTGCCGCCCGGCGTGCGGCCGTCCAGCGTCGCCCGCTGGAGCTTGCCCGGCTCGACGGACTCGTATCGCGGCTCGCGCTCGGTATGACGGCGGGCGAAGAGTTCATGCTCGAGGAGCTCGTGGCGCGTCGAGCGACCCTGGCGATTCGGGACGTGTTGGCGTGGCACGAACGACTGCCGATCCCGCAGGAGGACTCGGCCGCGCCACAGACCGAGCTGGTCGCCGCCGTGGTCTTCGGGCCCGGTCCGTAATTTCAGTCGGGCTCGAGCAGGAGCTCCTCGAGATCGAGGTCGCGCTGCACCCGCCGCATCACGGCATCGTTGATCGCGCCGCTGTCGCGGAGGCGCAATAGCTCGCGCCGTTCCACGGCCAAGAGCTCACGAGTGAGCCGCCGATGCGCGGCCGACTTGTTCTCCAAGACTCCGTCCACGGCTCCGCTCGCCCGGCTCTGGAGCTGCCGCGCGCGATGCTTGTAATGGTCGCGCGTGTCGGCCAGCGCATAGGGATGCATCCACGGCTCTTTGGAAAGCTCCTCGAGGCGCGCCAGGGCCACCTCTGCCGTCCGCAGGCGGGCTTCCGTCTCCTCGTGCCGTTCCTCTTCTCCGGTCTCACGGACACCGAGCCAGCGCATGAGCGGCGCGAGCGTGAACCCCTGCCCGAGCAGGGTCACGACGATGACGCCGTATGTGACGGCGATGATCGCGTCGCGGGCCGGGAAAGGCACGCCCGCGGCTGTCGCGATCGGAACCGCAGCGGCGAGGATGAGCGAGTCGCCGCCTCGCAGGCCCGCCCAGCTCACGACCGTGAGGGTCTGCCAGCGCGGGCGCGCATCACGTGGCCGTAGCGCGGGACCCAGAAGCCAGCGGAAATTCCCGGAGAAATAGACCCAGAGGAGTCGCGCCACGATCACGGTGAGGCTCACCAGCGCCGCTTCCCTCGCCAGCTCGAGCGCGCTCGCGGCAGTCAGGCCCTCGAGAATCGGGCGCAGCGCGAGGCCCGTTATGATAAAGATGAGCCCCTCCAGGATGAACACCACGACATCCCACATGCTGACGTTCTGTACGCGCGTGTCCGCCGCCACGAACCGCGGCCCCACGCGTCCGAGATAGATCCCCATGGCCACCACGGCCAGAATTCCAGAGACCCCGAAGTGCTCGGCCGGCAGATACGCTGCGTAGCCCGAGAGCAGTGAGATGGTGTTCTCGACCTCGGGATCGTGAATGTGCCGGCGGACCCTGCCCAGGAGCCACCCCACGGAGAGCCCGACCGCGATTCCACCGGCAGCTACCCAGAGGAACCGCATGCTCGCCGCGACGAGCGAGAACGCGCCCGTCACCGCGGCCGCGATCGCCACGCGATAGGCGACGATCGCCGCGGCATCGTTGATCATGCTCTCGCCCTCGAGCACGGTCACGATGCGGCGCGGCATCGGCAGCCGCCGCAGGAACGCGGTCGCGGCCGCCACGTCGGGAGGTGAGACCACGGCGCCGAGCACGAACGCCGACGCCCACGGCATCCCCGGGATCACGCGGTGTGCAACCCAGGCGATCACGATGGTCGCAAACAGCACGTGTCCCACGCCGAGCGATAGAATCGGACGGAAGGTGGCACGCACATCCCGGTAGGACGCGAGCAAGGACGCCCGATACAGAAGCGGCGGGATGAAGATCAAAAAGACCAGCTGCGGCTCGAACCGAACGGCGGGTATTCCTGGAAGGAGGGCGACGAGCAGCCCGCCGGTCACGAGGAAGGCAGGCGTGGGGATGGCCAGCCGCCGCGACACGAGTGCAAGAAACGTGACGCCTACCAACAGTGCGAGGACGATCTCGAAATTCTGCACGCTATTCGCTCCGAACCCCGGAAACGGAATCGCGGTTCCAGCGACAGATTGGAGGCATGGCCGCCCTCACCCTGCGCGGCGCGATCGCCCGGCTCGCGAAATTGTACGGCCGGCCGCCCCGCCCGCCAGCCACGAACCCGTTCGCGCTGGTGATTTGGGAGAATTGCGCCTACCTGGTGGACGACACGCGACGCGCCGCCGTGTTCGCGAAGCTCAAGCGCACTGTGGGCCTGGACCCGGCGAAGATCCTCGCGACGCCCCTCCCTGCCCTTGCGAACATCATCGAGGACGGCGGGATGCTCGCCCTGCACCGCGCCGAGAAGCTGCACGCCGCCGCCGAGATCGCCCTCGAGGTCGGGCCGACGGAGCTGCGCCGCCTCATCCGGCGAGCCCCGCCCGAAGCGAGAAAGGTGCTAAGGCGCTTCCCCGGGATCGGCGAGCCCGGCGCGGACAAGCTCCTCCTGTTCTGCAAAGCGCAACGGACGCTCGGACCGGATTCGAACGCGCTCCGCGTGCTGGTCCGGCTCGGCTACGGAACGGAGAGCGACAACTATGGGCGGATGTATCGCTCCGCGGCGAAGGCCGTGGCCCCACATCTGTCGGCCGACTTCGCGTGGCTCATCTCCGCGCATCAGTTACTGCGCCGCCATGGGCAGGAGCTGTGCAAGCGCGCCGCCCCGCGCTGCGAGGCGTGCCCGCTCTCCGCCGGCTGTCGGTGGTATCTCGCCCACCGGTAGTTAGCTTCCGGCGTGCCCCGGCCTCTTTCCGCCTTCCTGTTCGATCTGGACGGCACGCTCATCGACTCCATCGAGCTGATCCTGCGCTCCTACCGGCATACGATGCGCACGCACCGCGGGCAAGACCCTGGGGACGAGGTCTGGATGAGCGGCTTGGGCACGCCGCTATGGGTGCAGTTTCGGCAGTTCACGGACGATCCGGCGGAAATCGACGCGATGGTCGCGACGTACCGCGAGTACAACCTCGCGCATCACGACGAGATGGTGCGGCCGTACGCCGGCGTGGTGGATGCGGTCCGCTCGCTCGAGCGCTCCGGAAGATCCCTCGCGCTCGTCACGAGCAAGCTCCGGAGTGGAGCGCTCCGGGGCCTTCGGCTCGCGGGCCTCGAGGACGCCTTCGGTGTGGTCGTCGGCGCGGACGACGTCACGCACCCCAAACCCCACCCCGAGCCCGTGCTCACCGCGCTCGGACGACTGGGCGCGCGGGCGCAGGACGCCGTCTTCATCGGCGATTCCCGCCACGACATCGAGTGCGGTCGCGCGGCCGGCGTGAAGACCGCCGCCGTGCTGTGGGGACCGTTCGATCGCGCACACCTGGCCGACCTGGAGCCCGATTACTGGCTGGAAACGCCCGCAGACCTCACTTTACTGGCACCCAACACCTAGCACCCAACACCGGAGGTTCCTTGCATTTCGTATCGTTCGAGCTCGAGCGCTGGCAGAGCACCTGGGAAAACCGGGTGCGCTACAATCTTTCGGAATCGGGGGTGCACCCGCTCTCGATTCAAGAGCTCCTCGAGCTCGCGGGCGTCGCCCCGACCCCGCTGCTCGACGTACGGCTCGGGTACAGCCAGTCGAACGGCACCGATCTGTTGCGCGGCCGGATCGCCGCGCTCTACCCCGGGGTCTCGCCGGAGCAGATCCTCGTCACGACCGGGAGTGCGGAGGCCAACTTCGTCGTCTGCTGGCGGCTGGTCGAGCCGGGCGACAAGGTTGCCGTCATGCTCCCAAACTATCTGCAGACGTGGGGGCTGGCTCAGAACTTCGGCGGGCAGGTGCGCGGGTTCGCCTTGCACGCCGAGGCCGGGTGGGAGCCGATGGCCGAAGAAGTACGCAGCGCGATCGTGCCGGGGACGAAGCTCGTCGTCGTCACGAATCCCCATAACCCGACGGGACACGTCCTCTCGACCGAGATGCGAAAGCTGATCGTGAGCCGCGCGGCGGAAGTCGGCGCGTGGCTCCTCGCGGACGAGGTGTATCAGGGAGCGGAGCGTAACGGGGTGACGACGCCGTCACTCTGGGGCAGCTACGAGCGGGTGATCGTCGTGAGCGGGTTGTCCAAGGCCTACGGCCTGCCCGGCCTGCGCATCGGCTGGATCGTGGCCCCGCCCGCGTTCTCGGCGGAGGCGTGGGCCCGGCACGACTACACGACGATCGGACCAGCGGGCGCGAGCGACTATCTCGCCGCCGTCGCGCTCGAGCCCAAGGTGCGGAGCAAAGTGCTCGAACGCACCCGGCGGATTCTCGCGACCAACTACCCTGTGCTCGAGGAGTGGCTGAAGCGCTTCGGCGACACGTTCAGCTGGCACCCACCTCAGGCGGGGGCAATCTGCCTCGTCAAGTACCGCCCGGAGATCGACGGCGTGGACCTGGTCGAGCGTATGCGAGCCGAGCACGACGTACTGCTCGTGCCGGGGGACCACTTTGGTCTGCCGCATCACCTCCGGCTCGGCTTCGGCGAAGAGCTCCACCACTTCCGGGAAGCGCTCGACGAGACCGAGCGCGGCTTGAAGCGAGCGTTCGCCGACTGAGATGCGGGTCGTCCCGCTCGAGGCGTTTCGCGACAAGATTCCATTTTCGGAGGCGATCGCCGCGGCCGAGCGCGGCTTTCGAGCACTCGGGCTCGGCGAGGCGGCGCTCCCCGACCCAATGGTCCTCGAGCTGCGGGAGCAGCAGGCGGAAGTGCACGTGAAGGGCGCGCACCTGCGCGGGGCACGCCACATCGTGCTCAAGTTGGCGACGGGGTTCTATCGGAACCAGGCGCGGGGCCTGCCGTCGGGCGATGGGATGTTCCTGCTGCTGGATGCCGAGACGGGTGCGCCGGACGTGCTGCTCGAGGAGCACGGCTACCTGACGGATTTTCGCACGGCCGCCGCCGTGGCCCTCACGCTCCGATACCTGGCGCCCAAAGACGCGCGCGAAGCGCTCCTCGTCGGCGCCGGCGCCCTCGCTCGCCTCACCGCCCGGGCCATGCTCGCCGAGATGCCGCTCGCGCGGCTCACTTTGTGGAATCGCACGCGGGAGCGTGCGGAGAGCCTCGCGAGAGAGCTCTCTCAGGTGGTGGACACGCACATCGCGCCCGCGCTCGAGTCGGCGGTGCGCGACAATCGCGTGATCGTCACCGCCACCGCCAGCACGACGCCGCTCGTCATGGCTTCGTGGGTGGCTCCCGGAACGCACGTCACGTCCGTGGGTACGGGGAGCCCGGAAAAGATCGAGCTCGAGCCGGCGCTCCTGGCGCGCGCGGACAAGCTCGTCGCGGATCGCGTCTTTCAGACGGAGCGCTACGGCAACTTGCACCACGCCATCGCCGCGGGCGCGGTCACCCGCGAGAAGGTCTACGCCGAGCTCGGCGATCTCGCCGCCGGCCGAAAGGCGGGGCGGGAGAACGCAACGGAGGTGACGATCGCCGACCTGACGGGTGTCGGTGTGCAGGACGCCGCGATCGCGCAGACCGTGGTGGAAGTCCTGGGCCTGTGAGCGAGGAGCCGGTGCGCTCCCGCGTGGTCGATTTTCTGGGGTTCACGCCCCTGGCGCACCGGCCGCCCCTGCCGAAGCGCTGGTGGGTGTACTGCGCCACGGCGTTCCTGGCCCCGAGCCTCGTGCTCGCGCTCGTCCCGGCCGAGCGGCTGCCGTACCGCGACCTCGTCTGGCTCCTCACCCTCGTGCCCGCGTATCTCTTGTCCTTGCATTACGGCATGCGCGGCGCCGTGGCGGGCCTCGCCATGGGCACGGTGCTGTTCACGTCGATCCAGCTCCTCGTCGCCCTGAACCTGGACGCGGAAGATTGGCGGATTACCGTGCCGATCTACACGGCGTACGGCACCATTGCGATCTCGGTGGGCTGGTTGTCGCAGCAGCTGCATGTCTTCTACGGACGGGCCATCGAGGGCGAGCGGGTAGCAGTCATCAGCGAGCTCGCCGTCGCGGTGCAGCACGAGGTGAACAACGCCCTCGCCACCATCCTCGCGGAAGGCCAGCTGCTCGAGCACGATGCCGCGCTGACCCATCCCGAAGACAAGGAGTCGCTGCAGAACATCCTCGCGATGACGCGGCGGATTCAGCGGAGTATGGACAACCTGGTCAACGTGACGCACGCACCCGTCACCGAATACGTGACGGGCGTGCGGATGATCGACTTGTCGAAGTTGGCCGCGGACCAACCACCCAAGACCTGACGCCCGTCAGCCGGCGACCTGCAGAATGAAGTACGCCAGTCCCGCGATGCCGGCCGCCGCCGGGATCGTGAGCACCCACGCCCACACGATTCGCCCCGCCAACCCCCACCGAACCGCCGACAAGCGATGCGCCGCCCCCACGCCCGAAATGGCGCCGGTGATCGTGTGCGTCGTGCTGACCGGAATCCCGTAGTGGGACGCGATGAAGAGCGTGATCGCGCCGCTCGTTTCGGCGCAGAAGCCTCCGAACGGCGTGAGCTTGGTGATCCGCTGACCCATCGTCTTCACGATGCGCCAGCCGCCGGCCATCGTACCCAGCGCGATCGCGGCGTGAGCCGCCAGGATGACCCAGATGGGAATGACGTCCGCGGTCGTGAGATGCAACGCGCGGATGGGAAAGTCGGCGAACTGCGCCCGCGCGGCGAACAGCAGGCCGACCACGATCCCCATGGTCTTCTGGGCATCGTTCGTCCCGTGCCCGAGCGAATACAACGCCGCGGAGAAGAGCTGCAGCGTCCGGAACGTGCGGTCGACCTTGCGCGGCAACGAACGGCGCAGCAGCCACGACAGGCCCACCGTGAGCGCGAGCGCTAGCGTGAGGCCCATGAGCGGGGCCACGACGATGAAGATGAGCGTCTTCACCCATCCCGCCGCCAGAATCGCGCCCGTCCCCGCCTTCGCCACCGCCGCCCCTGCGTACCCCCCGATCAACGCGTGTGAAGACGACGTCGGCAGTCCGCCCCACCACGTGATCAGATCCCACGCGATGGCGCCGAACAACCCCGCGAGAATGACGAGCGGATCGACGATCGAGATGTCGATCAACCCTTTGCCGATGGTCCTGGCGACCGCCGTGCCGAGGCCGAAGGCGGCGACAAAGTTGAAGAACGCCGCCCAGATGACCGCCGTGCCCGGGGAGAGGACGCGGGTCGAGACGACCGTGGCGATCGAGTTCGCCGCGTCGTGGAATCCGTTGATGAAATCGAAGGTCAGCGCGACCACGACGATCGCGAGGACGAACCAGACGGCGCCCGGCATCAGGCGTGCTTCAACGTGATGGACTCGAGCACGTTGGCGACGTCTTCGGATTGATCGAGCGTACGCTCGAGGTTGTCGTAGATCTCCTTCCACTTGATCACTTCGAGCGCGTCCCGCTCGGTCTCGAACATCCGACCGAGAGCCTCGTGGTAAATCGCGTCGCCCTCTTCCTCCAGCTTTTTCGCCTCGACGCAGTACTTCATCACGTCGTCGCCCTTTTTCAGGCGCCCGACCCCCTCGGCGAGCACGCCCACCATCCGCTGGATGACCTCCGTGAGCTGCTTGACCCCCTCGGGTGCAGCGCCGAGGTGGAAGATCTGGGAGCGACGGGCCGTCCCGTCGATCGCGTCCATCACGTCGTCCAGGTCGGACGCGAGCTGATGGATGTCTTCCCGGTCGAGCGGCGTGATGAATGTGCGGTCGAGGCGGTTCACGACTTCGTGCGTCACCTGGTCGGCCTCGTGCTCGAGCCGCTTGATGGCCTCCACGTGCGGCGTGCGGCGCTCCGGCGTCGTCTCGAACAGCTCACGGAGATGCTGCGCGGCTTCTTTGTTGCGCGTGGCGACCGCAGCGAACAGGTCGAAGAATTCCTCTTCCCTTGGCAACAGGCGCACGGTGGTCCTCTCGGGAATGGGGAAAATGCCGGCGGAGAACATAGCGGCCCCCGTCAGGAGTCACTAGGTTACCCGCTCCACCCGGACCGACCGGAGCGCACGGCATGGCGACCGCCCCTCCCCCGCAGCCGCAGACCGAGTTCGTCAAGGCGATCTCCCGGCTCGACGCCACGGCCCTGGTCGTCGGCTCGATGATCGGCTCCGGGATTTTCATCGTCTCGGCGGAGATCCTGCGCGAGGTCCATGCGCCGGGGCTGCTCCTCGCGGTCTGGGCCGCGTCCGGCCTGGTCACCCTGATGGGCGCCCTCACCTATGGCGAGCTGGCCGCCATGTACCCCCGTGCGGGCGGGCAGTACGTGTATCTGCGCGAGGGGATCTCACCGCTCTTCGGCTATCTCTACGGCTGGACTTTGTTCGTAGTGATCCAGACGGGCACCATCGCCGCGGTCGCGGTGGCGTTCGCCCGCTTCACCGCCGTGTTCTGGCCGGGGCTCACCCCGGACGTGTTCTTCGGCTCGACACTCCACTTTCCCCAACCGATCGGGGACGTCGCGGTCGGTCTGTCCCCACAGCGCATCCTCGCCGTCATCTCGGTAGTGGTCCTGACCTGGATCAACGTGCGTGGCGTGCGCACGGCGGCGATCATCCAGACGACGCTCACCGCCGTCAAGACCGGTGCCCTCGCGCTCCTGATCCTGCTCGGACTCACCATCGGCCGACATCCCGAGGCGCTGTCGGCGAACTTCGGACCCAACTTCTGGGCGACCAGGGGCGTCGCGGTCGGGTTGGGCGCGATCGGGGCCGCGATGGTCGGATCGCTCTTCTCGATGGATGCGTGGAACAACGTCGGGTTCGCGGGCAGCGAGCTCAAGAACGCGGAGCGGGACCTGCCGATCGCGATGGGCGTAGGCGTCCTCATCGTCACGGTGCTGTACCTGCTCGCCAACGTCGCGTACCTGAGCGTGCTTCCCGCGGGCGCGATCGCGACGGCACCGCAGGACCGCGTCGCCACCGCCGCGCTCGAGGCGATTCTCGGCGCACCCGGCCTGAAGCTCATGGCCGCGGCGATCATGATCTCGACGTTCGGCTGCAACAACGGCCTGATCCTCTCGGGCGCGCGCGTCTACTACGCCATGGCAAAGGACGACCTGTTCTTCAAGTCGGCCGGCGTCCTGCATCCGCGCTACAAGACGCCCGCGGCGGCACTCATCGTCCAGGCAGTGTGGACGAGCCTCCTCTGTCTCTCGGGGACGTACACGCAGCTCCTCAACTTCGTGATCTTCGCGGCGCTCGTGTTTTACGGCCTGACGGCAGTCGGCTTGTTCGCGTTACGCGTGAAACGGCCGATGGCCGAGCGCCCCGTGCGCGCACCCGGATATCCCTGGTTTCCCGCCCTCTATGTGCTGGCGACTGCGATCATCGCCGCGAACCTCCTGGCCCAGGACGCCACACGCACGTACAGCGGGTTAGGCCTGCTCCTTGTCGTGATCGGCGTGCCGGTGTACTTCGCGTGGCGACGCATCGTGAGACCGGCCGGCGCATCAGCCTGAGCATCGCCGAAATCCCAACAGCCACAGTCAGTTAGCTGACTCTTGCCGCACCAGGGCCTCTCGGGTCATATTCTGCGTCGATACCCGAATAAATACCGAAGCCAAATATTGCTCTGCCGATGCCGGAACCGATCGAACCGCCACGCACGGCGCCGATCTCACGACGTCCTTCGTCCCCTGCGGCGTCACCACCCGCTCCGTGCCCCGAGTGCGGGGCGGGGCTGACCCGTCAATCCGGTTGCCTGGTGTGCGTGCAGTGCGGGTGGGCGAGGTGCGGCTAAAAAACGGCGACGGAATGACGGAACGACGGAAGGACGGAAAGTTGTCTCGGGAGCCGAGCCAGACCTCGCTCCCTCTTTCCGTCGTTTCGTCTGTTGTTCGTTCCGTCGCCTTACCAGTTCTCGACGAACGCCTCCGCGGCACGAAGTTCGTCGAGCTCGAGCCCCGATCCGTCCTCAATTCTCCCGAGCAAACGGGCGTGGATTTCTGGTCGCTCAACCCGTACGTCGGATGCGAATTCGGCTGCACGTACTGCTACGCCCGTTACGCGCACCGCTACGCGGTCGAGCGCGCGCACGATGCGGGGAAACTGTCGGATGTAGAGTTTCGTGACTTTCGCGGAGAGCACGGGTGGGAGGCGTTCGAGCGGCGCATCTTCGTCAAACAACGTGTGCTCGACGCCCTGGAATCGGATCTGCGACGCTACTTCCGAGTGAGCCCCGAGGGACCCGAGCGCGCGCCGATCGTGATCGGCACCGCCACCGACCCCTACCAGCCCGCAGAGCGACGGTTCCGGATCACGCGCCGGGTGCTCGAGCGCCTGGCGCGCTGCGAAGGGATGAACGTCGGCATCATCACAAAGAGCCCGCTCATCGCGCGCGACCTGGACGTCCTTCGGAAGATCCAAGAGCGGAGCGACCTCGAGGTGCACATCTCTCTGATCTCGGTCGACGCGGCGCTCATCAAGCGAGTGGAGGCCCGCTCGCCGACGCCCGCGACGCGGCTGCGAGCGCTCGCGAAGCTTGCGGCCGCCGGAGTGCGCGCCGGCCTGATCGTGGCGCCGGTCCTCCCGGGAATCACGGACGACGTGGCGCGACTCGAGGCGCTGTTCCGTGCCGCCCGCGACGCCGGCGCTCGTTTCGTGCACGCCGGTCCGCTCCGGCTGTACCCGGCGGTGCGAGATCGCTTCCTGCCGATGCTCGAAGAGGAGTTCCCGGACCTCGTGGCGCGCTACCGGCGCGCGTATGAAGGCCGGAGCGGCGCGCCGCGCGCGTATGCGCAGGGGCTGGCGGCGCGCATCAAGAGGCTCCAGGCGCGATTCGGCTTCCCGGTCAACGACGGGATGGCGGATCGCTATCGCCCTCGACACGCGCCCGTGCAGGGTTCGCTCGACCTTGAGCGAAGGTTGGATCAGGCGACTTCGGACTCGCTCTTGCGACCGCGCGGCCGATAGTGGCGCACCAGCTCGAGCACCCAACGGGGGGCGCCCTGCCGGCGCGCCTCGTACGCCCGCGCGAGCAAATCAGCGACGTCGCGACCGAGCTGCGCCGCCTGGCCTGGGGATAGATCGGACGCGAGCTCGTTCAGCAAGCGAATGAGCTGACCGATGTGCGGCGGCCGACTGCCACGCCCGCGCGCGGCCAGCCAGCGCTCGAGCTTGCCGCGCGTCGCGGGATGGGGAACGGACCCCTTCAGGAAGTTCCTGAGCCCGTTGGGGCTCACGGCGATCTCTGCCGCGGCTTTACGCAGCGAAAGCCCGACGGTCTCTCGCGCAACAGCGTCACGCAGGATGGGGACGGGCAGCGTCGGAACGCTTCGGCGACCAGCGTTCATTCGACGCCCCCGAGGCGTGCAATTTGTGCGGTTTGCCCGATGTTACACGGCCTACCCTACCATCACTTCCGGACTGTTGCAAGCACGCGACAGACGCGTCCCGAACGTCGGACCGTTCGAAGTGAAACGCTCAGGACCCCCCTCCCCCTTCCCCTGCCCCTCCCCCACCCATCGCCTCCACCAACGCCCGAATCGTTCCCGGTGCGTTCCCCTCCAACCGATTGTTCACGAGCAGCAGCGCTTCCAGTCGTCTCCGCATCACCTCGGCTACGACGTGCAGCAGGTCCTGGCGCACCTCCGGCTGCGGGTCGCGGATGCGGTCGTACGGCTCGAACAGCTTCACCGCGTCGGCGTAGGTCCGGCCGGGCTTGAGGAGCGCGCGCGCGACCGTGAACCCGGCCGGAAACGTCCATGGCAGCTCGAGCTGCTCACCGATCGGCGGCATCTCGTTCCACGAGTTGAAGACGTGGGCGACGCCGTGCCGCGCCAGCACCGCGCCGTGCAGGTCGCTCAAGAGCTCGGGGTTCCGCAGCTCCACCGCGTACCGGAAGTCGCCGGGCAGCTGTCGCAAGAAATCGTCGAGCTCCTCTGCCCATTGCGCCGGCCCAGGCAGATCCTTGCCTCGCATCGCCTGAAACTCGAACACGAACGCCCCGGCATGGTCCGAGAAGGCGCGCGCGTACGGCCCCAGGACGGCGTCCTTGAACACATCGGCGTTGAGAAAATCCGGGTTTCGCTGGCCGGCGAGGTTCCCCCAGCGCGCATCCTGGTTGAAGCGCCGGGCGGTGATCCGATCCCAGACCTTGCTGACGCAGGGGAAGCCGGGCGGTAAGGCGCGCGCATACGCCGCGAGGACGTCTTCGGTCGGCGGGTCGTAGAACGCGCTGTCGATCCCCACGGTCCGGAACAGGGGATACCGCGCGTACTCCTCGAGCCGCCGGGCCGGCTGGGCTCCCCGGTAGGCTCGGTGGTAGACCTCGCCCGCCCAGCCATCGTAGGTCCAGGTCGAGGTGCCGAATCTGACATTCGCCGGGACGCGC
>Ga0307469_10000436_pt1 | contig 15412 bp, 17 predicted proteins | sample atmos_gasesAM2C__FD_203084 | JGI IMG/M metagenome (GOLD analysis project Ga0307469, IMG submission 203084) | Hardwood forest soil microbial communities from Morgan-Monroe State Forest, Indiana, United States - atmos_gasesAM2C_515 | ecosystem: Environmental > Terrestrial > Soil > Temperate...
TGCTGAAGCAGGAAGTCTCCTCGCGCGATGTGGCCGAGCTGGCCGCGGAAATGTGCGGCCCGCTTTTCGCCAAGACCACGGCGGCGCAGGTGCCGGTCGACGGCGGCAACGAGCGCGTCGTCTGATGGCGGTCGAGCCGCTGCGCTGGCGGGGCGATCGCCTGGAGCTGCTCGACCAGCGTGCTCTCCCCGACAAGACTCTCTATGTCACCTGCCGGACTGCAGCCGACGTGGCGACGGCGATCCGCGACATGGTGGTGCGCGGCGCGCCGGCCATCGGCTGCGCCGCGGCTTTCGGGGTGGTTCTTTCGAGGGGCTCTTCCGAAGGCTATGCGGCGCTCGCGAAAAGCCGGCCCACGGCGGTCAACCTGTTCTGGGCTCTCGAGCGCATGAAGCGCGCGAAAGATCTCGAAGCTGAGGCCAAGGCGATCTTCGCAGAGGACCTGGCTGCGAACCGCTCGATGGGCAAGCTGGGCGCGGAGCTCATTCCAGATCGGGCACGCGTCATGACCCACTGCAACACCGGCGCGCTCGCCACGGCCGGCCACGGCACCGCCCTGGGAGTGATTCGTTCCGCGAAGGACAAGAACGTCTCCGTGATCGCGTGCGAGACGCGCCCCTACCTGCAAGGCGCACGGCTCACGGCCTGGGAATGCGTGCAGGAAGGCATCCCCTGCACCTTGATCACGGACAGCATGGCCGGCCACCTGATGAGCCGCGGCGAGGTGGACGTCGTCATCGTCGGCGCCGATCGCATCGCTGCCAACGGCGACGTCGCCAACAAGATCGGCACCTACAGCCTCGCGGTGCTCGCGCGGCGCCACGGCATCCCGTTCTATGTCGCCGCCCCGCTCTCCACCTTTGATCGCACCATCCCCGATGGATCCCGCATCCCCATCGAGGAGCGCCCCGCGGACGAGGTCACCGGCTACCGCGGCACGCGCTGGGCCCCGCAGGGCGTGAGCGTGCGCAATCCGGCGTTCGACGTGACCCCCGCCGAGCTGATTACCGGGATCATCTGCGAGAAGGCGGTGATCCTCTCGCCCAGCCGGCAGCGGATCGCGCGCCTCAGGGCCGGACCGCGGGCGTCTCCAGCGCCATCCCGCGCGCGCGCCACATCAGGTAGAGCTCGAGGTTCACGAATTCCTGCGCGCCATACGGGTAAGGTTCCGCGCGCACGCCGATGAAGCAGTTGCGCAGCCGGCGCTGCAGCGAGCCGAGACCCTGCCATTCCAGCCGGTAGATCGGGTATCCGGTCGGATGCGCCTGCGGGATGGCGTTTCCGACGAGCTTCTTGCCCCAGTTGTCGTCGTGGCACTGCGTACAGGCAAGATTGAGCTGGCCTTGCCGGCGATAGAAGGTGTTTCGCCCTTCATCAAAAAACGGCTTGGTTCGCGGGTCGATCGTTATGTCGATCGGCCTGCCGCGGGATTGGCGCGCAACGTAGGCGGTAATCGCCAGTAAATCCCTGCTTTCGTAGGCGAGCGGCGCAGCCTTCTGCCGCTCGCTGCGGCAGGCGTTGATGCGCTGCTCGAGGTTGATCGGTTTTCCTCTGGAAGAATCAAATGCGGGGTAGCGCGCAGCGACACCCTTCATGCTGATGCGTGCGTCGCCATGGCAACCCGCGCACGCCACGCCGCTGGCTCCGTCCCGGCGGTTCCACAGCGTTTCGCCGTCAAGCACCCACAGCATGCCCGGATTGGTGGCGTCGTCGTCCTGCATGGCGCGCGTCTCGCGGCCCATCAGCTCGTAGCCCGAGCGCCGTTCCGCGAGCGGTATTTCTGCTCTCGTCGTCGTGCTTAGAGCCAGCAATACAAGCAGAAAGCGGAAGATCACACGACGGTGATCGGGGCCGACTGGGTGACGGCGTAGCCGTTGTCGCCGGTCCAGCGGAATTCGAGCATGCCGCTCTCGGCGGCGACGGTGCTGAAGGTAATGAGCGGGTTGGCCGCGATCGCCGGATACAGCTCGGCGCTGAAGATCTCGACGCCGTTGTAGATGCAGACGAAGCGCGTGATGATGTCGCGCGGAACCAGCTCGCCCAGCTGAGTGTGGCGGAAGCCGGTCTCCATGGGGTGCGCGGCGAGCGTCTTGATCTCGATGATCTCGCCGCGTTTCGCGGTGGCCGGCAGGTTGACGACGACGCGGGCCATTCAGATCAGCCCGTCCTCGAGGCACGCCGAAAGCGTGACCACGACGTGCACGCTGTCGGACCAGAAGGTGCCGTCGCTCAGCTGCGCGATCGCTGTCACGGTCTGGGTGTCGGCGATGCGGACGCGGGTGACGAGGCTGGCGCGCCCGGCGCGCGGGCCGAGATGCCCGCTCAGCACGTTGGGCTGCGGGTTTTTCTCGGTGAAGACGTGGATCGCCCGCACGTGATCGGCGCCCGTCATCGGGCTCTCCACCGAGACCGACAGCGGCACCGTGTTGCCGTTGTCGATCAGCGGCGGCAGGTCAAGCTTCACTCGGCCGCGGCTGACCGGCGCGCCGCCGGTGACTTTGCGGACCGCCTCCCGGAAGGCCGCCCTGCGCAGCGCCTCCTGGCTGGGATCGAGCTGAGCCTCGGCCGCGGTTGCGAAAGCACCGCAGGCAAGAACCAGGAATTCACGGCGGGTGGTCATTTGAGCGTCAACAGATAGGCAACGATATCCTCGATCTGTTCCGCGGTGAGGATCGTCTTGCCGCGAAACGCGGGCGCGACGCGCGTCAGCCCTTCGCTCCGGAAGTACGCGGGCATGATGGTTTGCGGGTTTACCCGCCCCGGGTCGACGATCCTCAGCCGGATCTGGCCTTCGGAGAGCCTGGCGGCGCTGCGCAAGTCCGGGGCGAGCTCGCCCTGGAACCGTTCCTCCGGAAACGGACCGCTGTGGCACAGCAGGCACAGGCCGATTTGCCGGTTGGCGACGATCGCGCGGCCCCGCGCCGGATCGCCCTTGGCGCCGGTCAGCGAGGCCGGTATTGCATCATCTCCGAGAACCTTTCCGATGAAGAGAAATGGAAGTATGAAAGCCAGGAACCTCACACCAGCTCTATTCCATGATTCTTCAGCGGCACCGAACGGATGCGCTTTCCGGTCGCGCGGTAGAACGCGTTCAGCACCGCGGGCGCCGCGACGCAGATCGTCGGCTCGCCGATGCCGCCCCAGATCGGGCCGCCCGTCGGCATGAGGATGGTCTCGACCCTCGGCATCTGCGCGATGCGCATCGAGTTGTACTGGTGGAAGTTCTGCTGCTCGATGCGGCCGTCCTTGACCGTGCACTCCTGGAAGAACAGCGCCGACAGGCCGTAGACGAACGAGCCCGCGACCTGGCGCTCGATCTGCGCCGGGTTGACCGCGTAGCCCGGGTCGGTGGCGGCGACGATGCGGTGCACCTTTATCTTGTTGCCATCCTTCACCGAGATCTCGCAGGCCGCCGCGACGAAGCTGTCGAAGCAATGCAGGTGCGCAAGGCCGCGATAGACGCCGCGCGGCGCCGGCTTCGACCAGCCAATCTTCTCGGCCACCGCGTTCAGCACGCCGAGGTTTCTCGGGTGGTTCGCCATCAGCTTGCGGCGGAACTCGAGGGCGTCCTGGCCGGCCGCTTCGGCGAGCTCGTCCATGAAGCACTCGATGAAAATCGCGTTCTGGTTGATGTTGACGCCGCGCCAGAACCCCGGCGGCACGTGTGTGTTGCGCATTGCATGGTCGATCAGCAGGTTCGGGACGGTGTAGCTGAACGAGTGCTCGCCCGACTCGAACACACCCTGGAACGATAGCGGGTCGCGCCCCTTCTGCGCCGCGACGACCTCGGGGCGGACCGCGGCGAGGATCGACTGCCCCGAAAGCCGCATGTGCAGCGCGGTGAGGTTGCCGCTCGCGTCCAGGCCGCCGACGAGCTTGCACTGCATGACCGGGTGATACCGGCCGTGCGCCATGTCCTCCTCGCGCGACCAGATCATCTTCACCGGCGTGCCCGGCATCTGCTTGGCGATGAGGACGGCCTGAGCCACGTAATCGTTCACGTAATCGTTCGGGTAGGTGCCGCGCCGGCCGAAACCGCCGCCCAGCATGACGTTGTGCACGTCGACCTTGTCGGCCGGCAGACTCGAGGCCGCGAGGACGGCCGCGAACGCTCCTTCACCGTTTTGCGTCGGACCCCACACATCGCAACGCTCCGGCGTATAGCGCGCGGTCGCGTTCATCGGCTCCATGCACGCATGGTTCTGGAACGGATAAGCGTAGACCGCCTCGATTCTCTTCGCCGCGCCGGCGAGCGCGCCCTTCGCGTCGCCGTTCTGGTTGCCGACGAAGGCCTGCTCCGCATCCAGTCCTGCCTTGAGCATTTCGGCGATCGAGGCGCTGGACACCTTGGCGTTCTCGCCCTCGTCCCAGACGATCGGCAGTGCCTCGAGCGCGGTCTTCGCCTGCCACCAGTGTTCCGCGACCACCGCGACCGCGGAATCGCCGACCTGCACTACCTTCTTTACGCCCTTCATGCCCTCGACCTTGGCGGCATCGAAGCTCTTCACCTTGCCGCCGAACACCGGGCAGTCCTTGACCGCCGCGTTCAGCATCCCCGGCAGCTTGAGGTCGCAGCCGTAGGTCATCCTTCCGTCCACCTTCATGGCCGTATCGAGCCGCTTCAGCGGCTTGCCGGCGATCTTCCAGGTCTTCGGGTCCTTCAGCGGGACGTCCTTCGGCTGCTCGAGCCGGGCGGCGGCTTCCGCCACCTTGCCGTAGGTCGTGGACCGCTTGGAGGCCTTGTGGGTGATGACGCTGTTCGAAACGCTGCACTCGGAGGCAGCAACACCCCACTGGTTCGCGGCGGCCTGCACCAGCATCATGCGCGCTGCCGCGCCCCCCTTGCGCACGTACTCGTTCGACTGCCGGATGCCGCGGCTCCCGCCGGTGGAGAACTCGCCCCACACGCGCTTGCGCGCGACGCTCTGGCCCGGCGTCGGATACTCGATGATCACCCTGTTCCAGTCGCACTCGAGCTCCTCGGCGACGAGTTGCGCGAGTCCGGTAATCGTGCCCTGGCCCATCTCGGCGCGCACCACGCGGATGACGGTGGCGTTGTCCGGCCGGATCACCACCCAAGCGGTGATCTCAGGCGAGCCGTCCTGGGCACGCACCAGCGCGGGACCGCCGAATGGCAGCCGAAAGCCCAGTGCGAGTCCGCCGGTGACGGCGGCGGAGCCGATGATGAAAGAACGACGATTCATTCTCATGGCGCTCTCCCTCAGGCTTTCGCCGCAGCGTGAATCGCCGCCCGCACCTGCTGAAACGTCCCGCAGCGGCAGATATTGGTGATCGCCGCGTCGATGTCGGCGTCGGTCGGCTTGGGCTTGTCCTTCAGCAGCGCCGCGACCGCCATGATCATTCCGGACTGGCAATAGCCGCACTGCGGGACGTCGTGCTCGATCCAGGCCTTCTGCACCTTGTGTAGCGTGTTGCCCTGGGCGAGGCCTTCGATGGTGGTGATCTTCTTGCCGGCCGCCGCGCTCGCGGGAAAGGAGCACGAGCGCACGGCAACACCGTCGATATGGACCGTGCAGGCGCCGCACTGGGCGATTCCGCACCCGTACTTGGTGCCGGTGAGGCCGACCTGCTCCCGGATCGCCCACAGCAGGGGCGTATTCGGGTCGACATCGACCTGGTGAATCTTTCCATTGATGGATAAGCGGATCATTCTTCACTCCTGCCGAAGGGATGCAAAAAGATACCCCCGTTAACCTCGAATCTCAACAGCGGTGTACGGCGGCACCAGCTCGAACAGCTCGACGATATCGCGGTTGCGCATGCGTATGCACCCGATCGAGCCGGGCTTTCCCATTTCCGCCACCTCCGGCGACCCGTGGATGTAGATATAGCGGCGCATGGTGTCGACGTCGCCGAGCCGGTTCTTCCCTACCTCGCAGCCCGACAGCCACAGGATGCGCGTCAGCATCCAGTCCCGTCCCGGATACATGGCGCTGAGCTCGGGCGTCCAGATCTCTCCCGTGGGGCGGCGGCGCACGAACACTGCGTTAAGCGGCTGGCCGGCGCCGATCTTGGCGCGCACGATATGGCTGCCGCGCGGCGTGCAGAAGCTGCCGTTCTTTTCGCCCAGGCCGTTCTTCGACGTCGAGACGGAGTAGGTTTTCACAGGAACATTTTTCTCGTCCCTGAGGATGAGCTGCTGCCTGCCGGCGTTGATTTCGATTTTCATCGCCGGGAGGCGAAGAACCGGCTAAGCAGCGCGGCACATTCGCTTGCCAGCACGCCACCGTGGATTTGTGCGTGATGATTTAATGGGGTGTCGAACAGGTTCATTACGCTTCCGGCCGCACCGGTTTTCGGATCGGCTGCCCCGAACACGACCCGGCTGACGCGCGCATGGAACATCGCTCCGACGCACATGGCGCACGGCTCCAGCGTGACGTACAGCGTGGCGCCGGTGAGGCGGTAATTCGAGAGCGCGGACGATGCGGCGCGCATCGCCTGGATCTCCGCGTGGGCCGTCGGATCGGACGCCGCGATCGGCCTGTTCCAGCCTTCACCTAAAATCTTTTCCGCCAGAACAACGACCGCCCCGACGGGGACCTCCCCTTCCTCCTGGGCGCGCTGAGCAAGCTCCAGCGCCCGACGCATGAAGGCTTCGTCGGTCATTCCCATTCGATGATCAACAACAATTCGTCGCTAATACCGTCAAATGGTCTGAGTCGGAGAGTGGCATAAACCTCTAGGGGGCATTGCTTCTCTCACGGACAAAACAAACCGAACCACTCGCACCCCAGGGCCTCTCCAAGCGAGGGTGACACCAATTGGCGAGCAAGTACGATGCTTGCCGACGGCACGACGCTCACCTGGTTACGCGAGTCGACGAGAACCACAGCGGACTCGAACCGCCGCAGCCCCTTAAGCAGCTTGACTTCACGCCGTTCGGCGGCGGAAATGGTCACCTCCCACGCTGCCGTCGTCTTGAGAAGCAACGCATGACCCCGCGTATGCCCCACAGAGCCTACGGCCAGGAAAAGAACTGGAATTCCCAGAAAAAGCACAGCACCGAGCAAGGAAAAACCCTTGCGCCCGAGCTCACTATAAATGACAAACCACCATCCGAAAGCCAGCCATCCGAAAAGAGCACTCCAATAAAGTCCTTCTATCCAGTCCCCGAACAAGACAAAGACTCCGGCAATCATAACGGCACCGACACTGAGTATCCGCAAGGGGAGCCGGGACACCGCCGTATCAGGTTCCGCCCTCACGAAATGTTCCCTCCTATCGAAATGCAGCTTGATCAAAAACAACTGCAACCACACCGCAACGAGCACAGCGATAAGGAGAACAGGACCCCAAATAATTGCACTTCGAACATGATCCGCAAGAGTCGTTGGCACCTCCGAAAACCCCAACCCAAGTGCACGGAGAAAGTTGTAGTCATAGAACACCGAGACAGCCAGCACCACGCTAGCGCCGATGCTCAATAGCTTTCCCACGCCCTCCAAAACCTGCGGACGCCCTGTACCCTCTGTCATGGCGGACTCCAAAATCAGAAACGTACCCGCACGACACCGAACAACATTAATTCATTCCCATTCGATCGTCGCCGGGGGCTTGGAGGAGATGTCGTAGGTGACGCGGTTGATGCCGCGCACCTCGTTGATGATGCGGTTGGAGACCTTGGCGAGCAGCTCGTGCGGCAGCGGCGCCCACTCCGCGGTCATGAAGTCGGTGGTCTGCACGGCGCGCAGGGCGACGACGTGCTCGTAGGTGCGGCCGTCGCCCATCACGCCGACCGATTTCACGGGCAGGAACACGGCGAAGGCCTGCGCAGTCTGCTCGTACCACTCCGCGCTTCTCAATTCCTCGGTGAAGATCGCATCCGCCTGGCGCAGGAGATCGGCGTATTCCCTGCTCACCTCGCCGAGGATGCGCACGCCCAGGCCGGGACCCGGGAAAGGATGGCGGAACACCATCTCGCGCGGCAGGCCGAGCGCCAGGCCGAGCTCGCGTACTTCGTCCTTGAACAGCTCGCGCAACGGCTCGAGCAGCTTGAGGTGCAGGGTCTCGGGCAGGCCGCCGACGTTGTGGTGCGACTTGATGGTGGCGGCCTTCCTGGTCTTTGCGCCGGCCGACTCGATGACGTCGGGGTAGATCGTGCCCTGGGCGAGCCAGCGCGCGTGCTTGATTTTCTTCGCCTGTTCCTGGAAGACATCCACGAACAGCTTGCCGATGACCTTGCGCTTCTCCTCCGGATCGCCAATCCCTTTCAAGGCCGAATAAAAGCGCGCGGACGCATCGACGTGCACCACCTTGACTCGCATGTGCCGAGCGAAGGTGTCCATGACCTGCGCAGCTTCGTTCAGCCGCAGCAGGCCGTGGTCGACGAACACGCAGGTGAGCTGGTCGCCGATGGCGCGATGGATCAGCGCCGCCGCGACCGAGGAGTCGACGCCGCCGGAAAGCCCGAGGATCACTTCATCTTTTCCCACCTGCTCGCGGATCTTCGCCACCGCCTCGCCGACATAGTCAGGCATGTTCCACTCGGCTCCGCAGCCGCAGATCTCGTGCACGAAGCGATGCAGGAGCTTTGTGCCCTGGCGCGTATGCGTCACTTCGGGATGGAACTGCACGCCGTAGAAGCGCCGCGATTCATCGGCCATGCCGGCGATCGGGCACGACTCGGTCGAGGCCATGAGCTTGAAGCCGGCAGGCAGCTCGGTGACCTTGTCGCCGTGGCTCATCCACACGCGCAGCATGCCGTGGCCTTCCGGCGTGCGGAAATCCTCGATGCCCTCGAGCAGCTTCGTGTGGCCGCGCGCTCGAACTTCGGCAGAGCCGAACTCGCGCACGCTCCCGGCTTCGACCCGCCCGCCGAGCTGCTGCGCCATGGTCTGCATGCCGTAGCAGATGCCCAGGACCGGCACGCCTTGCTGGAACACCGCCTGCGGCGCCTTGGCGGTCGATTCCTCGTAGGCCGACAGGTGGCTGCCCGAGAGGATGATGCCCTGGGCGCCGAAATCGCGCACGAAGGCGTCACTCACGTCGTGGGGGTGGATCTCGCAGTAGACCTTGGCTTCCCGGACCCGCCTGGCGATCAGCTGCGTGTATTGCGCACCGAAGTCGAGGATCAGGATTTTCTGGTGCACTACTCAGCCCGGTAGTTCGGGGCTTCCTTCACGATCTGGACGTCGTGGACATGCGACTCGCGAATGCCCGCCGCCGTGATTTCGACGAACTGGGTACGGGTGCGCAGCTCCTCGATGCTCGAGCATCCGGTGTAGCCCATGCTCGCGCGCACGCCGCCCATCAGCTGCTCGATGACCCGCAGCGCGCTGCCCTTGTAGGGCACGCGGCCTTCCACCCCCTCGGGCACCAGCTTGTCGACGTTCATCTCGGGTTCCTGGAAATAGCGGTCGGCGGCGCCTTGTTGCATCGCGCCGAGCGAACCCATGCCGCGGTAGGCCTTGTAGGAGCGTCCCTGGAACAGCTCGATCTCTCCCGGCGATTCCTCGGTGCCGGCGAACAGCGACCCGAGCATGACCGCGTGCGCCCCGGCGCCGAGCGCCTTGGCGATGTCGCCCGAGTAGCGTACGCCGCCATCCGCGATGAGCGGCACGCCGGACTTGCCGAGCGCCTCGGCGACGTTCTGGATGGCGGTGATCTGCGGCACGCCGACGCCCGCCACGATGCGCGTGGTGCAGATCGAGCCGGGGCCGATGCCGACTTTCACGCCATCGGCGCCGTGATCCACGAGAGCGCGCGCACCGTCGCCGGTGCCGACGTTGCCGCCGACGACCTCCACCTGCGGATAGCGCGCCTTGATCCACTTCACCCGGTCGAGCACGCCCTGCGCATGGCCGTGCGCGGTGTCGACCACCAGGACATCGGCGCCCGCCTCGACCAGAGCCGCCACGCGCTCGTCGGTGCCCTCGCCTACGCCCACCGCCGCACCCACGCGCAGCTTGCCGTGCGCGTCCTTGCAGGCGTTGGGGTGCTCGCTTTCCTTCAGGATGTCCTTGACCGTGACCAGGCCCATGAGCCTGAACTCGTCGTCGATCACGAGCACGCGCTCGAGCCGGTGGCGGTGCATGAGCGCCATCGCTTCTCCGCGGGTCGCGCCTTCGCGCACGGTGACCAGCTTTCTTTGCGGCGTCATGATCGATTTCACCGGCTGGTCGAGCTCGGCCTCGAAGCGCAGGTCGCGGTTGGTGACGATGCCGACCACCTTGCCGCTCTTGACCACCGGGAAGCCGGAAATCTTGTACTGCTGCTGCAGCGCCATTACCTCGCGCACGGTCATCTCGGGCGAGATGGTCATCGGGTCGCGCAGCACGCCGGACTCGAAGCGCTTGACCTTGGCGACCTCGACCGCCTGCGCCTGGGGCGTGAGGTTCTTGTGGACGATGCCGATGCCGCCCTCCTGGGCCATGGCGATGGCGAGCCGGGCCTCGGTGACGGTGTCCATGGCAGCCGACACGAGAGGGATGTTCAGCTCGAGCTTGCGGGTCAGGCGGGTCTTCAGGGAGACTTCGCGCGGCAGCACGCGCGAGTGGGCGGGAAGGAGGAGGACGTCGTCGAAGGTCAGCGCCTTCTGGATCACCCGCATGTCTGATTCTCGCAAAGCCGCATTATACTGTCATCCATGCTTCGACTTAAGCGTTGATCCATCAATGACAAAAGCACTCCTCCTCGCTGTCGGCATGGCTTTCGCTGCAGTGGCCATGGCGCAGCAGTACAAATGGGTGGACGCGAACGGCAGGGTCCAATACGGCGACACGCCGCCGCCCGGCGTGCAGGCCACGCCGCTCAAACCGCCGCCTGGCGGCGCATCGGCGCCCGCCGCTGCGCCGAAAATGGACGCTACGAAGGACCTCAGCCCCGAGGCGGCGTTTCGCAAGCGCCAGCAGGAACGGCAGGAGGCCGAGGAGAAGGCGGCCAAGGACCGCACCGACGCGGAAGCAAAGCGCGTCAACTGCGAGCAGTCGCAGGCCTCGTTGCGCACCCTGCAGAGCGGGCAGCGCATCTCGACGACCAACGCCGCCGGCGAGCGGGTCTTTATCGGCGACGAGGAGCGCGCGAAGGAGATCGAACGGACTCAGCGCGCCGTGAACGACTGGTGTAAGTAGCGGCGCGGGCGCGTCGCGCCTCTTTCGGATCCACCGCCAGCGGGCGATAGATTTCCACCCGGTCGCCGTCCGCCACCGGCGCATCCTCGCGCACGACCTTGCCGAAAATGCCCACCTTGCCGCGCACCCGGTGCAGCAGCCCGGACTTCGCCAGCACATCGCGCACCGTGGCGCCGCTCTGCACGGCAACCCGGGCGCTCTCCTCGCGCTCCGGCAGCGCGTAAACGACCTCAACCTTCAGCACCGCCATAGACTCGCGCGGCGCGCTGCGTGAAGGCGTCGACCATCGTATCGGCGATGCGATCGAACAGCGGCTCCAGCAGCTTCGCCAGCGCCCGGCTCGAGAAATCGTACTCCAGCGAAAACTCGATCCTGGAGGCTCGCTCCGACAGCGGGGTAAAGCGCCAGGCCGCAGCGAAACGCCTGAACGGTCCTTGCACCAGGCTCAGGTCGATCGCCTCCCCCGGGCGGCTGCGGTTCAAGGTGGTGAACGACTGGCGCACGGCGCCGACGCCGACGGTGAGAGTGGCACGCGTTCCCGCCGCGGCGCGCTCGTGAACCTCGGCCGCGACGCACCAGGGCAGGAAGCGCGGGTAGGCCTCGATGTCGTCCACCAGCGCGTAGATCTGGGCGGCGCTGTGCTCGACGATCGCGGATCGTGCAATGCGCTTCATGTTCTAGAATCGTTCATGTCCATCGTCCAGAACCGCAAGGCGTTCCACGATTATTTCATCGAGGAGCGCTACGAGGCCGGTCTCGCGCTGGACGGCTGGGAAGTGAAAGCCATCCGCGCCGGGCGGGCGCAGCTGGCCGAAGCCTACGTCTTCGTGCGCGGCGCGGAGCTGTTCCTGATCGGCGCGCACGTCAGCCCGCTGCCCACGGTTTCGACGCATTTCATTCCGGATCCGACGCGCAGCCGCAAGCTTCTCATGCACGGCGAGGAGATCAAACGGCTCATCGGCAAGGTCGAGCAGCGCGGCTATACGCTGGTGCCGCTCGACCTGCATTACAGCAAGGGCCGCATCAAGCTCGAGGTCGCGCTCGCCCGCGGCAAGCTCAAGCATGACAAGCGGGCCGCCGAGCGCGACAAGGAATGGGGCCGGGAGAAGCAAAGGCTGCTACGCAGCCGCTGATTTCTTCTGCGGCGCCGCCTCGGCGAGCGAGAGCCAGGTCGACACCACGGTGTCCGGATTGAGGGACAGGCTCTCGATGCCCTGCTCCATCAGCCAGCGCGCCAGGTCGGGGTGGTCGGAAGGACCTTGCCCGCAAATCCCGACGTACTTGCCGTGCTTGCGGCAGGCGCGGATCGCCATGGCGAGCATGGCCTTCACGGCGGCGTCGCGCTCGTCGAAGCTCCCGGCCACCAGGCCCGAGTCGCGGTCCAGCCCGAGCGTGAGCTGGGTGAGATCGTTGGAGCCGATCGAGAAGCCGTCGAACAGCTCGAGAAACTCCTCGGCCAGGATGGCGTTCGACGGCAGCTCGCACATCATCACCACGCGCAGGCCGTTCGTGCCTCGCCGCAAGCCGTTTGTTTCCAGCAGGTCGATCACCTGTTTCGCCTCGCCGAGCGTGCGCACGAACGGCACCATCAGCTCGACGTTCGTCAGGCCGAGCTCGTCGCGCACCTTCTTCAGCGCCGCGCATTCCAGCTCGAAGCACTCGCGGAAGCTGGGCGCGACGTAGCGCGAAGCGCCGCGGAAACCGAGCATCGGGTTTTCCTCGTCGGGCTCGTAGCGCTCGCCGCCCAGCAGCTTCTTGTACTCGTTCGACTTGAAGTCGGACAGCCGCACGATCACCGGCTTCGGCCAGAAGGCGGCGGCAATGGTGGCGACGCCTTCGACCATCTTCTCGCGGAAGAAGCTGCGCGGGTCGGCGTAGCCGCGGCACTTTTCATCCAATTTCTTCTTCAGTGCGGCAGGCAGATCGGCGTACTCCAGGCAGGCGCGCGGGTGCACGCCGATCTCGTTGTTGATGATGAATTCGAGGCGCGCCAGGCCAACGCCCGCGTTGGGCAATTGCGCGAACTCGAACGCCAGCTCCGGATTGCCGACGTTCATCGCGATCTTGACCGCGATGCGCGGCATCTCGCCGCGCTCACGGCTGGAGACTTCGAACGGCAACAACCCCTCGAACACGCTGCCGGTGTCGCCCTCGGCGCAGGAAACCGTCACCGGCTGGCCGTCCTTCAGCCGCGCGGTGGCATCGCCGCAACCGACGACCGCGGGGATGCCGAGCTCGCGCGCGATGATCGCGGCGTGGCAGGTGCGGCCGCCACGGTTCGTCACGATGGCGGCCGCCAGCTTCATGACCGGCTCCCAGTTCGGGTCGGTCATGTCGGTGACCAGCACATCGCCCTGCTTGACCTTCGCCATCTGGGAGGCATCCGGCACCACGCGCACCGCGCCGCTGCCGATCTTGTGGCCGATCGCGCGGCCGCTGGCCAGAACGCGGGAGCTGCCCTTGAGGGCGTAGCGCTCCTCGACGTCGCGCTTGCGCGACTTCACCGTCTCCGGCCGCGCCTGGAGGATATACAGCTTGCCGTCGGCGCCGTCCTTGGCCCACTCGATATCCATCGGCCGCCGGTAGTGCCGCTCGATGGCCAGCGCATAGCGCGCGAGCTCCAGCACTTCGGGGTCCGTGAGCGAGAATCGCGCGCGCTCTTCCGCGCCCACTTCCACCACGCGGGTCGAGCGGCCCGCCTCGGCCGATCCGGCAAACAGCATTTTCTCCAGCTTCGAGCCCAGAGCGCGCCGCACGATGGCAGGCCGGCCCTGCTCCAGCATCGGCTTGTGCACGTAGAACTCGTCCGGATTGACCGCGCCCTGGACGATCATTTCGCCCAGACCATAGGCGGCGGTGATGAATACCACGTCGCGGAAACCGGATTCCGTGTCCAGGGTGAACATCACCCCGCTCGCGCCCAGATCGCTGCGCACCATCTGCTGCACGGCAGCCGAGAGTGCCACGCCGCGGTGGTCGAAGCCGTGATGCGTACGGTAGGAAATGGCGCGCTCGTTGTAGAGCGAGGCAAAGACCCGCCGGATGGCTTCGAGAACGTTGTCGATGCCGCGGATGTTCAGAAACGTCTCCTGCTGGCCGGCGAATGAGGCGGCGGGCAAATCCTCCGCTGTGGCCGAGGAGCGCACGGCGAATGACACATCATCTGAGGTTATCTTCTCAAGCTCATGATAATTATATGTTATCTCTCGCTCAAGATGCACAGGGAAAGGCGCCTTGAGGATCCAGGAACGGATTTCGGCGCCGCAGGCAGCCAAGGCTGAGACCTCTTGGGGGTCGAGGCTGCGAAGCCGCTCCTCGATGCGGCTGTCGAGGCCGTTGGCGGAAAGGAACTCACGAAACGCCTGCGCGGTGGTGGCGAAGCCGCCCGGGACGCGTATGCCCGCCGCGGCCAGCGCGTTCATCATTTCGCCGAGCGAGGCGTTCTTGCCGCCGACCCGCTCCAGGTCCGCCATGCGGAGATCTTTGAGCCAGGCTACGCGCATTGCCTTAGTATTTTATCGTCATGAGTCAGCGGCGCACCGTGTTCTTCGTTTCCGACGGCACCGGCATCACGGCGCAGATTCTCGGGCACAGCCTGCTGACGCAATTCGAAGGCGTCGATTTCAACCAGGTCACCCTGCCGTTCGTCGACAGCGCGGAGAGAGCCGAGGAATGCCTGGCGCGCATCGAGGCGGAGTCGGCCAGCGGCAACGGCCAGCCGATCGTCTTTTCCACCCTGGTCAACCACGAGGTGCGGCAGGTCGTGCGCCGCGCCAATGCGCTGTTCCTCGATTTCTTCGAGACGTTCATCGATCCGCTCGAGGCGGGTCTGGGGGTGAAGTCGAGCCATACGATCGGCCGCTCTCACAGCGCGATGGACAAGAAGGAGTACCAGCAGCGCATCGAAGCCATCAACTTCGCCATGGCGCACGACGACGGCGCCTCGCATCGCGAGCTCGGCCAGGCCGACGTGATCCTGATCGGAGTCTCGCGCAGTGGCAAGACGCCGACCAGCCTATATCTCGCGCTGCAATTCGGGGTTAAGGCTGCAAACTACCCCCTTATTCCCGAGGATTTCCAGCGCGCGAAGCTGCCGGAGGCGCTGCGCGCCTACAAAGGGCGTCTCTACGGCCTCACCATCGCCTCCGAGCGGCTGCACGAAATCCGCCAGGAGCGGCGCCCGGACAGCCGCTACGCCGACCTCGATAACTGCCGCTACGAGGTCGAGGAAGCCGAGAACATGATGCGCCGCGAAGGCATACGCAGCATCAACTCGACCAGCAAGTCGATCGAGGAAATCGCCACCACCATCCTGCGCG
>Ga0307469_10000437_pt1 | contig 15411 bp, 16 predicted proteins | sample atmos_gasesAM2C__FD_203084 | JGI IMG/M metagenome (GOLD analysis project Ga0307469, IMG submission 203084) | Hardwood forest soil microbial communities from Morgan-Monroe State Forest, Indiana, United States - atmos_gasesAM2C_515 | ecosystem: Environmental > Terrestrial > Soil > Temperate...
CCGACGCCGGTCGTGGCGCTCAACCGCGCGATCGCGATCGGCTACGCCGAGAGTTTCGACGAAGCGCTCCGCGCGCTTGCGCCGCTCGACGAGATGCTCGCCGAGTACGCGCCGTACCACGCCGCGCGCTCGGAACTGCTCCGCAAAGCCGGGCGCATCGATGACGCGCTCGAAGCCGGCGCGCGCGCGATCGCGCTGACGCCGAACGCCGCCGAACGACGCTTGCTCGAAGGCCGGATCGAAGAGATGAGGAGGACGCATGGACATCTGGGCGACGATCGCACAGGAACGCAAGGCGCTCGCGGACGATCTCGCGAACATCAGTGACACGCAGTGGTCCACGGCATCGCTCTGCGGCGGCTGGTCCGTCCGGGACGTCCTCGCGCACATGACGGCGACGACGGAGACGACACCGCTCAACTTCCTGCCGAAGCTTGCGACCTCCGGCTTCAAGCTCTCGAAGATGTCCGAGAAGGACATCGCGAAGCGGCGCGACGGCGACGTGCTCGGACGGTTCCGTAGCCGCGTGTCGTCGAAGAAGCACCCGCCCGGCCCGGTCGACAGCTGGCTCGGCGAGACGATCGTGCACAGCGAGGACATCCGTCGTCCGCTGGGGATCGTGCACGACTATCCGGACGAAGCCCTCGCGCGTGTCGCCGAGTTCTACTCGAAGTCGAACCTCGTCATCGGCGGCAAGACCCGCGTCGCCGGTCTGAAGTTCACGGCGACCGACGCGGAGTGGTCGAACGGCTCGGGGGCCGAGGTGAGCGGACCACTCGCCTCACTCGTGATCGCGATCGCGGGTCGGAAGGACGCGCTCGCGGACCTCAGCGGGGCGGGCGTCGAGACGTTGAAGTCGAGGATGTAGCCCCGGTCCCGGCGCGCCGGCGGCCGTCTATCCCGGCTAGTGACGCGCGCCCAGCGCGCCGGGGTTCACGACGTTGATCGGTGCTCCGTCCGCGAAGGCATTGATCTGATCGAAGACCGTCGCGAACTGGAGCTCCCATTCGTCGGTCGTGACGTAGCCGATGTGCGGCGTGCAGACGACGTTGTCCATGTCGAGCAACGGGTGTTCGAGCAGCGGCTCGGTCTCGTACACGTCGAGCGCCGCCATCCCCGGGCGCCCGCTTCGCAGCGCTTCGACGAGCGCACCCGGCTCGACGAGTCCCGCGCGGCTCGTGTTCACGAAGAGCGATGTCGGCTTCATGCGCGCGAGATCGTCCTCGGTGACGATCCCACGTGTCGCGTCGACGAGCCGCATGTGCAACGACAGGACGTCGCACCGTTCGAAGAAGGAGGCCTTCGAATCCGCGACCGCGTAACCGTCGGTCGCTGCGCGAGCGCGCGAGGACTCTCGCGCCCACACGAGCACGTCCATCCCGAAGGCGCGACCGTATCCGGCGACGACGCTCCCGATGCGTCCGTAGCCGAAGATCCCGAGCGTCTTGCCGCGCAACGTGTGGCCCATGCCGCTCTGCCACCGGCCCGCCTTCATCGAAGCGACCTCCTGCGGGATCCGGCGCATGCCCGCGAGGACGAGACCCCACGTGAGTTCCGCGGCTGCGTATGACGGCGTCCCGGCGTGCATGTCGGACGAGAGGACGATGCCGAGACGGGTGCACGTTTCGACTTCGATGTGCGGGTAAACGCTCCGCTGGCTGATCAGTCGCAGGTTCGGCAGGCGCTCGAGGAGGGGCGTCCGGATCTCGGTGCGTTCGCGGATGAGCACGAGGGCCTCGGCCTCGGCGAGACGCTCAGCGAGCGCATCCGTTTCTTGCGTGTGATCGTTCCAGACCGTCACGTCGTGCGCGGCGAGCTTCGAGAAGCAGGGGAGCGTCCGGAGCGTGTCGAAGTAGTCGTCGAGGATCGTGACCTTCATGCCGCGCATGTTCGCATGCCCGGCGCGGACCGGTCCTCGCGTCAGTGACGTTCTACGTGGCCGTCGACGACATCGACGACCGCCTCGCGCGAGTGAAGGACCTCGGCGGCGACATCCGTCTGCCGCGGAGCGACGGCCCCGGCGGTCCGATGATCGGTCAGTTCGCGGACCCGGACGGCAATGTCATCGGACTGATCGAGCCCAACTGACGAACCTGAAGCGACGAGTCCGGGGCCATTGTGCGCCGGGCTCGTCGCTTTCTTCGTCCGGAAGAGAACACGGTCGTTGATGACGAATTGGATGATCCAGAGCGTGCCGAACGCCATGACGTTCGCCGCGAGGATCGCGAGGGTTCGTACGTCCGCGGGGAGGCGCTGCGCCAGACGGTCGGCAACGTGGACGCTGATCGACGACACGAGCAGACCCGTGAGCGACATCGCCCAGAAGGGCATCACGTGGCGGGCGAACCGACTCTCGGGGTGCTTCCACACCCAGCGGCGGTTGAGATAGTAGGACGGCCCGATGCCGCAGATGGTCGCGATGATGTTCGCCTTTACGGCCTCGACGTGAACCACCGCGACCAGCACGGACAGCACGGACAGGCTGAGCACGGTCGTCGCCACCGAGACGGAGGCGTACCTGAACAGCTTCGCGATGACGCTTTCCCGCAGGTTCATGGGATGAGGATGCCTAGTGTAGGTGATAACCATCTGTGAGTCGCCCCAATCCGGCCTGCGGGTTAGCGCTCGACGACGGGTAGCTCCCAGCTCAGTGGCCTAGCGCTCTCAGCGGTCATCGGTCGACTGAAGCGAGCACGGCCCTCAGGTCGGCTTCGGCGGCGGGCCAGTCGTCGGCGATGTCGTGCCACGAGAAGTGGACCGGTGTGAATCCTGCCTTGATGATCGCGCGGTCGCGGCGTTTGTCCGCTCGCGCCTTCTCAGCTGAGAAGTGCCCGCCCAGACCGTCAAGCTCGACAGCGATCTTCTGTAGCGGCCAGGCGAAGTCGATCCTGTACGGGCCTATCGGGTATTGGCGCTTGGGCTTCGGGATCCCGGCGGCCTCGACCTTGCGACGGAACATCCGCTCGAGGGCTCTGTGCATCGCGCCCTCGGATCGGTCCGCCATGAGCCGCCGCAATCGCGCTGCGCCCCGGTTGTGTTGGAGGCGTCTTCGGACGATATAGGCGCGCAGCGATGGGATCGTTGTCAGGCCGAGTTGGATCGCGTTGTCCAGCGCTGCTTCGAGACCGCGCTCGTTGAGCTCGCCGGCGAGGTCGACGAGCGTACGGTTCGGAGCTGTGACCCTGATGCCGCGGACGATCCGGACATCGCTTCGCTGCAGCGTCGCTTGATGCGGCCTCGCGGGGAGCCGGCCCTCGCGGTGGTGGGAACGCGGAAGGGACACGTCCAAACGTGTCGGTGGCTGCTCGATGATCTCCAGAACGTGAGCGGCCGTGCTGTGTGATCCCGCCGCACGCCGGCCGTACGCGAGAACGGCGACGATCGCACGTTGCTCCCATGTTGGCGGAGTACCGCAGACCACGTAGACGCCGCGGTACGGCGAGCGCCAACGTCCGGAGGAGACACGGTATCGGATCATCCGCGGGCTGAACCCAACATTTCGAGCCTGCGAAGCATCGAAGGCGCCGTGCTGTTTGGCGGCTACCGCCGCGATCGCTCCGTCCGGACGCATCTCTTCCCCTTTCGTTCAGGGGAAGCTCGGCAAGCAGAGCACGTCGCGCCGACATAAGTCGTTTCGGGTCCTCAGGTGTCTTCAAACCACTCAGGTCCGGACGGAACACGCGGGACGAGGCCGACATCAGCGGCTGAGCGACCGCGGCGGGCCTAAACCCACTGAGGCGGCGACACGACGCGCGCGAGGGGCGCGGGTCTACTTAGCGGTTCCCGCCGACCGAGCCACCGCCCGGACCGAAGCCCGGTAATCGCATGTTCGGGACACGGGGCGGTGACGGCGTCCGCACGCCCGCCGCGGGGTTCGCGGCTGCCGGGGCCGCAGGCACCCCTTCGGGCAGACAGAAGCCGGCTTTCGCGTCGTAGGTCGCCGATTCGACGCAAGGGAGCGGCGTGTGGTCGATGAACACGCACAAACCCGTCCGAGGATCGCACTCCTTGTCGACGCCGCACACCACGCATTCATGGGGACCGGGCGTCGCTTCGGCCGTCGACTGCGGGGCGCGTGCGGAAGCGTTGCGCGGATGGGGCGCGAGCGCGAGCACGACGACGAGCGCGACGAATACTCCGCCGAGCGCGAACGGCGTCGTGTACGTCGTGGCGAGCTGTTGGAGCTTCGTCAGCAGCGAGGGATCGCTTCGCGAACGCATACGTCGTGTCCCGCGGCGATCGAGGTGTGTCCCTTGACGTCGGTCGACTCACCGAAGGCCTCGAGCACGCCGCTTATGATGGACCGATCGAGTCGGCAGACCTCGCCCTCCGGCGCGCCGGCGGCGACGGCGGCGAACGGACAGTTCTCCGTCGTGATCCAGAGCTTGCCGTCGGCGTCCCGATCGACCTTCGGACGGAAGCCGAGCCGGTCGAGCGCGCGGTGCACGCCACCGACGACATCGACGCCCGGGGATTCGACCTTCGTGGCCTCGCCGAGCTCGCGGCCGAAGCGGGCGCCGACCGTCTCGAGGTCGTCGCCCCTGACGAGGGCCTGGAGGAGTAGGTGCGCGAGCAGGTCGTAGTGGCGTTCGGGGACCGAGAACGAGACCTCGACGTCGGTGGCCGAGTAGAGCTTGGAGGGTCGTCCGGCCCCCGGGCCCCGCCGGCCGTTCACCCGTCGGAACTCGGCCTGGAGGAGGCCGGCTTCGAGGAGGCGGTCCAGGTGGTGCTTCGCGGCGTTGCGGTGGATGCCGAAGCGCTCGGCCACCTCGTTCACCGTGACGGTGCCGTGTTCGTTGGAAACGTACAGGTAGACGGCTCGCCGGCGCTCGTCCGCGAGCACCTGGGCGTCCGCGGACCGCGGGATCGGGATCGGTGATGCGTCGGCGCTCACGTCGCGGGAAGTCTATCGCCGCCCCTGGGAAGCTGTAAATCACACCAGGATTGGGTCTAGATTTGCCTGGCGTCGTACAGTAGTTACAGAGGAACGGCGTCTGGGTTCATGCCGACCCCCCGTGGAACCCGGGGGGTCTTCGTGTCCCTAGAGGCAACCTAGATACAGGAAGGGTGTTGCAGCATGGCAGAGCGGACGAGTTCACTGGCCCGGCTTTTCGCCGTGGAGCCCGAGAACGACTGGCGCATGCGCGCCGCGTGCAAGGGGATGGATCCCGAGCATTTCTTCTCGTCCGACGACGACGCGGCCAACAAGCACGAACGTGCCGAACGGGAGGCGTCGGCGAAGGCCGTCTGCATGAAGTGCGAGGTCCGTCGCGACTGCTTGTCGTATGCGATCGCGGCCGGCGAGCGCTACGGCGTCTGGGGCGGCATGAACGCCCAGGAGCGTCGGGCGCTCGCGCGCAGGGGCTCGAGCGAGACGAGAGCGACCGAAGCCGTCTCCTAGACCGGTGCCGTTCGGTCCGGAGGCGATCGAGAAGCTCCGGCGCGTGCTGCCGCACGACGACGGGTCGATACCGACGGGTGACTTCCGGCTGGCCGCGGTCCTCGTGCCGCTGTACGTCGCGGACGGATCGGTTCACGTCGTCCTGACGCAGAGAACACACAACGTCCGGACGCACCAGGGCCAGGTGTCGTTCCCCGGGGGCGGGTGGGAGCCGCAGGACGAGACGCTCCGCGAGACGTCGCTCCGCGAGGCCGAGGAAGAGGTCGGCCTCGATCCGGACGACGTCGAGGTCCTCGGCGTGCTCGAAGACCTGCCGACGGCTGTGTCGTCCTTCCGGATCCGTCCGTTCGTCGGTGTCATCCCGCACCCGTACGAGTTCGTGCATCAGGCGATGGAGGTCGCCTACGTGTTCGCGCCGAAGCTCGAGATCTTCGCGGACGAAACACTGCGCCGGACGCAGACACGCGAACGCGACGGTCACGTCTTCGAGATCTATTACTACGACGTCGACGGTGCGATGGTGTGGGGCGCTACCGCACGGATGCTCGTGCGCCTCGTCGAGATCCTCGGCTGAGCACTTCGGCCGCCTGGACGCCGAAGGCGATCACGAACGACACGATCGACGCGCTCGCCCATGGGAACGTCGTCGTGCCGGCGCCGTGGAAGACGGACTTCATCGCGGACACCCACCAGCTCACGGTCCCCGGGTTCAGGTAGTTGTACGCGGCGAACCCCGCCAGCCACGCGACGACGGCCCACGGTCGAAACGATCGCACGGCTCCGTAGATGTCGTCGTTCGTGTAGCCGCGACGGACGATCGCGTAGTGTGCCGCGAGCACACCGAAGAGCGGCACGAACACCGCGCCGATCAGCAGCAGGAAGTTCTGGTACTGCACGAGCGGGAGGAACACGGCCAGGACGGTGCACAGCGCCCCGATCCCGATCGACAACCTGCGTTGTGACATCCGTGGGAACGCGTTCTGCACGGACACCGATGCCGAGTAGATGTTCGCGAACGGTTCGTCGGTTTCGTCCACCGCGAGGATCACCATCGCCAGCAAGCCGACGGGCACCGCGAGCACCGCGGTGATGAAGCTCGTCGGGTCGTCCGGATTCTTCGCGACGTTCGACAGGATCAGGATGACGCCGAGGAAGTAGAACCACGCCTGTGCGATGCCGTAGCCGAGCGCGCTCCCGAGGAAGCCGTCCGACTTCGTACGCGAGAAGCGTGTGTAGTCGGCGACGAGCGGGATCCACGAGATCGGCATGGCGACGACGAGGTCGACGCCCTGCCAGAAGGGCATGCCCTGTCCGTGGGCGTGGAGGAACGTCGAGATCGGATGCTTCACGAGGACGTACGCCGTCAGGTAGATCGACGACGCGAGGACGAGCCACACGGCGTACCGCTTGATCCACCGTGCGACGACGAGCAGGGGGCCGGAGACCGCCATCAGCGTGACGATCGCGCCGAAGCCGATCGTCCACACCGGACGAAGCCCGATGCCGAAGGCGCGCTTGCTGATCGCCGCGCACGCCGTGCCGATGATGATGAGCTCGAAGGCCGCCCACCCGATGTTCTGCAGCACATTCAGCGCCGTCGGCGCGTACGAGCCGCGGCGACCGAGCGACGGGCGGTACAGCACCATCGCCGGCGCGCCCGTCGCCGCGCCGATGCGCGCCGCGTACCCGAGCATCAGGTTCCCGATCACCACGCCGACGACGATCGCCGCCATCGCGCCGACGAACGAGAGTCCGGGGACGAGGAACGCCGCCACGACCGGTAACAGGAGCGAGATGCCGAGGTTGCCCCACAGGGCGGTCGTGTCGAGCAACCCGAACCGGCGGAGGTCGTCCGGGACGGGGTCGATACCCCAGTCGGGAACGGTCTTCGTTGCGCTTTTCAGTGACACCTCGCCTCCCTTCGCGGGAATTACCCCGATCAGGTTCGAGGGGTCGGTTGCGGCAGCAACCCTCTCAGCCCGCTTCCTGCGAGCTCCCCCGGATACACGGCTATCTTCTGTCGCGCGTGACCGCGACGCAAGTGGTTAGAGCGCCGTGCCCATCTGCTGCTTCGCGACCATGAGGTTGATCTTGGACGTCACCTCGTCGTCGTTCGAACTCGTGCCGAGTGCCCTGTCGTTCGGGTAGATCGCTATCGCCCGGCCGCTGCCATCGACCGTTACTTCGAAGAAGTCAAGGTCCCTGCGGTCGAACGGCGTCGGAACGTCACCGAATCCCTGCTGTTGCGGGCCGGGACACGCGATGCCCGACGTGCACTCGCTCCCCGTGTGGAACGCAGGCGCCGCCACGGCGTTCGTCCAGGTCTTTCCGCCGTCGCGTGTCTGCGCCACGATCACGTCCCACGTCGTCAGTGGTCCGCCGAGATCCGGCCCCGGGTCGGGTCCAGCGGTTTGCCGCGCCTGGAAGAAGACGACGTCTGCGCCGTTCGACGTCGTTCTTCCCGGACGCGTCGCGACCCATGGGAACACCGCGGTGTGTCCGGTTGCCGACAACTTGCGCGGACTCGACCACGACGCCCCCTTGTTCGTCGACGTCGCGACGTCGACGTGGCAGTTCGACGTGTGAACGACGATCAAGCCGTCGCACGCGGAGAAGGCTGCGTAGTAGGTGCCATGTCCGTCGAACGTGATCACGGGGAAGTGAGCCGGGTCGTAGAACGTGAGGAAGTTGTCTCCGCCGGTTTGCGGATCGGGCTCGCGCGCAACGATCGCGCGGCTCCAGGACGTGCCGCCGTTCGTGCTCTTCGCGTACTTGATGAGGAAGTCGCCGTTGTTGCCGTCGGTCGCGGCGTAGAGCTCCCATAGGGTTCCGTCCGGAGCGAAGAAGATCGGACCCGATTCGTCCGCGTCGCCGGCGACCGATCGGGGACTTCCGAAGTGCCGCCCTCCGTCGGTCGAGACCCACGCGACGAGACCGCTCAGCGAGATGTTCGACGTTCCGTCCGACACGCGTCTCGAGGTCACGACCACGCGCGATCCCGACGCGGCGAGCCACTGACGGTCCCACGCGACCCCGGTAGCGCTCCTGTCGAGGAGGACCGGGCTGGAGAACGACTGCCCGCCGTTCTTCGACACCGACACGGGGATCGTCGTGTTCGTCCCGCCGTCGTCGAGAAGGCCGGCCGTGTACAGGAGGCCCGGTCCGCCGACCGCGAGATCCGCGTCGCCCGCGCCGACCGCGCTCCCCGACGGACTCCATGACTGTCCGTCGTTCGTGGACGTCCAGGTGCGGATGCTGCTGTCGAACGAATACGCGTAGAGACGGCCGCTCGAGGGATCGATCTTGATGCCGGGTTCGGCGTCGTAGGTCGCTCCCTGGACGGGGTGTTGCAGGAATCCCGGCGCCGTGGACGTCGCCCGGGCGGCGGACGCCAAGGGGGCGGCGGCCGCGAGTACGAGGCCGAGAACGAGGATCCTGCGCAGACGCCTGGTGCGGGCCATGCCTATGGAACGTCGGGGAGACGGGCTGAGTTCACGGCTACGGCTTGGACGGCGCGGGCGTCGGGAGGGGCGTCCGGGGGCCCGGGGTCCGGACGGGGCTCGGCGTCGCGGGGCCCGTCGGCGACGGCGAGGGCGACGCCCCCGGTCCGACGTCGATGATCTTCGGCTCCGCCAGGTAGCGCGTGAAGAACTCCTGTCTCGTCGTCTTGCCGTTCTGCGTCATTACCCGCGTCACGGTGATGTCGAATCCTTCTTCCCCGGTCTGTTTCACGCTCTGCTGCCCCGGCGGCAGGTCGGGGTTCGGTTCGGTCTTCGTCTTCGGCTCGGTGATGTTCGTCCGGTCGCTCGCCTCCGCGGTGACGACCTTGCCTTCCTTGTCGCCGTAGAACGTGACGGTGAGTGACGTGTCGTCGTACGCCGTCTTGATCAGGATCCCTTCGTTCGTGTTGTTCGTGAACTGCAGGTCCGGACGAGGCCACGACACCGTCGCTTCGCGGCCGGCCGGGTAGCGCGAGATGTAGTACGAGTGCGCCTGGAAGGTCTCGAAGCGATAACCGCCGAAGAACACGGCGTTGAAGAGCGTCGTCGCGAACTGCGACACGCCGCCGCCCGTGTCGTCCTTGTATTCGCCGTCGTAGATCATCGGCGCCATGACGTATCCCTTCTCGGGTGTGCGCGGCCCGACGTATCCGTTGAGCGAGAACGTGGCGCCGGGCTTCACGATCGCGCCGTCGACCGTGTCTGCGATCTTGTGGATGTTCGTCACGCGCGGCGCACAGCAGGGATAGTGCGTGGTGAACGACGACACCATCTCCGTGATGTGCAACGCTTGCGCGTCCTGCGTCGAAAGCTTCGGTGCGACGTTCGTGAAGACGGCGTCGACGGGATGCCTGTCGCCGTCGGCGCTCACGCCAAGCGCGCGCGCGGTTGCGTTCGCATCGAACGTCCTGCCTGCCTGTCCCGGCACGACGGCGACGGACGGACCGTCAACGGCGAACGACGCCGACTTCGCCGGGGTCTCATACGGCGCCATGTCCGGACCGATCGCATCCGCGAGGCGTTTTCCGGAGAAGCGGACCTCGAGGTGCCAGCCGCCGCGCCGGACGGGAACGGCTTCGATCATGCTCGCGAGCGTCGTGCGCGACAGGTAGCGGCGTGCTCCGTCCGGCATGACGAGCGGCATCGACGTCTTCACCCAATCGTTCGCCTTCGCCGCCGCGGCTTTCGCGTCGTCGAGCGTCGTGTGGCGCTCGACGACGGCCACCGGCAGGTCCATCGAGCGGCGCGGCCACGACTCGAGACCGTCGATGATGGCCCGGACCGTCGCTCTGTGGTCGAGCCGCCGGCCCAACACGGCGCCGATGGGTACGATCGTCGATCCGCGCGCTTCGATGCCCGCCTCGTGTCCCTGCGTATCGATCTGCGTCGCGAGATCGTCGGTGAGGGCATTCGCTTTCGCGTGGTCGTAGGTGCTCGCCCACCCGACGTTCGTCGACGCGAACAACGCGCGGATGCGATGCCAGATGCGAACGAAGATGTTGCCGCGTCGTCCGACCCCCAGGGCGTCGTCGAGCGTGTGTCCGACGTCCGGGTGGAAGTGGATCCGCTGCGGCGTGACGGTCACACGACGTGTCCCGTCGAAGAGATCGACCGGACGAGACACCAGGAGCTGCGCGCGAGCTGTGAGCTTCGCGTCGGCCTCGTTCCGGGTCATGCCGCCGAGCGAGAGCGATCCCGCTTCGACGCCTGCTCGGACGCGGTCGATCGACGCGACGGCGTCGGCCGTGTACGAGGACAGGGCGAGCGCAACGAGGGCGAGTATCGTCCAACCTCGCCGTGTCGGGTGGAATCTGAGTTTGCCGATCTTCATGCCGTACGAGTTGGGGTAGGGGTGCGCCGCGCCGCGAACGATATCACCCGCTACCGGCAGTCTCTGTCGGTTCGGCTTACGTATTTCTGCCGGGCCGTTTGACCTGTCCGGCGACCACGTTGGGGCGTCCGAAGGACAGGTAGGTGAAGCCGAGATCGGCCATCTGCTCGACCGGCCAGAGGTTGCGTCCATCGACAACGACCGGCCGCCGGAGCGACGCTTTCACCTGCTGCAGGTCGATGGAACGGAACTCCTCCCACTCCGTGAGGACGACGAGGGCGTCGGCGCCGTCGATCGCGGAGAAGGCGTCGGCGCAGATCTCTGTGTTCGGGAACTCGGCCTTCGCCGCGACTCCGGCCGCGGGGTCGAACGCCCGGACGCGGGCTCCCTCGGCCTCGAGCGCCGGGACGACGTCGCGCGCCGGCGCCTCGCGGAGATCGTCCGTTCCGGGCTTGAACGCGAGACCCCACACGGCGATCGTCTTACCGTCGATGTTCCAGACGGCCTCCTTGACCTTGTCGATGATCGCGGTCCGCTGGTCGATATTGATGCGCCGGACCTCTTCGAGGAGCGACAGATCGATGCCGACCTCCCGGGCTTGGGCGAGGAAGGCCGCGAGGTCCTTCGGGAAGCACGAGCCGCCGTACCCGATGCCCGCACTGAGGAAATGGGGGCCGATGCGCGGGTCGAGTCCCATGCCCCGGGCGACCTCATCGATGTCGGCGCCGGTCTTCTCGCACACGCGGGCCACGGCGTTGATGTAGCTGATCTTCATCGCGAGGTAGCTGTTCGACGCGTGCTTGATCAGCTCCGCGGTCTCGAGGTCGGTGACGAGCAACGGGCAGGCCGTCCGTTCGATGAGGGGCGCGTAGACGTCGCGCAGCACCTTCTCGGCGACCCCGCCGCGCTCGCGAACACCGACGACGATGCGGTCCGGGTCGAGTGTGTCGCGGACGGCCACACCTTCGCGCAGGAACTCGGGATTCGAGGCGACCTCGATCGTCCCGAGCTTGCCGTCCATCTCGAGCACCTCGACGATGCGTTGCGCGGTGTGCACGGGCACCGTCGATTTCTCGACGATGACGAGCGGCGCGTTCGCCGCTTCGGCGACATCGTGCGTCGCCTGTTCGACATAGACGAGGTTCAAGCGTCCGTCGGGGCGCGTCGGCGTTCCCACGCAGATGAACGCGGCGTCCGCGCCCTCGAGCGCTTCACTGTGATCGGTGGCGAACGAGATGCGCGTGCCGTTGTGCTTCGCGAGGAGCTCCGCGAGGTCCGGTTCGTAGAACCACGGCTGGCCGTGTCGCAGTAGCTCGATGCGCTGCGCGTCCGAGTCCATGCCGACGACGTCATGGCCGAGCTCGGCGAATCCGACCGCACTGACGAGGCCGACGTGGCCGCAGCCGATGATGACGATCTTCACGCGTCGATCTCCTTCGCGAACCACTCCGCCGTCCGTTGCAGTCCGTCCTCGAGGCTCACCTGCGGCTTCCAGCCGAGGACCGACTCGGCGAGTTCCGTGTCGGGACGACGCACCTTCGGATCGTCCGGCGGCAGGGGGCCGAAGGTGATGTCGGACGAGCTGTTCGTCGCACGAAGCACGAGTTTCGCGAGTTCGAGCACGGTGACCTCGTGGCGGTTACCGAGGTTCATCGGTCCGACGTGGTCCGACGCGGCGAGCCTGACGACGGCTTCGATCAGGTCGTCGACGTAGCAGAGCGATCTCGTCTGGCTGCCGTCACCGTGCACGACGAGGGGTTGTCCGTTGAGCGCGGCGGTGAGGAACGCCGGGATCGCTCGTCCGTCGTCCTTCCGCATATACGGCCCGAACGTGTTGAAGAACCGCGCGATCTTCACGTTGATGCCGTGGATGCGCTGGTACGCAGACGCCATCGCTTCGCCGAACCGCTTCGATTCGTCGTACACGCCTCGGATCCCGACGGGGTTGACGTGTCCCCAATACGTTTCGGGCTGCGGGTTGACTTCGGGGTCGCCGTACACCTCGGAGCTCGACGCGAGGAAGAAGCCGGCGCCTTTCGCGTGTGCGAGCCCGAGCGCTTTGTGCGTGCCGAGTGCGCCGACCTTGAGGATCTGGATGGGGAGCCGTTCGAAGTCGACCGGTGATGCCGGCGACGCGAAGTGGAACACGAAGTCGACGTCACCGGGGACGTGCAGGTAGTTCGTGACGTCGTAGTTGACGAGGACGAATCCGCTCGCGCCGACGAGGTGTTCGACGTTTCGCCCGACACCCGTCAGGAAGTTGTCGATGCAGACGACCTCGTTGCCGTCGGCGAGGAGCCGCGTGCAGAGGTGGGAACCGAGGAAGCCCGCACCGCCGGTGACGACCGCACGCATCGACGTCTACTTCGGTTTCCGGCCGAGGAGGATCTCGGGGCCGACGTCCTGCGCGTAGTGCGCGGTTCGCTTGATGATGGAGTTCAGGTCGTGCTGCGGCTCCCAGCCGATCGTCTTCCGGATCTTCGTGGTGTCCGGCGAACGCCGCATCATCTCCTCTGCCGGGTACTGATCGCCGTAGACCTGTTCGTATGGGACGAATCGCACGCCCGACGCCGATCCCGTGATGTCGATCACGCGCTCGGCGACCTCGCGGATCGACACCTCTTCCTCGGAGCCGATGTTGAAGACTTCGCCGACCGCGGCCTTCGAATCGAGCAGACCGGTGACGGCGCGCACGACATCTTCGACGTCGCAGAAGCAACGCGTTTGCGTCCCATCGCCGTGGACCTCGAGGTTCTCACCGAGCAGCGCCTGCGAGACGAGACGCGGGATGACCATCCCGTACGCACCCGTCTGCCGTGGGCCGACCGTGTTGAAGAACCGTCCGATGACCGTCGGGATCTGTCGCTCCCGCCAGAAGGCCAACGCCAGATGTTCGTCGATCGCCTTCGACGCCGAGTACGACCAGCGCGCGATGGACGACGGACCGAGGACGCGGTCCGCTTGCTCGTGCATCTTTCCGCTGTTCTTGCCGTAGACCTCGGACGACGACGCGATGAACGCTTTCTTGTGATAGCGGTGTGTGGCATCGAGGACGATCTCCGTCCCGCGGATGTTCGTCCGGAGCGATCGCAGCGGTTGCTCGACGATCAGACGCACGCCGACCGCGGCGGCGAGATGTACGACGACGTCACAGTCGGCGACCAGCTCGTCGATCAGAAGCTCGTCGAGGATGCTGCCGAGGACGAGGCGGAAGTTGTGGCGCCCGTCGAGGTGGTCGAGGTTGTGTCCGGTGCTCGTCGCGAGGTTGTCGAGCGCGACGACAGCGTCGCCGCGTTCGAGCAGCGCCTCGCTGAGGTGGCTGCCGATGAACCCCGCTCCACCGGTGATCAGATAACGCACGAGGTACAGGATAGGGGGAGGCCGATCACGACGGGCGCCTTCTCGGCGCATCCTGAACCCGCAGGTAGCATGGTGTGAACTGGGGAGATGAAGGGAACCGGACCGCTTCCACGAGCGTTGCTGAACCGAGCGCTCATGTCGTCACGCCTCGAGTTGATCGATGACGGCGCCTACGGCGGTGGGCAGGTGCCGGAGGACGCCCCCGACTGGGCGGACATCGTCGCCCGGTACGCCGACGTCGTCTACACGATGGCGTACCGCCTCACCGGCGACGACGAGGAGGCCCGCGACCTCGCTCAGGACGTGCTCATCCGCCTCCACAAAGGCCTCGCGCGCTACCAGCAGGGCAACTTCGAGGGGTGGCTGTACCGGACGACGGTCAACGCCTTCCGCGATCGGCTCCGGAAACGGAAGCGCCTGCGTGAGGACGCGCTCGCCGAGCAGGAGCCGCCGGCGATGCGCACCGGACGGATCGTCGAAGAGGCTGTCCAGCAGCAAGAGCTCTTCGAGATCGTGCAGCGCGCGCTCGTGAAGCTCCCGCCGGAGTATCGCGAGGCCGTCGTGCTCCGCGACCTCGAGGGACGCTCCTACGAGGAGATCGCCGAGATCCTCGAGATCCCGCCGGGAACCGTCCGCTCACGCATCCACCGCGGACGTGAGGCGCTCAGGCAATTGCTCGAGTCGTATGTCGAGGCCGGACCGTAGCGATGACGAACTTCTATTACTACGGCGGCCGACATGTCGAGCGTGAGATCCTCTCCGCGCTGATCGACGGTGAGTTGTCGCCAACGGAGCGGCGGTTCGTCCACGAACATCTACAGGAATGTTCCGCGTGTCGCGAAGCCGCCGATGAGTTCGGACACATCCAGGGCATGATGGGCGACCTCCCGCGGCTCGTTGCGCCGGAGGCGTTCGTGTCCGCAGCGCTCCGTCCGAAGAAGTCGATCGGGACGAAGCTCTTTGGCGGGAAACGCAAGTTCGTCGCCGGTGGCCTCGCCTTCACCGCCGTCGGTATCACCGTCGCGGGGTTGTTCGTCCCGCAGCGGGCGTCGACGCCACCGATCGACGTCTTCTTCGAGCGGCAGGTCAGCCTGCACGCCGGTGAGGAGTCCGGCGGTCAGGTGCTGTTCGCTGTGAACAACCGCTGACATGACCGGCGCGCGCGGGGTGAGCCCGCGTGGTGGCCTGACGCTCCTCGCTCTGTCCGCAGCGGTGATCGCACTGGCGACGATCGGTCTCACGATGTCGCCGAGCGATGCGGACGAAGCACCGCCGACCGCGAGCTCGTTCCTCAAGAAGCTCGCGAGCTCGGAAGGAAC
>Ga0307469_10000440_pt1 | contig 15381 bp, 9 predicted proteins | sample atmos_gasesAM2C__FD_203084 | JGI IMG/M metagenome (GOLD analysis project Ga0307469, IMG submission 203084) | Hardwood forest soil microbial communities from Morgan-Monroe State Forest, Indiana, United States - atmos_gasesAM2C_515 | ecosystem: Environmental > Terrestrial > Soil > Temperate forest...
GAAAGCCTGCAGTGCGTCTTCGGTCCCGTGGCCGTCGTCTTCCTCGGTCTCGTCGTACATTAATGCCACGTGGAAGTTTTCTTTGTTGGCGATCTGCTGAATAAGCGCATAGCTGCGATCCAGAAAGGGATGTCTTTCTCCGTACCAGTCCACGGCGAAACCGTAAATCCCCAGTTTCTTGGCTTCCCGGATTTGCTTGCGAATCACCCCAGGATCGTTGCTGTTGTAGCCGACTTGAATATGGTCCTTATCTCCGAACCAAGGCTGAAAAGCAGCGATCACTTTCGGTTTCTCCTCGCCGCTTGATAGATTACGAAACGTGAGTTCGCGCGCGCGTCCATCGCACGAGTTGGGTACGCTGCTGGCTGCGATCAGGGACCAGAGAAATAGATGTTGATAGATTCTCATTCGCCAATGTCGTCGTATTTACGATGTCGCGCGGGGAGAGGAGGTTGCGCACGCTGGTCAAAACGCATCGTTCCCAACCGACTCCAGAAATCTGACGTACCAGCGGTCGCTGCCGGGAGTCATCAGCACCAAGTACTTCTGGGTCGCTTTCGATGAGGAGATCAATTTGTCGCCGTCGAAGATCTGGATCTCAAGTTGAACCTGGTCTTGCAATTGCATCTCTCCCCCATCCAGAGAATAAAAAACTGCTTTCACCCGATGACCACCGTCCCCGTATTGGGTGCGAATGTGAGCGCTTTTCTGGCCTTCGATTCGGCGGGTGAGGCGAAGTTTAGCCTCGCCGGCAAAGTAATCTCCCAACGAATCCGTGCGATTTGAGTTCAAGGCAACAGCCAGGTCCTGCCACGCTTGCGCATAGTCATGGGTGACGGCCTCACCCGTCCTCTGCTCGATGGGCCTGGGCGCCAGAGAATCTGCGGAAAGCGTGACTCTTGGCAGTTCGGCGGCCGCGAGCGCGTGATTGAGCCCGGGCTGCGAGCTGTTCACGACCACGCCGGCCAACCCGATGGATGCCAGAACGCAAAGTCGCTGTGCAGCCTTCCTCATAGTCCTCCTCCAAGCGCGACCTCGTTGCCTACGACTACACCGCAGGCAACGGAGATACGAGCGCGCCCGGAAACCGTGAATTGCGCAGTCGCTTTCTCTTTCTTGATAGGCGTGTCAACCGTACTTTTTCCGGCACTATCCAGCTTCGTGAAGGAAACAATCGTGCCGTCAGGTAAAGGATTGCCGGCGCAATCCCGGATGGGATCAGTCTGGAGATTTACAGTGCGGCCATTCGAAGTTGCTGTCATCCTGAGATGGCACGCTTCGGAGGCGACCTGCTGAATCACTCTTGGTTCTGACGCTTCTCCGAGCGTGGCGGTTACTTCCAGCGCTCCTTGCGTGGGTCTCGAGTCCATGCCAAACCACGCCACACCGCGTGTTGTTAGGATCGAACGTTCGCTTACAGCCTGTTTGGCCAAGGAGATGCGGAAGGTCACTTTCGTCGGCGCGAGCACCGTGTTGCGATACCGGTCGAAGACCAGGACCGTCGCGTTCACCGCATTGTGTGCCGAGACAGGTACGCGAGAGGGGTGAAGCAAGAAGTTCAGACGGGCCGGGTCGGAGGGTTGTACCTGGATGGTTTTGTTTGTGCAACCATCGGGACCACAGGCCACAGCCTGGTACATACCGGAAATCGTGAGGTCCTCGCCTGAGATCGAAATGTCTTGTCCGAAATCGACAGCTTGTTTAAGCACACCGGCTGGCCCAATCAGGTAAAACATTCCTTTCCCTTGGCCGCTTGCGGAAATCGCCAACGGCTTTCCGGCGACGGCGGTGGGAGGCAACTGCAGAGCGGGATTCTGAGCAACGCTCAAAATCGTGAAGCCAGATACTAACAACATGAGAACGGTGGGGGTTGGTATGCGCATAGTCGTTAGGCGGTGGGGGCGGTGTAGTGGTTTACCACCACGTGATAATCGTGCATGCGGCTCGCGACATCGGCAGGTATGTCGACTGCGAATGGAACAGGTCCCTGTGGCATGAGGGCTTGGTCGACATAGCCGTCGGAAACCCAGATCGCTTTCCCGCTTGCGTCGTAGAACACCGCCAGAACCTGGGCGATGTTGACGATCTGACCGCTCTGGTTCACCAGTGCTCCGGTGAGGATGGTTCGTCCCAGAGCATCTTTGCTGACATTTTGATTTTCGACAGCGATTATGGGATCTGCGCTGGCTGGTATCAATAATGGGTGAGCGTCGATGCGAACACTCTTGACCTGGCTCAGCCGTGCGCCGGGGAAGTCGATTCTGTAAGGCGCGACCTGTTTCGGCAGCAGGCTGTGTGAGATGACGTCGAAGCTGTCCTGCTGTGCCAGCGGAGATCCATCGGGCTTGAGCAGGGTGGCGCTGATGTTTATGTAAGCAGGGACAGTGTCTTCATTTTCAACTTCGCCGACAATGACGACGCTATCCGGCCGGTCTACTGCGTTCATTGAGAGGATGCGGACTTGGGGAGAATCAACGGTAGCAGCACCCCAATCATCCGAGCGGCGGCCGATCACATCCCAACGGAGATAATTCACGGGTAAGACGGAAAGCGGGACCTTCGCGAAGTTCGGCTTGGGCCAGACCACTTTCCATGCTCCACTGTCGCGAACGACCGAGAGGTCCCGCACTTCATCCAGTGAGCCCAGCGCGCTCGACCAGTTGAATCGGACCCTCATGGTGGCATGATTTGCATCGGCATGAACCGGCCAAACGTCGTAGCCTTGCAGCGACGAGTAGGTGCGCAGACTTCCGTCTGTTCCTGCAATCTCGCGAACGAAGTCTGCCTGCTGAATATCGTTGGAATGATCGAGATCGGCGTAGGCGCGATCCCAGTTGCGAGCCTGGATGTCAGTCAACAGGGCTCGTGCGGCTGCATCTGGCGTGCTGCCGCTCCGAACAGCACGATTTTTCAAACCACCCGCTTGTAGCCATCCCGCCGCCAACAGAACGGCGGTGACGACTGCGATGATCAAAGGCAGGCCTCGTTTCACGAGTGCACCTCGTTGGCATAAACGGGCTCGCGGGAATACGCGGGCATAGTGACCACGCTCCCTTGTGTGAACCCTTTCTCGGGAAGCAGCAAAGCGAACAGGATGGCCAGGATGCTAGTGCCGATAGGAAGCGTGCCCCACAGCAGTCCTTCCCACGGGGCGGGCATGGAATCGGAGACGATCCTTCGCGCCGGAGGCACGTCGTCCTTGGACCATGCTGTGATGGCGCCCGAGTCATAGGTTTCGATTTGTCGCCAACCCGCGAACACCAGCAAGGGGTTGTAGTACGGGTCGTGAACGAAAATGAACTTCAATCCGTATCGATTGGCGTGCTGCAGCATCTCCCGCAAGGAATCCATTCCTGCCGTCCCGAAAAACTTGGCACTCGTGAGTTGTGCCGAGCCAAATCGAGTCATCTCCGGCAGCAGTCTGGCCGAGTTGTATTCGCCATCCACGCTATTTGCGGTCGAGTAGGTCGAAACTTTCGGGAGGGCGTTGCCAAAACCGAGAGTCAGGTACCGGTATTGATCGTGGCCATCACGGTTGAGGAAATTGACGACCGCATCGACATTCAGACCGCCTGTGGTGTGAAAAGGGCTCCAATTCAACCAGCCCAAGGCCAAGGACAGGGTGAAAACGGCCGATGCAGCCAGGACCACAGCGCCAAAGTCACGAAAGCGATCGAGCAAGTCTTCGGCAAGCGAGCCCACAATCGGAAGGGCGAGCAGGGTCGCCCACAGCGTGAATCGTTCAAACGTAAGAATCTCAAACGCGCGACCAAAGATCAGGCGGGGTACAGGTGTGGTGCCGCCCAAGGCCAGTAGAAACGCAATCCAGAAAGCAATTAACAGTACTCGGAGCCGCGGAATCGACGCCCCTCGAAGCACGATAAAAGGCAAAGCAAGAATCATGGCGCCGTAGGGAACGACGAAATAGTTAAGTCCGTGAATCCAGTTCATCAGGTAGTTCAACCGGCTGCCATGCGGGATCGGCATCTGTTCGATGGGATGGCGCATGATCGCAATCCAGTAAGGCAAGAGCACAATCCCGACCCCGACCATAGTGAGGAGAACAAAGGCTGTCGCCCTGCCCAGAACAGCAGACCCACTGCGCCCCTCCTTCCGGGCGTCCGACCAGGCGAGCCATAACACAGGCGCGGCGAACAGAACTGACCCAAAGAGAAGCGTGACGTGGTGGGCTGACGCCGCAGCCAGCCCAAGAACGAGACCTTTTATGAAGGCGCGCCCGGATCCCAAGCGCGACCACTCGTAAAAATAAGGAAGCGCTAATAAGTACAGAGGGGCAGACAGGGTAGTGGGCAGCTGACCCGCGGAGTACACGAGGAATGAGACCGTTCCCGCGAACACTGAAAGCAGCGCGGCCAAGCTAGCCGCTCGATCATCCACCCACAGTCTTGCGAAACGCCATGTGCCGACAGCCAACAGGACTACCGCGACCAGCTGCACGAGCATGAAGGCCTCGGTCAGTCCGACAACGTGGGACAAGAGCGCGATCCATTGATGGGTTAGCGGCGGATAAGTGGTCTGGGAAAATCCGGCAAACCATTTCTCGTTCCAGGGATTAAACCAGTGCTGCGCGTAGTGCGATCCGAAGAAGATATGCAGATTGGAATCGTAAGAGGTTGTGGCGGGCAATTCCATCAACAGCAATGGCCCGTGGATCACGATCGCTACCAGCACGATCATGAAGAGCGGAATTGGCCCCTGCAGATAGCTTCTGGGTGAAGTCAATGCCTACGACTCCTTCTTAACCTTCTGATTCGCTGCTTGGATTCAGGCGATTGCCGGGTCGGTTGGATGGAAAGTTCGTCTCTCTAAAGGCTGCCGTTGCCATGACCTGGCTCGGTGATTTCCCCGAGATTGGTCCAACCGGCGGAGATCGTCTGGGCATCTGAGAGGGGCTGGACGCCAAACCTTATTTAGGAGAGCGCACGCAACTTGCCTGCCCTGTGCCAAAAATCGTGGAGAATCGTGTGTCTCAGCATCGCGATGGTGTTTGGAGCTTGGGCGGGAGTTTCGGCACAGACTTTCGAAGTGGGCTCCCAGGCCAGCAGTCCATCCAACAAACCGCGTCAGAAAACCGCTCCGGGCACGCCTTCGGCCGAGTCTGGCATGGGCTGGGGGTCAAGCATTGCGGTCGCGCGCGAGGCACGTGCCGCGCGCGAAGCTTTACAAAGGAATGACTATCGCAACGCGGCCTCTCACGCGGCCCAAGCCGCGAAATCCGCTCCGCAAAACGCCGATTTGTGGTTCCTGTATGGCTACGCGGCCAGGTTGGCCGGGGACTACAACAATTCCGTCGATGCATACAACCGCGGGTTGCAAGAGCGTCCATCGAACATCGAAGGACTTTCGGGCTTGGCGCAAACCTACGCGAAGATGGGCCGAGCCAAGGAAGCTCAGGAGATGCTTAAGCGGGTTCTCGCCGCCAATCCCAGGAGCGATTCCGATCTTCGACTCGCCGGCGAACTCACGCTGAACTCGGACCCGAAGGCGGCTTTGTCTTACTTGAGTCGAGCCGATGCCATTCGTCCCTCTGCGCGAACCGAACTTCTCATGGCGCGCGCCTATGACCGTACCGGAGACCAGCAGAGCGCGGTGGCTCTGCTGGAGCGTGCGAGGGGAAGAGCACCTCGCGATCCTGAAGTCGTGCGAGCAGTGGCGGCCTACTATCGAGATACCGGGCAGTATGACCTGGCGATTCGTACTCTCCAGTCCTTGCCTTCCGGGGACGCAACCCTTCTGTCCGAGTTGGCATACACGTACGAAATGGCCGGCAAGAAGCTCGAGGCTGCAGATACTTTTCTGAAAGCCGCCAACGCCGCGCCCCGACAGATCGAGATTCAACTCAGTGCGGCGCAAGCTCAGGTCAGTGCAAAACGACCTTCTCGGGCGGAGCCCCTTTTGAAGCGGGCGGAGGCGCTAGCTCCCGACCATTATCGGCTCCACGCAATTCGCGGGGAAATCGATCGTCTCCAAAGGCACAATGAGGCCGCCGTTGGTGAATATGAGTTGGCCTTGCACTCAATGCCCGTTGCAGTCCCGGAAGGCGTGCTGTACCCGATTGGCTTGAGACTCGAGCTTGCGCAGTTATATCGCGATGTCGGCGACCAGCAAAAGTCCGAAAGCCAGGCAGAGGCTGCCCGCTCCGCGCTCGAAGGATTGGATGTCCAGGGATCCGAGCGTCCCGAGTTTCTCCGGCTCAAGGCGACCAGCGCGGTCAACTCAGGAGATTACAACGAAGCCGAGAAGGACCTGCAGGAGGCGCTGCAACTGCAGCCCTCAAACCTCAACGTGCTACTGAGTTATGGCAATCTCCTGCGCACGGCGAAACGTCCGGAGGATGCCTCCAGGATCTACCTGTCTGCGCTGAAGATTGATCCTCGCAATCCTTCTGCCTTGGAATCACTCGGCTACCTCTTGCGTGAACGTGGCGATGCCAAGGCGGCCAGCGAATATTTCAAGAGGTTGCAAGCGGTGGATCCGAGTGACTACGTTGCGTATCTGGCGATGGGTGACCTGGCTGGCGATATCCGGGATTTTCCTCTTGCCGAAACCAACTACGAGGAAGCGTACAAGCTAAACAACGAAAATCCGCTGATCATCGCCAGGGCCATGAATGCGGCTCTCGAAGCGCACCAGGCCCCCCTCGCGAAGCGTTGGCTTGACCGCGCCAATGGAATCCAGCGTTCCAATCCTGAAGTCATGCGCGAGCACGAGCGCTACTTGACCATCACGGGCAACTACGAGGAATCCGCAAAGCTGGGATACATCGTCATCCAGAAGTTGCCCCGAGATCCGGAAGCCCCCGTTTACCTGGCTTACGATTTGCTGTTTATGAATCGTTATGACGATGCCATGGCCATCGTGCAACGCTTCGAGCCGATGCTGCCCAAGGACAAAGACCTGCCGCTCGTGGCCGGTTATGTCTATGCGCACAAGGGCGAACATCAGCAGGCGGTAGAGGCTTTCAGCCGCGCTCTGCAACGCGATCCGCAGATGGCCACCGGTTACATGAACCGAGGGTATGTGTGGAACGACATGCGTATGGCGACAAGGGCGGAGGAGGATTTTCGGAAAGCCTTGTCGCTACGGCCGGACTACGGGGAGGCACATCTTGGCCTTTCGTACTCGCTTCTGCAATTGCGCCGTCCGCAAGGGGCACTTAAGGAAGCGGATCTCGCCGAAAAGGCGCTCGGAGAATCCGGAACAATCCACCTGGCAAGGGCTGAAGCTTATCGCCAACGGGCCATGCTGGAGCGCGCCGAGAACGAGTACCAACGCGCTCTGAAGTTTCAGAGTGGGGACGAGACTATCTACATGGCATTGGCCGATACTCAGTATCGGCTGCGCCAATACCAGGCATCGATCGATTCCCTCAATAAAGTCCTGACGCTGTCCCCCGAGAATCATCTGGCGAGCGCCCAAATGGCGGGCTCGTACGCCCGGCTCGGGCAAGACTCGTCCGCACTTCAGGCGATCTCTCGCGCAGAGAGCGGAACGGGCGGCAGCGACTATCGCGTCCTGCTGGCTACCGCCAGTGCGTTGCAGACTCTTGGCCAGCGCGATCAAGCCCTGGAACGCTATTCCCGTGCGTTGGATTTGTCGAACTCCGACCGTCTCCATGTGCGGCTCGCGCTGGCGCGCTATTTCTCGCAACAACATAAAGTTGAGGATACGCAGCAACAAGTCTCGCTGGCCTTTGCCGAAGCTCGCGTGGCGGACCCGGATGTGGTCACGGCGGGAGATTATCTGGACGCGGCCGACATTCTGATGTCGATCGATCAGTTTCCCGTTGCGCAACGGCTGTTTGCTCGCGCCCAGGCGCTGGGCGCCGACGATGTGGCCGTGGCAGTGGGCATGGCCAACGCATCTTTGGCGATGGGAAACACGAGCGACGCTGAAGCCGCGCTTGCCAGTGTTGCATCGGAGGGCGATGGAGAGGCCAAGCAGAACTACGCCTACCTAGTCGCTCAAGGAAATGTCTACCGCCAGCGAGGTGATAGTTACCGCGCCCTGTCGATGTTTGCTCGGGCCAATCAACTGGAACCGGACGATCCTGCTGCTCGGAATGCAGAGTTCGAACTTTCGGGGGAGGAAGGCCGGCAAATCACGCAAAATGTGGGAGTCGGATCTGAGTTTCACATTGCTCCCATTTTTGAAGACACGAACATCTATCAACTGGATGCGCGGCTGCGGGGATTTCAAACTGGCGGGTTGTCGCTTCCACCGCCTCGCCATTCGGTCGAGACATTTGCCGATGCTCGCTATCGATTGCATCTCGGTTCATTTCCGGCCATCAGCGGATTTGTGGGCGAGCGCAACGCCAACGGCACGATCTCGATTCCAAGCCAGCTGCTGATTCAAAAGCGAAATACCCTGGACACGATTTTCAACTTTGGCGTCACGCCCGTTCTGCGTGTGAGAAACATCAGGTTCAGCATTACGCCGGGATTGCAATTTACACTGCGCCGGGACACGCTCGACCCGGTAAACATGAACCAGAACCTGCTCCGCGAATTCCTCTACGTGACGAGCAGTTCCATCGGCAACTGGCTGTCATTTTCCGGGAACGTGATTCGGGAGGCGGGCCCCTTCACCCAACAGAATCTGCGTTCGCGAGACTTTTCCGGATCCATCGAGTTTCGAGTAGGCCGTCCGTGGGGAAAGACCTCCTTCATCACGGGTTATACGGGGCGGGACTTGCTGTTCAGACCAGCCATTCATGAATACTTCACGACCAGTACGTATGCCGGAGTGGAACACAGGTTCGGAGAAAGGTTTCGAGTCTCGGCGATCGGCGAATATCTTCGCGCCTGGCGGGTTGAGGGAACTACATTCGCGATTGCGCAGACCCTGCGCCCTAATTTTGGTGTAGGCATGAAGATCAACCAGCACTGGTCCATCGATGCTGGCGGCCTGTGGTCAAAAGGGGAGGGTTTCCACTCCTACGACAGCGTTAACAGCCGCTTCGTCGTCTCCTACGTTCGCGAAACACACGCCAAAAGAACAGACGGTGTCGAGAGTGCCTCCGTTTCTTATCCGATGAGGTTCTCCTTCGGCTTACAACAGCAGACTTTCTACGATTTTCCAGGGCACAGTCGGACCTCCATTGTGCCTATGGTTGCTTTCACACTGTTTTAGGGAAGTTCCCCACACCCGGACGGGATACTCACGGCATGCCAATGATCGAATCGCACAAATCGAGGGCCCGGTGCCGCTATGGACTCGATTGAGCCTGTCGTGAACGCTACCCTCAGCAATGTGGTGCCCGTACTGGAGTCTGACCGCAGTACGCTGCGCACTCGAATGTTGCGTGGCAGCGTCATCCTTCTTTTCAGCACCGGACTCGTCAGTGCCACGAATCTGGTCTACAACATTGCCATCGCTCGTGGACTGGGAGCGGCCGGCTTTGGTCACGCTACGGCAATCTACACCTTGCTGATGCTGTTGTCGGCCGTCACACTGGCCTATCAGTTGGTGACTTCGAAGTTGGTGGCCAAGTGTCCCGACCTACCCAGCAAGGTTGCGATCTACAAGGATCTGTTGCGACGATCGTGGCAGACAGGCCTGCTACTCGGCGCGCTGATTGCTTTATTTAGTGGCGCGATAGCGCGCTATCTCCATCTTCCTTCCTCGCGCGACATTGTGTTGTTAGGGTTCGGGACAGCCGTTTATGTTCCTTTGGGCGTGCGCCGGGGCATGGTTTTGGGTCTTTACGACTTCACCCGGCTAGCGGCGAATTTCGTACTTGAGGCTCTGATCAAGATCACGGGCGCATTGGTGCTTTTGCACTACGGGTTTGGAGTGAGTGGCGTCATTGGCGCAGTGGTGGGCTCGATCGCGGTTGCGTATCTGACGGCAGGTCCCGGAATCGCATCTGTTGCCAGCAGTGAAACCGGGCGAGCATCGTTCCGCGAAGGAATGCAGGCGATCGTGTTCTTTTGCGGACAAGTGATCATCAGCAATCTCGACATTCTCTTCGTCAAGCACTACTTCACGCCGAATGTAGCGGGTCAATACGCGGCAATAGCCCTGGTAGGGCGGGTCGTCTATATGTTTTCGTGGTCCGTAATCAGCAGCATGTTTCCGGTCTCAGCAGCCTCCACGCAGCGCAAGGCCAGTCGGGCGCTGTTGAAGAGCGCTCTCTGGGTCGTCGCCGGGATCACATCCATGTTCACCCTGGCGACGTGGATTGCTCCGACATCTTTGTGGAAGGCGGTGCTGGGCTCGACATTCTTGAACGCGAGCCACATACGATTCTCGTCTTTGCTGGTCTCGTACAGTGCGATGACCGGCGTGTATTCGATTGCCGTGGTGTTACTGGCCTATGAAATGTCGCGCAAAATTGCGAACGCGACCTGGGTCCAATTGGCATTCAGCGCGCTCCTGCCGGCGGGAATCGCTCTTTTTCACGAATCGCTGCACCAGGTGATCATGGTGCAGTTGCTATTGATGTTGGGCTTGTTGCTTGCGGTCAGTTTGCCGTTCATTCCCGAAATCATTTCGGATGACGATAAATCATTTCTGTCAGCCAAACTGCCGGAATTCGTGAAGGTGCGGCGTGCTTCGGAGCCCGAGGTGATTGCCGAGTTTCTGAGGGCGGAATTTTACCAGCCGGAATTTGATCGCTATCGAGACGAGTTCGGGGGCCTGGTTGCGGACACAGATCTTACGAGCGAGCGCCAAAACAGCATTCGAAAAGCATTGCTCTTCCGCCGTCGCGGTCGCCTGTGGCGTGAACTGCCCGAAGACACGGAATGGTGGGAGATCGAGCTTCAGCCTTCCGATCTCCCCCGTGTCCGAGCTTTCCCGCGGAAGCAATGGCGAAAGTTTGCGGAGGGAGATTTCTATCTCACACGCATGGTTGCAAGAATCAGAAGTACGGTGGAATCACAGGAACGCAGTTGGTTTTCGAACAAAGTGCGTTCCGTTGCAGCCGATTTGCGAGATTACCGAGTTCCCAATTCAGTATTGCTGATTGGCCTGGATGAGCGCAGCCCGCTAACGATCATCGAGGGTAATCATCGAATGGCCGCGGCGATGCTGGTTGCGCCCGAATCTGTGAGCCGCTATTTTCGCTTTTACTGCGGACTGTCGCCGAACATGACGCGCTGCTGTTGGTATCAAACCGACGTACGGAGTTTGACACGATACGCGGGCAATATTGTTCGTTACTTGTTCCACGACAGAGATTTCTTCGTGGAGAGAATTCTCCGAGAGAAAAGCCAGGGTGCAGCCAGTTAACGGCACATGGTCGTGTCTTTACGGCTCAGAAGGAGTGCCTGGCTCAATGCTTCGCGCTTGGTAGCTCCGGCCGTCGAATTGGGCGTGCACAACTACATCCGATCCCTGCTTCAGCTTGAGCTTCTCGTCCCCGGTCAGGGAATTCAGGCCAACTTCGAAAGCGGTATCGCCCGGTTGTTGGTAGAGCGTGAGGTGTGAATCGCGAAGATCGATCACCGCGATCCGGCCTGCGAAGACGAAGGTGCTGCCTGGACGGGCCAGAATCCTAATTTTCTCTGCACTGCTCGGGCCGTTGGAGGCTCGCTGGAAGCTGATCTCCACAAGACTGCCGGTAACAATATCTGTCGCGGAGACAGCGAGGTCTCCCGATTCAATTGCGGTGCGAGGCGAAACATGCAGGGTCAGCGGCTGCGACGATATAAGATCGCGAACCTGTAGCAGTCCTCGCGTGTTGTCATAAGACAGCACCTGTCCTCTGGTCTCACCCAGAACCGAGCTGGTTTCGATTCGGAGCGTCTTGGCGAAAGTTCGCCCATCTTTCGCGATGGTGTCCGCGTAGATCCTCGAACCGGGCCGGATTTCTCGGATTGAGGCCGGGCTTGCTCCGCGCAGCACCTGGGTGCGCACGTCGAAGTCGACCGTTACGTCGCGGCCACCAAACGCACGCACAACCATCCGATCTCGGATGGGATCGACCCTGGTTACCGTTCCTCCCAGAAGACTGACGTGCCCCTTTGGGAGAGGCATTTCGTCGTGCGAATCGCCCATTGCTGGCAACACGGGCTGTATTGCCCCGGGTACGGCAGAACTCGCAGCTTGAGCCATGCCCATCTGCTGGAGGGCGATGAACCATGCCAACGAAAAAAACAAGACTCTGCGCACCTGCATGAGATGCGCTATCCGCGTCTAGGGGTTGGGCCAAAAAAGCATCTACAAGAACCAAACGCTGTGGCCCCGAATGGCATCTTAGGCTCGGATCAATATGATGATGGGTTCCCAAATCAAGTCTGTCCGGCGGGCCTTGGAATTCTGCCGCATCGTGTTCTTCGCGTTGTTGGGATGCGTTTCCACCATGGCATTTGCCGGCGACTTCCACATCAGCCTGCCGAAGCGGAGTCAGGTAACTCCTGTACAGCAACTCAATCGTGAGGGCGTGAGGGAAGCTCGGCGGGGGCGCCTGTCGAAAGCAAAAGAGCGGTTTGTGAAGGCATACCTGCTCGACCCAAACGATCCGTTCACATTAAACAACCTCGGATATATTGCGGAGTTAGAGGGAGATGTCGACAGAGCCCTTCGCTATTACCAACTCGCTGCGAATACGGGCACGGAGGCCGTGATCGACGAAGCGACCGCCTCCGGGTTGAAGGGCCAACCTGTCACAGCAGCGTTCCAGTCTTCCCAGGTTTCTGCCTACCAAACGAATCGTGCCAATTTCCGAGCGATGGCGCTGCTTGAAAAGGGAAGAGTATTGGAAGCGGAATTGGTATTGAAGAATGCCGTGCGAGTGGATCCCCAGAATCCCTTTCTCCTCGACAGCTTGGGCTACGTGATGGAGGCCGAAGGGGATCTTGAGTCCGCACTGCAGTACTACACCCAGGCAGAAGCCCTGCATTCCGACGAGCGCGTTTTTCTCACTCCCGTCAAGAAGTGGCGCGGTAAACCGATCAGCGAAGTCGCCGCGCGTAGTGCCAGTGCCGTGCGAGAGGCGCTCGCGAACGGCGAGGACACCGACACCCAGGTCACGCGGCTGAATCTGAGGGGCGTGTCGGCCTTGAATCACGCCGACTCTGGCAAAGCGCGAGAATTCTTTATCGATGCCTATCGACTGGATCCCACGAATGCGTTCACGCTGAACAATATTGGATATATCGATGAGCTCAATGGCGATCGCGAGAGCGCGGAGATGTATTACGACGCGGCGCGCACCGCCGAGCAGGCCAACGATCGGGTAACCTATTCGACCCGCTCGGAAGCAGAGGGAAGAAAGATCGGTTCTCTCGCCCAGACCAATCAAGGCGATGTGAGTGCGACGCTGAAGGCGATCCAGCTCAAAAAGCGCACCTTGAAGCGCCCGATCCAACTGATGGTGCGCAGTAGTGGGGCCGTTCAACCGACGAACGATACAAAGCCTCAGGCTCCGCTCACAGTGCCCTCTCCACCGCTGCCTCCAGCCCGGTTACCTGATCGCGACGCCGTCCCCCAAAACGCTGTACCCGGAAGTGAACCAGGCACTCAACCACCCCCCGCTTCCATTCAACCCTTGCCGTCCTCGCAACCTCCCCCCGGTCCACAAGGGCTTTCCCCGCAGGCGAATCGGTGAAGCATCGTCCGATTCCCCTCGGTGTTCCTGAATGTATTTGAGACCCGAAAGAAGGAGTTGTGTCATGACGAACAATCAGCTGTTGAAGCGGATCACGGTCTCCGCTGTAATCGTGGGCCTGGCAATTTTGATGGCGGGGTGCCAGGGCCTGGCAAAGGGCACAACTGGTGGAACGACCACGGGCAACAGTTTGCAAACGTCCGTTAATCACATCATCGTATTGGCGCAAGAAAACCGGTCATTCGATCATTACTTTGGTGCCATGCGGCAGTATTGGGCCGACTATGGATATGCCGATCAGGCGTTTGATGGCCTACCTCAATTCCCCACCGCGTCTCCCTCCGGGCCTGCACCCACAAACCCGGGGTGCGACCCGGCATTTGCTTTTCCCGGCAGCGACTGCACGATCAATGCCCAGAGCCCTAGCGTTCAGATGTACCACTTGAAAACGCAATGCGTGGAGAATCCCAGCCCTTCCTGGAATGAAAGCCACGTAGATCTCAGCCTTTCCGATCCCACCGCGGCACCGCCCAGTTCCCCTTCGTCCAATTTCTTGAACGGTTTTGTTTTTACAGCTGCACACGACGCCCGCACGATCCAGCCGCCATTTAACGATGTGACCGGTCAGCGGGTCATGGGGTACTACGATGGCAGTGATCTGAACTACTACTATTTCATGGCTACGAATTTCGCCACGTCCGACCGCTGGTTCTCGCCGGTGATGTCCCGGACACCACCGAATCGCATGTACCTGCTCTCGGGTACATCACAAGGGCATGCTTACGAACTGCGCGCAAATGGCACTCTGCTGACCGCGCCACCCATTTTCCAGAAACTGCAGGAGGCGGGCGTAGCCTGGAAGATTTATGTCCACCCCGGCGCGAATGGGTGCACTACCGCAACTTGCTTGTATCAGCTCAGCTACATCCAAAACTTTACGTACGGACAGACAATCCTGAGCCAGTATCCACAAAACATTGTTCCGGATTCGGACTTTATTAAGGATGCGCAGAATGGGACCCTACCCCAGGTTGCTTTGATCGAACCGCCTTCCGAGGTTGGCCTGGACGAGCATCCGGCAGATTATGATGCCAACCCGCCTTGCTGCAGTATTCAAGCCGGCGCGAATTATGTGTCTTCACTGATTGGCGCACTGATGAACGGTCCTTCGTGGAAGGATTCGATCTTCCTACTCACATTTGACGAGTTCGGCGGCTTTTATGACCACGTGGCACCTCAGCAGGCGGTGAGTCCTGACGGCATTCCCCCGTCGGATCTACTGGCGGGAGATGTGTGCACATCGGTGACCGGGCCGACCTGCGATTTTGTATATACCGGGTACCGCGTACCACTGATCGTGGTATCGCCCTTCACGAGGAAGCACTATGTGTCGCACACCGTGGCTGACTACACGGCGATTTTGAAGTTGATCGAGACGCGCTTCAATCTACAAGCGCTGACCAAGCGAGATGCCGCTCAGATGGACATGACTGAGTTCTTCGATTTTGTGAATCCCCCCTGGGTTACTCCACCGTCGCCGCCTGCACAGAATATGAGCGGACCATGCTATCTGGATACTCTTCCGTAGAGAAGCCGGTAGCTAAGGGCCCGATCAGATAGTTGTTGTTTCTTAGGCTTCGTTGGCGTCGGTCGGGGCCGGCTTCCAGGTTCTCATGTTTCTTTCGACTTGGCGCATCATCCACCGCCTGGTGGGAACATGGTTTCGCGAACGGCGCAGGCGGGAGAAGTTCTTTAACATCTGGACCCGCTGATGCATGTCGAACGAGTGTATGTACTCGCGA
>Ga0307469_10000441_pt1 | contig 15353 bp, 10 predicted proteins | sample atmos_gasesAM2C__FD_203084 | JGI IMG/M metagenome (GOLD analysis project Ga0307469, IMG submission 203084) | Hardwood forest soil microbial communities from Morgan-Monroe State Forest, Indiana, United States - atmos_gasesAM2C_515 | ecosystem: Environmental > Terrestrial > Soil > Temperate...
TGTCCTTGCGCGCCGCCTCCTTGTCCGCCGCGGCCGCAGCCCAATCGGCCTCGAGAACCGCCTCGAGGGAGCCGAAATGGCGCGCCAGGATCTTGGCGACCTCCTCCCCCACGCCCGGGATGCCCAGGGCGTAGATAAAACGCTCGAGCTCGCCTTTTCTCGAACGCTGAATGCTTTCGAATACGTTCTGCGCGGATTTCTCTCCCATGCGCTCGAGGCCCGCGAGGGTCTCGCCGTCCAGGCGGTACAGGTCGGCCGGGCTTTGCACCAGGTCGCGCTCGACGAGCTGGTCGACCAGCTTCTCGCCCAGCCCTTCGATATCCATGGCGCGGCGCGCGGCGAAATGCAGCAAGGTCTGCTTGCGCTGTGCCTTGCAGTAAAGCCCCCCGGTGCAGCGTGTTGCGGCCTCGCCCGGTACCCGCACCACCGGTGAGGCGCACACCGGGCATTTCTCGGGCATCGCGAAGCGCTCCGACGGCCGGCGCGGGCCCTTGGTCTTCACGCCGACGACTTCCGGAATGACGTCACCGGCGCGGCGCACGACGACCGTGTCGCCGATCCAGACATCCTTGCGCCTGAGCTCGTCCTCGTTGTGCAGGGTCGCGTTGGTGATGGTGGCGCCGCCCACGAACACCGGCCTGAGGCGGGCCACTGGGGTCAGGGCCCCGCTGCGCCCGACCTGCACGTCGATGCCGAGGATTTCCGTGGTCTGCTCCTCCGCCGGATACTTGTGGGCGAGCGCGAAGCGCGGCGCCCGTGCCACGGAGCCGAGCCGGCGCTGCCAGTCGAGGCGGTTCACCTTATAGACCACTCCATCGATGGCGTAGGCGAGCCTGTCGCGCGCTTGCCCCATCTTCCTGTAATAGGCGAGCAGCCCGTCCGCGCCCTGCACCACCTCACGCTCCTTCGATACGCGAAAGCCCAGCTCGACGAGCCGCTCAAGCGCCTCCGAATGCCTGCTCCAGCGCGCCTGCGAGGCGTGGCTGATGGCGTAGGCGAAGAACCTGAGCGGCCGCGTCGCCGTCACGCGCGAATCGAGCTGGCGCACCGCGCCGGCGGCGGCGTTGCGCGGATTGACGTATTCCTTTTCCCCCAGCTCGCGCTGGCGCGCGTTGAGGGCGTCGAAGTCGCGGCGGTACATCAGGACCTCGCCGCGCACCTCGAGCGCGCGCGTATCCGCGGCCTTTGGCAGGCGCAGCGGAATCGAGCGCAATGTGCGCAGGTTGGGGGTGACGTCCTCGCCCGTAGTGCCGTCCCCGCGCGTGGCTCCCTCGGAGAGCAGGCCGTCGCGGTAGGTCAGGCTGATCGCCAGGCCGTCGAACTTCGGCTCCGCCACGTACTCCACTGCGTCGACTTCGAGCGCCTCGCGCACGCGCCGGTCGAAGGCGCGTACCGCTTCCTCGTCGAAAGCGTTGGCGATCGACAGCATCGGCGCGCGGTGCCGGACTTCGGCGAACCCGGGCAGCGGCGCCCCGCCCACCCTTTGCGTGGGCGAGTCCGGAGTCGCCAGCTCGGGATGCTTCGTTTCCAGGGCAAGTAGCTCTTGAAACAGCCGGTCATATTCGGCGTCATCGATCTGCGGGTTGTCCTCGACGTAGTAGAGCCGGTTATGGTGCTCGAGGGTTTTCCGGAGACCTTCGCTGCGTTGCCGGATCTCTCTGGGCACGCTCATGAGAACAGCCGCAGCGCGAGCGCGCTGCCGGGCTCGATGCCGCGCGCAGCGAGCATGTGCCGCACGGCTTCCACCTCGGTGCCGATGGCCGCCAGCGCGCGCTCGTCCACCGGATTGCCGTTGTCGTCGACCACGCGTGTGCCATGCGCGGCCGCGAGCTCGCGCCCGGCGCGCGCCATCGCCTGGAAGCTGCGTGCGGGCTCCGGCGTGCGCACGACATCCAGCGTCAGGGTGATTCCGTCTTCCCGCGGCGTGACCTGGAAGGCGTACTCGCCGCCTGGGACTTCGGCGATGGCCGCGCCCACCACGTGCAGCGCCACCTGGATGTCCGCCTGGGCGCACACGCGGTCCAGGCTGCGCGCGGCGTCGAGCGCCTGGCGCATTTCGGGCGCCGAGACGGCGGCGCCGAGTTTCGCGGCGAGCGTCTCCACCTCGGAGCGGAATTCAAGCAGCTCGCTCTCGCTCGCCACACCGGCGCGGCTCACCAGCTGCAAGGCGGCGCTCCAGCTACCGCCTTTCGAGGCGGCGAGCAAAACGCGCTTCGCGAAGCGATGCTCGAGCGGCGCCCACAGTTCCAGCAGGCCCGCGGCGGCGATCCCGCGTGGCGCGGCGAGATCGATGACGTAGTCGAGGCGCGCATCCGGCAGCGCCCCTGATTGGATCGCGTTCTTCCGCGGCGCGGCGGCGGGTTCACGCCGAGCGTCCGTCTCGCCGAGCAGCGCGTCGGCATGGCGCGAGCCGAACGCGCGCTCGGCCCGGCGGCCGGCGGCGCGTTCCTGCACCCGGTTGTAAATCAGCACTGCGGCTACCGCGACGGCGCCGATCAGGAGCAGACCGAACTGGAGATCGGTCATGTCGTCAGGCGGCCAGCTCCTCCCGGATGCGCAGCGCCTCATCGATGTCGACGGCCACCACGCGCGACACGCCCGACTCCGGCATCGTCACGCCGATCAGCTGCTCGGCCATTTCCATCGAGATCTTGTTGTGGCTGATGAACAGGAACTGCGTCTGCGCCGCCATGCGCTTGACCAGGTCGCAGAAGCGCAGCGTGTTGCTGTCGTCGAGCGGGGCATCGACCTCGTCGAGGAGGCAGAACGGCGCCGGGTTGAGCTGGAACAGGGAAAACACCAGGGCGATCGCGGTGAGCGCCTTTTCCCCGCCCGAGAGCAGGTGAATGCTGGTGTTGCGCTTGCCGGGCGGCTGCGCCATGACCTGGACGCCGGCGTCCAGAATCTCCTCGCCGGTCATGATCAGCTTGGCCTCGCCGCCACCGAACAGCGTCGGGAAGAGCGACCCGAAGTGCCGGTTCACGCTGTCGAAGGTTTCGCGCAGCAGCTCGCGCGTCTCCCGGTCGATGCGCCGGATGGCGTCCTCGAGCGTGTGGATCGCCTCCTCCAGGTCGGCGGCCTGCGCGTCGAGGAAGCTCTTTCGCTCCGAGCTGCTGCGCAATTCGTCGAGCGCCGCCAGGTTTACGGCGCCCAGGTCGTTGATGGCCTGCGCCAGCCGCGTGATCTCGCCTTGCAGCGCGGCCGGGCGCGGGGCTTTCTCGGCCTCCTTCGACAGCCTCTCCTCGTCCGCGTTCGCCTCGCGCAATTGGGCGGCGAACTGGTCGAAATTGATCTGCGCGGCCTGCTCCTTCAGCCTGAGCTCTCCCAGCCGCTCGCGCAGGGGGGCGAGCTTCGCCTCGATCTGCAGCCGCGCTTCCTCCAGCTCGCGCAGCGCGCTGGCTGCCGCTTCGACGGCGTTGCGCGCAGCGGCGAGCGTGGTTTCGCAGCCCAGGCGCGACTCGACCGCCGCGTCCAGGCCGCGCCGCACCGCCGGGATCGGGTCGGCCGCCAGCTCCCCGGTGAGCTTCGCGACTTCCAGGTCAGCGCGCTCGATCTGCTGATCGATCACCCGCACGGAATTGTCGATCTCGGCGATCTTGGAGCCGCATTCGCGTTCGCCGAACAGAGCGTCCTGCGCGTCGCGCTCGGCTTGCTGCGCGGCCCGCCGTTGGTCGGCGAGCGCGGTCTCGGCGGCGAGATGCCCGCCGCGCGCCGCCTCGAGCTTCTCGCGCAGCGCTGCGATTTCCGCCGCAATGCGCTCGGCAGTCTGACGGCCGTTCTGCAGCGCCTGCCGGCCGCGCGACGCCTCCTGCTCGATTTCGGACAGCTCGGCGTGCACCTGCTCGCTGCGCTCGCGGTAACGCTCCTGCGCCTGCGCCAGCTTGAGCTGCTCGATCTGGGCGTCGTGCTGCTCCTTCTGCCTCTCGGCGATGACGCGGCGTGCCTGCTCGAGGGCCTCGCTTCGCTCTGCGGCCTCGCTCTCCAGGTGCTGGTGGGCGTCCAGCGCGGCGGCGACCTTGCGCTGCAGGTCGCGGCAGCCTGCGTCCAGCGCTTCGATCGCCGATTGCCTGGCGAGCAGGCCCGCGTCCGCCTGATCCGGCGCGTGAAAGCTGACGGTGTGCCGCGTGAACTGGTGGCCATCGCGGTCGACGAGCATGGCGCCGGGCGGCAAAGCAGCCCGCCGCGACGCGTCCGGGGTCTGCTCGGTCGCGTAGGCACCGGCCAGCCAGTCCGCGAGGGCGCCTGAAACCGCCGGGTCCACGGCGCGGATCTTGGAAGCCAGCGGCTCGTAGCCGGCCGCCACCGGGCTGCCGGCGATGTTGCCGCGCGCGAACACGCTCGCTTTCGCCGGTGGCCGGTCGGCAAGAACCCGCTGCAGCCCTGCAGCCTCGGAAAGCTCTAGCGCATGCAGGCGTTCGCGCAGCACCGATTCCACGGCGGTCTCCCAGCCCGGGTCGATGCGCAGCTTCTGCCACAAGCGCGGCAGCGCGCCCAGGCCGTGCCGCTCGAGCCATTCGCGCAGGGGCGCGTTGTCTTCGGCCGCGCCCTGGATCTGGCGCAGGGTCGCAAGCTGCGCCTCGGCTGCCGCGTGTTTGCGCTGCGACGCGCCGAGCGCCTCGCCGGCCGCGGCGCTGCGCTCTTCGAGCGCCGCGCACTCGGCTTGCAACGATTCGTGCCCGGCCCGCGCTGCCTGCGCGGCTGCTTCGAGCGCGGCGATCCGCGCCTGCAGGGCGTTCGCCGCCGCCGCATCCGGCTCGGCGAGCGTCTGCAGCTCGCTCTCGAGGCGCTCGCGGCGTTGCTGGAACGCCTGCCCGCCGCGCTCCAGGTGCGCGAGATTGGCTTGCTCGAGCTGCAGGCGGCTTTCGGCCTGCAGCAGCTGGCTGCGAGCCTCGCTCAGCCGCTCCTGGCCGGCGCGGAACGCCTGCTCGGCCTGCGGCAGGCGTGCGTTCTCCTCCCCGAGCTTTGCCTGCGCTTCGGCGCTGCGCTCGCTCGCCGCGCCGGCGCGGGCCACCCACATGTGAAGCGCCTGCGTAAGCTGCGCGCGCTGCTCGCGCCAGGAGCCCAGCTGCGCGAGCCGCTCCGTATGCTGGCTCTCCAGCCGCTGGCGGGTCTCCTCGACATGGCGCAGCTCGGACTCGAGCCGGGCTACCTCGGCATTAGAGGCGTAGAGCGCCGCTTGCGCCGCGTTCAGGGCGTCCCCGGCGCGGTAATGCGCCGCGCGCGCCGTTTCCACGCGCGACTCGAGATGCCGCAGCTCGGCGTTCTGTGCCTCGAGCTCGTTCGTGACCTTCGACATTTCCTGCGAGTAGCGCCCGCGCTCCGCCGCGGCGTCGCGGCGTCGCGCATACCAAAGCAGCTGCTGCCCGAGCTGCAGCTCCGAGTGGTATTCCTTGTAGCGCGTCGCCACCGCGGCCTGCGCCTGGAGCTTCTCCAGCTGCGCGGCAAGCTCGGTGCGGATGTCGGTGATGCGCGCGAGATTGCCGCGCGTGTCAGCCAGGCGATTCTCGGTCTCGCGGCGGCGCTCCTTGTATTTCGAGATGCCGGCCGCCTCCTCGAGGAACACGCGCAGCTCCTCGGGCTTCGCCTCGATGACGCGAGTGATCATCCCCTGCTCGACGATCGCGTAGGCGCGCGGGCCAAGGCCGGTGCCGAGGAACATGTCGGTGATGTCGCGGCGCCGGACGTGCACGCCGTTGATGTAGTAGCTCGACTCGCCGTCGCGCTGCAGGATGCGCTTGACGGAGATCTCCGCGTACTGCGACCACTGTCCGGTCACGCGCCCCTGAGCGTTGTCGAAGATCAGCTCGACCGAGGCGCGCGCGAGCGGCGTGCGGTTCACCGAGCCGTTGAAGATGACGTCCTGCATCGAGTCGCCGCGCAGCGCCGCGGCGCGCGACTCGCCGAGCACCCAGCGCACGGCGTCGATGACGTTGGATTTGCCGCAGCCGTTCGGCCCGACGACGCCGACCAGCTGCCCCGGCACATGGATGGAGGTGGGATCGACGAAGGACTTGAAGCCGGCGAGCTTTATTTGAACGAGCCGCACGGAAAAAATGATACCATCGCTCGCCGTTCACCTCGTGATGCGCTCGCGCCCCAGCAAGCGGCTGCAAACGTTTCCCAATCCTGCGCCCGGGCGCGACTACCGCATCCACATGGAAATTCCCGAGTTCACCTGCGTCTGCCCGCTCACCGGGCAGCCGGATTTCGGCACGCTGCTGCTCGAGTATGTGCCCGATCGCGTGTGCGTGGAGCTGAAATCGCTGAAGCTCTACATCTGGTCCTACCGCGACCAGGGGGCATTCCACGAAGCGGTGACCAACAGGATCCTCGATGACCTGGTCGCCGCGACCAAGCCGCGCTACCTGCGGCTCGAAGCGCGCTTCAACGTGCGCGGAGGCATCCATACCAGCGTGATCGCCGAGCACCGCAAGCGGGGATGGAAAGCCTGAATCCGCTTCTCGACAAGCTCCAGCCCTACCCGTTCGAGAAACTTCGCCGCCTGCTCGCCGGCGCGGCGCCGAACCCTGCGCTGCAGCCGATCGATCTTTCGATCGGCGAGCCGAAGCACCCGACGCCGGCCCTGGTGAAAGACGCGCTGGCGGCAGGCCTCGACGGCCTCGCCGCCTATCCGGCGACCGCCGGCACGCCGGCGCTGCGCGAAGCGATCGCGGCCTGGCTCGCGCGACGCTACGGCATCCCGCTGCCGGATGCGCAGCGCCAGGTCCTGCCGGTCAACGGCTCGCGCGAAGCGCTGTTCGCTTTTGCGCAGACCGTGATCGATGCGGGCCGCAAGGCAGCCGTGCTGTGCCCCAACCCGTTCTACCAGATCTACGAAGGCGCCGCGCTGCTTGCCGGCGCCACGCCTGTTTATGCAGAACATCCTCTTGAAAATCGCCATTGGCAGGACGTTCAGCTGGTGTACGCCTGCTCGCCGGCAAATCCCACCGGCAAGGTGATGGCACTCGCCGAGTGGAAGGCGTTGTTCGAGCTGTCGGACCGTCACGGGTTCCTCATCGCCTCCGACGAATGCTATTCGGAGCTCTACTACGGCGAGCCGCCGCTGGGCGCATTGCAGGCCGCGCACCGGCTCGGGCGGCAGGGCTACCCGCGGCTGGTCGTGTTTTCGAGCCTGTCGAAGCGTTCGAACGCCCCCGGCATGCGCTCGGGCTTCGTCGCCGGCGATGCCGGCGCGCTGCAGAGCTTCCTGCTCTATCGCACCTATCACGGCTCGGCGATGAGCCTCCCGGCGCAGCGCGCGTCGATCGCCGCCTGGAACGACGAGGCGCACGTGCAGGAGAACCGTCGCCTGTACGCCGAGAAATTCAAGGCTGTTTTGCCCTTACTTCAGAATCGTTTCAAAGCAGAAATGCCGGAAGGCGGTTTCTACCTCTGGCTGCGCACGCCGATCGACGACTGCGAGTTCGCCCGGCGCCTGCACCATGAATATAATGTCCTGGTGCTGCCCGGCAGCTATCTGGCGCGCGACGCGGGCGGCGAAAACCCCGGACGAAATCATGTGCGCATCGCGCTGGTCGCGCCGCTCGCCGAATGCGTCGAGGCCGCCGGCCGCATGATGCAGTTCAGCGGGGGCCTATGAGCGCCGAAAAGAAAATCATCGAGGACGCCTGGGACAAGCGCGCCGCGCTCAGCCCGGCGAATGCGCCGCGTCCGCTGCGCGAGGCCGTCGAGCAGGTCATCGCCGGCCTCGACGCCGGGCGCATCAGGGTGGCCGAGAAGTCCGGCGGCGAGTGGATCACCCACCAGTGGGTGAAGAAAGCCGTCCTGCTCTCCTTCAGGCTCGAGGACAACCGCCTGATCGAGGGTGGCGAGACGCATTATTACGACAAGGTTTCCTCCAAATTCGCCGCTTTCGACGAGAAGGCCTTTTCAAAAGGCGGCTGCCGGGTCGTTCCTCCCGCCACCGCGCGGCGCGGCGCCTTCATCGCGCGCAACGTGGTCCTCATGCCGTCGTTCGTCAACATAGGCGCTTATGTCGACGAAGGAACCATGGTCGACACCTGGGCGACCGTCGGGTCGTGCGCCCAGATCGGCAAGAACGTGCACTTGTCCGGCGGCGTGGGCATCGGCGGCGTCCTGGAGCCGCTGCAGGCCAATCCGGTCATCATCGAGGACAACTGCTTCATCGGCGCGCGCTCGGAGGTGGTCGAAGGCGTCATCGTCGAGGAAAACAGCGTCATCTCGATGGGCGTATTCCTAGGCCAGAGCACCCGCATCCTGGAGCGGGAAAGCGGAACTATTTCCTATGGCCGCGTGCCGGCCGGCTCGGTGGTAGTCTCGGGCAGTCTGCCGTCGAAGGACGGCCGCTACAGCCTGTATTGCGCGGTGATCGTCAAGCGGGTAGACGCCAAGACCCGGGCCAAAACCAGCCTGAATGATCTCCTCAGAGGGGATTAAACTACCGGGATTGTCTTTGGGAGAGGCAACATGTCCGCGATGAAACGGCTGTTCCAGGTCATGGCCGACAAGAAGGCGTCGGACATCTTCCTTTCGGTCGGCGCGCCGATCAACATCAAGATCAACGGCGTCGCCGTGCCGGTCAACCAGACCATCATGACTTCGGATACGGTCAGGCAGCTGCTCTACGAGGTGCTGACCGAGCGCCAGGCGCGCGAGTACGAGGAGGAGATGGAGCTGAACACCGCCGTCGCGCTCGAAGGCGTCGGCGCCTTCCGCATCAGCGCCTTCCGCCAGAAGGGCTCGCCGGCCGTGGTGGTGCGCTATATCCCCGGCTCGATTCCGCCGCTCGACTCGCTGGGCCTGCCCGAGGTGCTGAAGGAGGTGATCATGCAGAAGCGCGGGCTGATCCTGATGGTCGGCGCCACGGGCGCGGGCAAATCGACCTCGCTCGCCGCGATGCTCGATTTCCGCAACGAGCGCAAGTCGGGCCATATTCTCACGCTCGAGGACCCGGTCGAATTCATCTTCGTGAACAGGAAGTCGATCGTGAACCAGCGCGAGGTCGGCACCGATACCAAGGCCTTCGAAGTGGCGCTGAGGAACGCCCTGCGGCAGGCGCCCGACTGCATCATGATCGGCGAGATCCGCGACAAGCAGACGATGTCGATGGCTCTCGCCTACGCCCAGTCGGGCCACCTGTGCCTCGCCACCCTGCACGCGAACAACAGCTACCACGCGATGAACCGGATCATCAACTTCTATCCGCTGGAGAACCGGCCGAGCCTGCTGCTCGACCTCGCCGCCGCGCTGCAGGCGGTGATCTCGCAGCGGCTGGTCCGCACGAAGTCCGGCACGCGCGTGGTCGCCGCCGAGGTGCTGCTCAACACGCGTCACATCGCCGAGCTGATCGAGAAAGGCGAGATCAGCGACGTCAAGGACGCGCTGGAGAAGAGCATGGCGCCCGGCTCCCAGACCTTCGAGCAGTCGCTGTTCAAGCTGTTCATGGACGGCAAGATCACCCAGGACGAGGCGATGGCGAACGCCGACTCGGCGAGCAACATGCTGTGGCTGATCAACCAGGCCACCGCCGGCGAGATCACCGGCCAGGCCACCGGCGCGCCGGGCGCCGGCAAGGGCGCCGCGCCGGGCGAGAAGACGTTCGGCAACTTCAAGATCGACGCGAATGCCTGAGGCGGGGGCGCTCGAACTCGCCAAGGAACTCATCGCGCGCCGCTCAGTGACTCCCGAGGACGGGGGCTGCCAGAACCTCCTGCGCGCGCGCCTCGCCCGATCCGGCTTCCGCTGCGAGCCCATGCGTTTCGGCGCGGTCGACAACCTCTGGGCGCGCCGCGGCGACGCCCAGCCGCTGGTCTGCTTCGCCGGGCATACCGACGTAGTGCCGCCCGGCCCGCTCGGCGAATGGCACTCCGATCCGTTCATCCCGTCGGTGCGCGAAGGCCGGCTCTACGGACGGGGCGCCGCGGACATGAAGTCCTCCATCGCGGCGTTCGTGGTGGCCTGCGAGGCTTTCGTTTCCGAGCGCCCCGGGCATTCGGGCTCGATCGCGCTGCTGCTCACCTCCGACGAGGAAGGGCCGGCGCTCGACGGCACGGTGCGCGTGGTCGAGGACCTGAAGCAGCGCGGCGAAGCCCTGGATTACTGCATCGTCGGCGAGCCGACTTCGGTGAGCGCCCTGGGCGACATGATCAAGAATGGCCGGCGCGGCTCTCTTTCGGGCAGGCTGACCGTGCGAGGCATCCAGGGGCACATCGCCTACCCGCATCTGAGCCGCAACCCGATTCATCAGCTCGCGCCCGCGCTCGCCGAGCTGACGGCGCTGCAATGGGACGCGGGCAACGAGCACTTCCAGCCGACGACCTGGCAGGTCTCCAACGTTCATGGCGGCACCGGGGCGCTGAACGTCATCCCCGGCTCGCTGCAGCTCGATTTCAACTTCCGCTTCTCCACCGCTAGTACTGAGCGCTCCCTCAAGGAACGGCTGGAGGCGGTCCTGAACAAGCATGGCCTGGACTACGCCGTCGAGTGGACTCTGGGCGCGAAACCGTTCATCACGTCGCGCGGCCGGCTGGTGGAAGTTGTTTCCACGGTCATCAAGAAGCACACCGGCCGCGCACCCGAGCTTTCCACCACCGGCGGCACTTCGGACGCGCGCTTCATTGCCGAGGTCTGCCCGCAGGTGGTTGAGCTCGGGCCGGTCAATTCCAGCGTCCACAAGCTCAACGAGCATATCGAGCTCGGCGCGCTGGAGCAGTTGCCCAAGATCTATCTGGATACGCTGCGCGCCCTCCTGCCTTGACGCTCGGCGAGCTGCTGGAACAGACCGAGCGGCGCCTGCGCCGGGCGCGCCTGCACTACGGCCACGGCACGGATAACCCGCTTGACGAGGCGGCTTACCTGGTCCTGCGCGGCCTGGGTCTGCCTTTCGAAACGGATTTGCATCTTGAGATCGGCCGCGGGCAGAAGCGCATTGAATCGCTCGTAGAAAAGAGAATCGCGCAGCGCATTCCCGTTGCCTACCTGCTGCGCGAAGCTTGGCTCGCAGGCCTGCCCTTCTACGTCGACCGTCGCGTCGTCGTGCCGCGCTCGCATCTCGCGGAGCTTCTCGGCGATCGCCTGCGGCCGTGGCTGCGCCGGCCGACGCGGCGCGTGCTCGACTTGTGCACCGGCTCCGGCTGCCTCGCCATTCTCGCTGCGCGCGCGTTTCGGCGCGCCCGCGTCGATGCCACGGATATCTCGGCCGCCGCGCTGGTCGTCGCCAGGAGAAACATTCTCAAGCACCGGCTGCGAAGCAGGATTCGCCTGCTCCGCTCCGATCTGTTCGCTGCGCTGGAAGGCGAGCATTACGACCTGATCGTGACCAATCCCCCTTACGTCGCCACCTCAGCGATGCGGCGCCTGCCGCCGGAGTATCGCTACGAGCCGAGGTTGGCGCTGGCTGCCGGACGCGACGGACTTGACCTCGTGCGGCGGATCGTCGCGGCAGCCGGCGCCTATCTGACCCCCGATGGCGTGCTGGCCTGCGAAGTGGGCGCCGGGCGGCATGCCGTCGAGCGCGCGTATCCGCGCTTGCCTTTCACCTGGCCCGCAGTCGGCGATCCGGCCGGCGGCGTATTTCTGATCGAGCGCTCGCAGCTACCTGCGGATCTCGCATAGCCAGCCAGAACGGACGCTTCGCCTCGAAGGCTTGCCACGCCGGCTCGAGCAAGGCCATCAGCTCGCGCTCGCGCGACGCCAGCCAGTGCCGCAGGCGCACGGCCTCGGCGCGGAGTGTCTGCGCAGCGCCCCGCGGGGCGAGCTCAGCGATCAGAGCGCGCGCCACCGTCACGTCGTTGAGCTCGCCCAGCGTGTCTTGCAGCGAGGCAAGACGGGTCAGAAACGGCTGTACAGCCTGGCGTGGAAAGCAGCCTGCGAAGAAATCGCAGGCGTAGCGCAGCCGCTTTACGCCGATGCGCACGGCGTGACGGCGCCGCGCATTGCGCCAGTCGATGCCGCGCGAGCGCTTCATCAGCGCGAAGTGCAGGCGCGCGAGCGCTTCCCGTGCGAACCGGGCAAGCGGCGCCGCGCGCGCCGTGTCCGACTTCCACGGATCGCCGTGCAGCCAGCGCAGCGCACGCAGCTGCGCTTGCTGGAAGGCGGCCGAGGTGACTGCGCGCTGGGCTGCGCGCCGCGCTGCCCAGCGCTTCGGCCGGGCGCGCGCGAGCAGGCCCGGCGCGAGCGCCGCGTCGGCGAGGGTTTCGCAGAACACGTCCCAGTCGCGCGCCGCGCCGAAGGTCACCATCATGCGCTTGAGCGGCGCCTCCACCGCTCTTGCGCGCCGGCGCCGCAGCAGCCAGCGGAAGGCGCGCAGCGCCGAGCGCAGGCGGCGCACTCCGACGCGCAGCTGGTGCAGGTATTCGATATCGCGGCCGCGGGCAAGGCCGTCCGCGTTGGCGCCGATCTGGGCGAGGGCGGTGACGCACAGGGTGGCGAAGGCGTCGCTCGCGGCAGCGTTCTCGGCGATCGCCGGGCGCAGCCACTTCGCGGGCGCAGGCGCCGCGGCGCCGAGGCAGAGGCGGTAGCCGCGTTCCGCCTTGCTGGCGTGCTCGATGCGCAGGTTGAGAGGCTCGACCAGGGTCTCAGCCAGGCCGATGAGCGGACCGAGCTCTCCTTCGATCAGCTCCAGCTCGAGCTCGAGCAGGGGCTCGCGCGCGCGCCCTGCCTCGATCGCGCCGCGGTCGATGCACGCCAGCGCGCGCAGCCCGTGCCCGAGCGCGAGCGGGCCGGAGCGGCGCTCGAAACGCGTGGCGAAGACCGGGCGCAGGCGGCGCGCGAGGCGCAGCAGGTCGAGCCCGGTTGCGGCGCGCACGGCTTCACGCTGGAACAGCTTGCAATCGAGCACGCCGCGCGGCGCCGCCATTTCCCATTCGCTGCGCGCGGCAAGCGCGCTCTGGGCGCCTTGCGGCGCCTTGAGCGTCTGCAGCCAGCGGCGGCCGGCGCGCCGCAGGCGCAGCGACACGCCCGCGCGATAAAGCCGCAGGTCGGGCGTGTCGTAATAGACGCTGTAGAGGCGGGTACGCTGCGGGCGCGCCGCGAACGGGATCAGCCGCGCGGCGCGGGCGGCCGACTTCGCGTCGAGGCGGAACTTCAGCTCGCGCTCGACGGGCGTCTGGACAGTGGGGTGACCGATGGGACTCGAACCCACAACAACCGGAATCACAATCCGGGACTCTACCTTTGAGCTACGGTCACCGTCGTACGCGATCTGGCCTGCCCGGCGGGACTCGAACCCACAACCCCCAGCTTAGAAGGCTGGTGCTCTATCCGGTTGAGCTACGGGCAGCCGCCGGGACGCTAGATCCATGGTCGGGGTGGCGTGATTTGAACACGCGACATCTTGCTCCCAAAGCAAGCGCGCTACCAGGCTGCGCCACACCCCGAAAAAGGCGGCAAATGATACTCTTGGAGCATCCCGAGAGCAATTGAGTGGCTTGCGGCAAGGGGCTATTTTCTGATACAAAGTCGCCTCTCTTTTTAGGGGTCGCGCGCCGAATGTCCGTAGAACTCACCAGGAAAAGCTTCACGCCTTACGCCGCCAAGAAGGGCGAGGAGTACATGAACGCCCGGCAGCGCGCGCATTTCCGCAAGATCCTCGAGGCGCTGAAAGCGGAGCTGTCGGAGGAGATCGACCGCACGGTGCACACCATGCAGGACGAGGCGACGGTGTTCGCCGACCCGAACGACCGCGCCAGCCAGGAGTCCGACATGGCGCTCGAGCTGCGCAACCGCGACCGCGAGAGGAAGCTGATCAAGAAGATCGACGAGACCATCGCGCGCATCGACGCCAACGAGTACGGCTACTGCGAGAGCTGCGGCGTCGAGATCGGTCTCAAGCGCCTCGAGGCGCGCCCCACCGCGACCCTGTGCATCGACTGCAAGACCCTCGATGAACTGAGGGAACGGCAGGTCGCCAAGTAAGGCGGCTACCCGCTCTGCTTCGCCGTTTCCTGCGGGCTGACGGCTTTCATCGACAGCCGCACGCGTCCCTTGTCGTCCGCCTCGAGGACCTTCACTTTCACGACCTGGCCTTCCTTCAGGTGATCGGACACGGCGTTGACCCGCTCGTGGCTGATCTGCGAGATGTGCAGCAAGCCGTCGCGCCCGGGCAGCACCTGCACGATGGCGCCGAAGTCCAGCAGCCGCAGCACCGTGCCTTCGTAGACCTTGCCGACCTCGACGTCCGCGGTCAGCTCCTGGATGCGCTTCTTCGCCGCCTCGCCGCCCTCGGCCGAGACGCACGCGATCGACACGGTGCCGTCGTCCTCGATCTCGATGGTGGTGCCGGTCTCCTCCTGAATGCCGCGGATCACGACGCCGCCCTTGCCGATGACGTCGCGGATCTTGTCGGGGTTGATCTTGATCTTGATGATGCGCGGCGCGTAGCTCGACAGCTCGGTGCGCGATCCCTCGATCGCCTGCTTCATGATTGTCAGGATCTGCAGCCGCGCTTCGCGCGCCTGGTCGAGCGCCACCTTCATGATGCCCTTGTTGATCGACTCGATCTTCAGGTCCATCTGCAGCGCCGTGACGCCGCGCTCGGTGCCCGCGACCTTGAAATCCATGTCGCCGAGGTGATCCTCGTCGCCCAGGATGTCGGACAGCACCGCGAAGCGGTTGCCCTCCTTGATGAGGCCCATCGCGATCCCCGCCACGTGCGCCTTGACCGGAACGCCGGCATCCATCAGCGCGAGGCTGCCGCCGCAGACCGAGGCCATCGATGAAGAGCCGTTGGATTCGGTGATCTCGGAGACCACGCGGATCGAGTAGCCGAAGTCCTCCTGCGGCGGCAGCAGGCCGACGAGCGCCCGCTTGGCGAGGCGTCCGTGGCCGATCTCGCGGCGCTTGGGCGGGCCGACGCGGCCGGTCTCGCCGGTCGCATAGGGCGGCATGTTGTAATGAAGCATGAAGCGCTCGCGGTACTCGCCGGTGAGCGCGTCGATGATCTGCTCGTCGCGGCCGGTGCCGAGCGTCACGGTGACCAGCGCCTGCGTCTCGCCGCGCGTGAACAGCGCCGAGCCGTGAGTCCGCGGCAGCACGCCCACGCGCACGCCGATCGGCCGCACGGTGCGGGTGTCCCGGCCGTCGATGCGCGGCTCGCCGTCCAGGATCTGGCTGCGCACGATCTTCGACTCCAGGTTGAAGAAGATCTCCTTCACCGCGTTGGCGTCGGGCGTGGTGTCCGTCGCTGCCGCCTCGGCCGTCAGCTTCTCGAGGGTGTTCTTGCGGATCTCGATCAGGCGATTGTTGCGCGCCTGCTTCTGCTTCATGGCAAAGGCGGCGCGAAAGTCCTGCTCTGCCAGCTCGCTTACGCGCGCAATCAGCGCCTCGTTCTTCACCGGCGGCTGCCAGTCCCAGGCCGGCTTGGCGGCCTCTTC
>Ga0307469_10000442_pt1 | contig 15316 bp, 14 predicted proteins | sample atmos_gasesAM2C__FD_203084 | JGI IMG/M metagenome (GOLD analysis project Ga0307469, IMG submission 203084) | Hardwood forest soil microbial communities from Morgan-Monroe State Forest, Indiana, United States - atmos_gasesAM2C_515 | ecosystem: Environmental > Terrestrial > Soil > Temperate...
TCAGCTACCCCTACCTTTGGTCCTTCGGCGGCAAGGAAGTCGACGAGAAGGGGAAGGTGGTGCTCGACTCCAGGCAGACGCTGGACTCGGTGAAGTTCATGCAGAGCTTCTGGAAGGACTCCTTCGACGAGGGCGGGCTCGCCTGGGACGACACCAACAACAACCGTGCGTTCCTCTCGGGCACCATCTCGGCCACGCTGAACGGCGCCTCGATCTACATCGAGACGCTGCGCAAGCCCGACCAGTACCAGACCGAGAAGGGCACGCCGATGAAGGGCGACATCCAGCACGCGCAACTGCCGAAAGGCCCCGCCGGGCAATTCGCCTTCCATCTCTTCCAGTCGCACATGCTGATGGGCTATTCCAAGAACCAGAAGGCGGCGAAGGAGTTCATGAAGTGGATCCACACCCCGGCCCACTACGAGAAATGGTTCGTCTCGCAGAAGGGCTACTCCACGCCGCCTTCGCAGGTCTGGGAGAAGCACAAGATGTGGGATGAGGATCCGGTCATGGCGCCGTTCAAGCTGGCCGGCCGCGTCGGCCTCACGCCGGGCTACGCCGGGCCGCCGAACCGCAAGGCCGCCGAGGTGCTCACCAAGTACATCATCACCGACATGTACGCCAAGGCGGTGCAGGGCATGGCGCCCGAAGCCGCGGTGAAGTGGGCGCATGAAGAGGTTGGCAAGGTCTACAACGGGGCGTGATTCGAGACGCGGCGCGGTCAGCCGGATGCTCGAGCGCGAGGGCGCGCTCGCCTTCTGGCTGCTCGTGCCCACGCTCGCGCTCCTCACGCTGTTCATCGCCTACCCGTTCGTGCGCGGGGTGTGGCTGTCGGTGACCAACACGGTCGTCGGCGAGCCGGGCCACTTCATCGGCTTGCACAACTTCACGAAGATCTTCAACGACTCGATCTTCCGCACGGCGGCGCTCAACACCTTCGTCTACACCGGCGTCACCACCGTGTTCAAGCTGGCGCTGGGGCTGTGGCTCGCGCTGCTCCTCAACCGGCATTTCCGCGGCAAGGCCTGGGTGCGCGCCTTCATCCTGCTGCCTTTCATCATTCCGACGGTGCTCTCGACGCTCGCCTGGAAGTGGATGTTCGACCCCACCTTCAGCGTATTCAACTGGCTGTTCTGGAAGCTCTCGATCATCAACTCGCGCATCAACTGGCTGGGCGACCCGGAGCTGGCGATGGCCTCGATCATGACGGTGAACGTGTGGCGCGGCGTGCCGTTCTACGCCATCAGCCTGCTCGCCGGCCTGCAGACCATCAACCCTGACCTGCACGAGGCCGCCGCCATCGACGGCGCCAACCGCTGGCAACGCTTCTGGCACGTGACCTGGCCGCTGCTGCTGCCGGTGACCATGGTGGTGGTGCTGTTCTCGATCATCCAGACCTTCGCCGACTTCCAGCTGGTCTACGTGCTGACCGGCGGCGGACCGGCCAACGCCACCCATTTGTTCGCGACCTATGCCTACCAGATCGGCGTCGGCACCGGGTTGCTCAGCGAAGGCGCGGCGATTTCGCTGGCGATGTTTCCGGCGCTCTTGCTGGTCGTTGTCTTCCAGCTCTGGTACATCAGGCGGGTAGAGAACAGGTAAATGAGCCGATGATCGAAGGCGCGAAGTGGAAGAAGTGGCTCTGGTTCTACCTGCCGATGGGCATGTTCATCCTCGGCCTGCTGTTCCCGTTCTACTGGATGGCGGTGACCACGGTGCGGCCCGACCGCGAGCTCTATCGCCCGTGGAACCATCCGCTGTACTCGCCGTTCTGGACCACCCACCCGACGTTCGACCACATCAAGAACCTGCTGCAGGAGACGCTGTTCGACCGGTGGATGTGGAACACGATGCTGATCGCGCTGGCGGCGACGCTGATTTCGCTCCTGTGCGGCGTGATCGGGGGCTACGCGCTCGCGCGGCTGCGTTTCCGCTGGGCGGGGCTGCTGGGCACTGCGATCTTCGTGACGTATCTCGTGCCGCAGACGCTCCTCTTCATTCCCCTCGCCGACATCATCCGCGACTACCACATCGGCGACACGCCCTGGGCGCTGATCCTCACCTACCCCACCTTCCTGATCCCGTTCTGCACCTGGCTGATGATGGGCTACTTCAAGACCATCCCGAAGGAGCTCGAGGAATGCGCGCGCATCGACGGCGCGACGCGCTGGCAGGCGATGCTGTACATCGTCTTCCCGATCGCGGTGCCGGGCATCCTCTCGGCCGGCATCTTCGCCTTCACGCTGTCGTGGAACGAGTTCATCTACGCGCTGGTGTTCCTCTCCTCGCCCGAGCAGAAGACGGTTCCGGTCGGCGTGGTCTCCGAGCTGATCCGCGGCGATGTGTTCTTCTGGGGGCCGCTGATGGCCGGCGCCCTGATCGGCTCGATCCCGGTGGCGATCGTCTATTCGTTCTTCGTCGAGTATTACGTCGCCGGGGTGACGGGAAGCGTGAAGGGATAATGGCCAAGGTCTTGCTCAGGGATCTGAACAAGACGTACGACGGCGTCCATGCGGTAAAGGACGTCAACCTCGAGATCCGCGACCGCGAGTTCGTGGTGCTGGTCGGGCCGTCGGGCTGCGGCAAGACCACCACGCTTCGCATGGTCGCCGGGCTGGAGGAGATCAGCTCGGGCGAGATCAGCATCGACGGCCGGGTGGTGAACGATCTCGCGCCGATGGACCGCGACATCGCCATGGTGTTCCAGAACTACGCGCTGTACCCGCACATGAGCGTGTACGACAACATGGCGTTCGGCCTCAGGATGCGCAAGTTCGACAAGCCCGAGGTCGAGAGCCGCGTGCGGCGCTCCGCCGAGATCCTCGGCATCCAGGCGCTGCTCGAGCGCAAGCCGCGCCAGCTCTCCGGCGGCCAGCGCCAGCGCGTCGCGCTCGGCCGCGCCATCGTGCGCAACCCGCGGGTGTTCCTGTTCGACGAGCCGCTGTCGAACCTCGACGCGGCGCTGCGCGTGCAGATGCGCGTCGAGTTGAAGCGCCTGCACGACCGCCTCGAGACCACGGCCATCTACGTCACGCACGACCAGGTGGAGGCGATGACGCTCGGCGACCGGGTGGTGGTGATGAAGGACGGCGTGGTGCAGCAGGAGGGCGAGCCGCTCGAGCTCTACGGCCGGCCCGTCAACCGCTTCGTCGCGAGCTTCATCGGCTCGCCGGCGATGAATTTCGCCGAGGTGTCGATCGCCGAGGCGGGCGGCGCCTTGTGGGCCGAGACCGGCGGGCTGCGCGTCAAGGTGCCGCCGGCCAAGGCCGAGGCGCTGCGCCGCCACGCGGGCCGGCACGTCGTCCTGGGCGTGCGTCCCGAGGCGCTGCGCATCGCGGGCGGCGCCGATTCCGCCGAGTACGCCTTCGATTCGGTCGTCGAGGTGGTCGAGCCGCTCGGCAACGAGATCCTGCTCGACGTGCGCGCCGGCGCGAACGCCATGGTCGCGCGGGTCGATCCCGCCACGCGCGTCAAGGTGCACGAGAAAGTGCGGCTCGCCTTCGACCCGGAGCGCCTGCACTTCTTCGACCCCGGCTCCGAAGCCGCGATTTAGAAGAGGATCACGCCTTTCCCGGTCGACTGGGTGTCGAAGACGCTGTAGGCCTCGCCCGCCTGCTCGAGCTTCCAGCGGTGCGAAAAGATTTCTTCAAGATCAATCGCATTATCCGCGACGAAGCGCGCGCATTCCGCCTGCCCCATGGCGCTGAAGGTCCAGGAGCCGATGAGCGTGAGCTGCTTGCGCAGCAGGTCGCGGCTCACGTCTAGCGTCACGTCGCCGCCCTCGCCGACGAAGCAGACGGTTCCCCAGGTCTTCGCCGAGCGAACCGCGGCGAGTCGCGCGGCGGCAATCCCCGTGCAATCGAGGGCCAGGTCCACGCCTTCGCCGCGGGTTATTTCTTTCAGCGCTTTCTCGGCGTCCGGAGCGTCGATAGCTTCATCGGCACCGAACTGCTTGGCGAGCGCGCGCCGCTGTGCATTCGTTTCCACCGCAATGACTCGAGCGCCCATCTTCGCTCCCAAAAGCGTCGCGCTAAGGCCAACCGGACCCTGTCCGAACACGGCGAGCGTCGAGCCTCCCGCGATATGCATGCGGCGCAGCGCGCCGTAGGCGGTCCCCGTGCCGCAGGCGACCGCCGCGCCCTCGACGAAGCTCAGCTCATCGGGAAGCGGCACGAGCGTGCGCGCCGGCACTTTGAGGTATTCGGCATGCCCGCCGTTCCCGGTCACGCCGTAAACGACGATGCCCGCGCGGCACAACTGCGACCAGCCGACGCGGCAGTGCCTGCAAACGCCGCAGCCCGAGTAATGGTGGTCCATGACGCGCTGACCGATAGGCGCTTCGCGCTCCGGCACGCCGGGGCCGCGCGCGGCCACCACGCCGCAGGGCTCGTGCCCGGCGATGAACGGCTCCGCCTGGTTGCCCAGGCCCAACGCCGCTTGCGCCGCGCCGGGCGGCGAGCGGTAGAACTTGAGATCGCTGCCGCACATCCCCGAGGCCTTCATCTGGATCACGACCTCGCCGGGTCCCGGGACCGGGTCCGGGAAATTGCGGATCTCGATTTTCCGATTGCCTAGAAAGACGGCGCCTCGCATCAGCAGACCTCCAGGTAGCGCTCCTTGCAGGTCTTCAGCACCTCGTCTGGGTCGCGGCGCCACCAGTCGAGCTCGGAGAAGATCTCCACCTCGTGAAAGCCGGAGTAGCCCGCGGCCTCGACCCACGAGCGGATGCGCGGCAGGTCGATCACGCCGTCGCCCATCATGCCGCGGTCGTTCAGCAGGTCGCGCGTCGGCACCAGCCAGTCGCAGATGTGGTAAGCGAGGATGCGCTTGCCGGCTCGCCTGATCTGCTGCTCCAGCTTCGGATCCCACCAGACGTGGTAGACATCCACCGCGACGCCAATTCCATCCTGGAGTAGTTCACAAAGATCCAAAGCCTGTTCCAGCGTATTGATGCACGCGCGCTCGGCCGCCTGCATGGGATGCAACGGCTCGACCGCTAGCGGCACGCCGGCCTTTCTTGCCTCCGGAAGGATGGTTGCAATGCCCTCTCTTACCCTCTCGCGGGATGAAATCAAATCCTTCGATCCCTCGGCAAGGCCACCGACGACCAGCACCAGGCATTGCGCGCCGAGCGCATGCGCCTCCTCGATCGCGCGCCGATTATCGTCCCTCCAGTCCTTGGCGGTGAAAAAACCGCCCCGGCAAAGCCCGGTCACGGTCAGCCCATTTTCATCAATGAGCCTTTTTGTTTCTCGTAAACCCAAAGCGGCAACTTGATCGCGCCAGGGCGAGATGCCGCGGATGCCGTGGCGCGCGCAGCCCTCGATCATCTGCGCGAGATTCCATTGCTTCTTCACCGTCGCGGTGTTGAGCGAAAGCTTCACTTCAGAAGTTCAGGGGCGATCAGCTTGGGAAGGATCAGGGGAATCTCGGGCCAGATGATGATCGCCGCCAGCATCAGCAGCATCGGCACCAGCATGATCATGGTGTCCTTGAGCGCGAACTTGAGCGGCACCTTGGCCACCGCGCACGAGATCATGAGGCACAGGCCGTAAGGCGGCGTCACCAGGCCGAAGGCGAGCGAGACGATGCCGATGATGGCGAAATGGATCGGATGCATGTTCACCGACTGCGCCAGCGGCTGCAGGATCGTGCCGACGATGATGATCGCCGGGATGGCGTCGAGGAAGCAGCCGACGACGAGGAACACGAAGGCGATGAAGAACCCCACGCCGGTGATGCCCAAGCCCCAGCTCGTCACGTTCGCCAGCAGCGCTTTCGGAATCTGGTAGTAGGCGAGCAGCCAGCCGAAAGCGGACGCGGTGCCGACGCAGAACAGCGCTACCGATGCGAGCCTGCCGGTTTCCGCGAACGCGTGGTAGAGCTGCTTCATATCCATCTCGCGGTAGATGAAGATGGACAGGACCGCGGCATAGATGACCGCGACCGCGGCAGACTCGGTCGCCGTGAACCACCCGAGCAGAATGCCGCCGACGATGATGAACGGGGTGAACAACGCCGGCACTGACTGCCAGGCCGAGACGAAGAACTCCTTCAGCGTGGACCGCGGATAGACCGGGTAGTGGTAGATCTTCGAGTACACGTGGACGGTGACCATCTGCGCGGCGGCGATGAGCAGCCCCGGCAGGATGCCCGCCAGGTACATCGCGCCGATCGAGGTCGAGATCACCCCGCCCCAGACGATCATCAGGATGGAAGGCGGGATGATGACCGCGAGGACCGCCGAAACGGCGGTTATCGCTATTGAGAACGACAGGCCATAGCCTTCCTTCACCTGCGCCTCGATAAAGATCTTCGACTGGCTCGCCGCGTCGGCGGTGGAGGAGCCCGAGATTCCGGCGAAGAACACCGAAAGCAGAACGTTGATCTGGGCGAGCGCGCCTGGAAAGTGGCCCACCATGGTGCGCGACAGCCGCACCAGGCGATCGGTAATGCCGCCGACGTTCATCAGGTTGGCGGTCAGCAGGAAGAACGGCACCGCGAGCAGGATGAACGAGTTGTACGCCTTGAACGTCTCGTTGAAGAGCATCATCGGCGACAGGCGCGGCTCGGTGATCACCACCGGAAGGCACGCCAGCCCGAGCGCGAAGGCAACCGGCACGCGCGCCACTATCAGCGCGAAGAACACGCCGAACAGCGCGAGCGCGGCCATCCCCGGGCTGAGGGCGGCCGAACTCATGAACGCAAAACGCGCACGCTGTCGACGAGCGACTCGCCGAGGAACAGCACCCAAGTCGCGCCGGCGAGCGGCCAGGCGATGAAGATCCACGGCATCGGCAGCTCGGCCAGCTCGGAGAGCTGGTCCCAGCCGAAGCGCACGAACCCGATGCCCCACCAGACGAAAACCAGGGCGAATACCAGCACGCACACGTGAGAGACGATCCGCAGCAGCGCGGTGGGCTTCGGCCCGAGGTCGGGCCAGACGTCGACCTCGAAGTGCGAGTGCTCGCGGATGCCGATCATCGCCCCGAGCATCACCATCCAGATGAAGAGAAAGCGGCTGAGCTCCTCGGTCCAGATCCAGGACGGGATCAGCTCGGTGTAGCGCGAGATGATCTGCAGCGTCACCGGGACGATCAGGATCGCGACCGTCCCCACCATCAGCCAGGTCAGCAGCCGATGGTACAGCTCGATCAGGCGCCTCACTTGATCGCGTTGATCTTCGCGAGGATCTGGTCCGCGCCGATCTCCTTGGCGTAGGCCTCGATCACGGGATCCACCGCTTTCTTCATCAGCGCGCGGTCGGCGAACGCAATCCGCTTGAGCTTGCCGGCCTTCTCCAGCGCGTCGAGCTTCTGCGCGTCTTCGCTCGACTCTACCTGCCGGCCGTAGGCGCCCGCCTCCCTGCCTGCCCTGAGCACCGCCGCCTGCAGGTCCTTGTCGAGGCTGCGGAAGGTCTTGCCCGAGAAGCAGATCGGCCGGATGGTGATCGCGTGCTCGGTGACGGCGAGATTCGGGCCGACTTCGTAGAACTTCATCTGCTCGACGCCGGCGGCCTCGTTCTCGCCGGCCTGGATGACGCCGTTCTGGATCGCGTTGTAGATCTCGTTGTACGCGATCACGGTCGGCGACATCCCCGCCGCCGTGAAGGTGCGGCTCCAGATCGGCGCTCCCTGCACCCGGACTTTCAGGTTTTTCATCTCGGCCATGTTGCGCACCGGCTTGTTGGCGAAGATGTTGCGCGTGCCGCCGCCGGCGTAGCCGATCAGCATCACGTCGGCCTTCTGCGCGATCTCGTCGGCGATCGGCTTGAGCACATCCTGGTCGAGCACCTTGTTCCAGTGAACCAGGTCGCGAAAGATGAACGGCGCGTCGATGAACGGGGCCGCGCGCGAGAACGTCGACATGTGGGCCGGCGACACGATGCCGTAGTCCACGGCCTTGCCCTGATTCATGTAGGCGAAGTAGTCCTTCTCGAGGCCAAGCTCGCTGTTGCGGTGGAGCACGAAGCTCACCGGCTTGCCGTAGTACATCTTCACCAGCTCCTCGAACTTCAGCAGCGCCTTGTTGAACGCATGGTCGTCGTTGAACTGCACCGCCCCATGCAGCGTCACCTGCGCCGCAGCGGGAAAAGCAATTAGAAGTGAAACGATTCCCGCGGTTAGCCGCTTCATGACTTTCCCTCCTCCTTGACGGTGATGCGCCACAGTGTACGCGGATCGTCCGGGTCGGTGAGCGTCGCCGCGTGCAGCAGCGACGCATTGTCCCAGATCACCACATCGCCGGCCCCGTAGCGGAGCCGGTACTGATACTTCTCCTGCGTCGCGTGGTCCCGCAGCTCATCGAGCAGCTCGATGGCTTCGTCCTGCGGCATGCCCTCGATGCCGAAGGAGCTGCCCGACACGGCATAGAGCGCCTTGCGCCCGGTGACCGGATGGCGGCGCACCACCGGGTGGCGCACCCAGGTCACCTTCTTCTCCTGCTCCTCGGAAAGCACCGAGGCGACGGTGCGCGAGCCTCGGTCGAGGTCGTCGCGGTTGCCGTAGTGATGCAGCGCAATAAGGCCGTCGATTCTCTTTTTCATGGACGAAGGCAGATCGTCATAGGCGGCGTATTGGTTGGCGAACAGCGTATCGCCGCCCTTCTTCGGCACCTGGATCGAATACAGCAGCGTCGCGCGAGCCGGCACCTCGAGATACGAGTAGTCGGTATGAAAGTACGTGCCGGCGTCGGCGAGGCCGATCGGCTCGCCATTCCTCTTCACGTTCGACAGGATGAGGATGTCGGCGTGCTCGGGATGGTGGAACTGGTCGATGACGTGCGGTTCGGGTCTCCCGAACTGACGCGCGAACTGGAGAAACTCCGCCGCCTTCAGCTTCAGATTTCTGAACACCAGGATCTGCCCGGCAAAGAACGCCTCCCAGACGTTGCGGAAATCGGGGCTGATCGCGTCGGCCTCCAGCCCGAAACCGCCGAGCTTCGTCAGCCGCATCCGTGCACCGCGAGAAGTTGCTTCATGCGCGCGCAGGCGAGCGGCGGATCCGACAGCAGCCCGGCGGCATCGGCGAGCCTGAACAGCTCGCAGAAATGCAGCAGGTGGCGCGCCGACTGCTGGCCGCCGACCATCACGAAGTGGTCCTGGTGGCCGTTGAGCCAGGCCATGCACACGACGCCGGTCTTGTAGAAGCGCGTCGGCGCTCGAAAGATGTGGCGCGAAAGCGGCACGGTGGGCGCGAGCGTCTCGTGATAACCGGATTTGTCCCCGTCTGTGAGGCATGAAAGGGCATGTGAAGCCGCCGGCGCGATCGAGTCGAAGATGCCGAGCAGCGCATCCGAGTAGCCCTCGGCGTCGCCTTCGATCAGCTCGGCGAAGTTGAAGTCGTCGCCGGAGTACATGCGCACGCCCCTGGGCAGCTTGCGGCGCATGGCGATTTCCTTGTCTTTGTCGAGCAGGGAAATTTTGATTCCATCCACCTTTACCCGATTTTTTGTCAGAACATCCAGGCAGATGTCCATGGCAGCATAGTGATCCTTCCTGCCCCAATATCCCTCCAGCGCCGGATCGAACATCTCGCCCAGCCAGTGGATGATCACCGGCTCTTTGACCTGCGACAGGATGCGCTCGTACACGCGGGCGTAGTCCTCGGGCGATTTCGCGCAGGCCACCAGCGCGCGGCTGGCCATGAGGATGATGCGGCCGCCGAGCTTCTCGATCGAAGCGCATTGGGCTTCGTACGCGGAAATGATTTCCCCGATTGAAAACTCTTTATGCAAAGACAAGTGGTCCGTTCCGGCCCCCGAGGCGACGAAGGCGCCCGGTACATCTCTCGCTGCGCTGAGGGTTTTCTTTATTAGTTCCAAAGAGCTCGGCCAGTCGAGCCCCATGCCGCGCTGCGCCGTGTCCATCGCCTCGGCGACCCCGAGGCCCCAGGACCACAGGTGCCTGCGGTACGCGATCGTTGCCTCCCAGTCGATCGCCGGCTCGAGCCAGGGCTCCCTGGTCGACAACGGATCGGCGACGACATGCGCCGCTGCCAGGGCACGCCGGGTAAACGGTCTCGGCGGCCTGCGAAAAGACTTGGGTTCCCGCACCGCATAGTCTTCGAGCGCGCCGCCCGCGCCGGGAAGCTTGATGGTGAGAATCGTGTCGCGCTTCATGCTTTCAGCCTCGGCACGTCGAGCCAGCTTTTCCGCTGCCAGCTCTTCCAGCCCAGCTCGGCGAGCTGCACGCCCCTCGCCCCCTCGAGCAGGTTCCAGCGGAAGGCGCCCTCGCCGGTGACGTGCTTGAGAAAGAGCTCCCACTGCGCCTTGAAGGCGTTGTCGTAGCCGGCGTCGGGCACCTCCTGCCAGCCTTCGAAGAAATTGAGCGGTTGCGGAGCGTCGGGATTCCACACCGGCTTGGGAGTTTTTTCATAAGGTTGAATCAAGCAACGTCGTAACCCCGCGACCGCGCTGCCTTTCGTGCCGTCCACCTGCAGCGTGAGCAGGTCGTCGCGCCGCACGCGCACGGCCCAGGAAGAGTTGAAATGCGCGACGACCCCGCCGGCGAGCTGGAACGTCGCGTAGGCAGCGTCATCCGCCGTCGCCTTGTACTTCTTGCCGTTCTCGTCCCAGCGGTACGGGATGTGGGTCGCGCCCAGGCATGAAAGCGCTTGGACTTCCCCGAACAGGTTGTCGAGCACGTAACGCCAGTGGCACAGCATGTCGAGGATGATGCCGCCGCCGTCCTGCTTGCGGTAATTCCACGACGGGCGCTGCGCGGGCTCGCGGTCGCCCTCGAACACCCAGTAGCCGAACTCGCCGCGCACCGACAGCAGCCTGCCGAAAAAGCCGGCGTCGCGCAGCTCCCGCAGCTTCAGCAGCCCCGGCAGCCAGAGCTTGTCCTGCACCACGCCGTGCTTCACCCGCGCCTTCTTCGCCGCCTGGTACAGGTCCATGGACTCGGCGAGCGAGGTGGCGACCGGCTTCTCGCAGTACACGTGCTTGCCCGCCGCGATCGCCCGCTTGAGGAGCCTGGGCCTGAGCTGGGTCGAGGCGGCGTCGAAGAAGATCTCATCCTTTTCGCTCATCAATGCCTTATCCAGATCCGTCGTCCAGCGCTCCACGCCGTGCTTCTTCGCCAGTTCCTCGACCTTGGCCGCGTTTCGTCCGACGAGCAACGGGTCGGGCATGACGCGCGTGCCGTCCTTCAGCGCCACGCCGCCCTGCTTGCGGATCTCCAGGATCGAGCGCACCAGGTGCTGGTTCATGCCCATGCGCCCGGTGACGCCGTGCATGATGATGCCGATTCGCCTTTCGCTCACTGCACTGTCCTCATCGCCTCCCAGTCCGGCATCGCCGCGCTGGCAAAGCCGGGGCAATCGAGCGATCCGATCTGGAGGTCGCCATCTTTTATTTTCAACCTGACGGCGCCATGGCTGCGCTGGTACAGATCGGGGTGCGCCTCCAGGAACGCCGCCTGCTCCATCGGCGGCAGGCCCGCCATGCCGTTGACGTAGTGATGGCCGTTGCGCTCGACGTGGGCCAGGCCGAGGAGCGATACGAGCGCGAGGTCCTGCTGCAACGCAAGGCCGGCCTGCAGCGTCAGGTCCTCGCCCGACATGAAGTAGCGCGCGGCGCCTTCCTCGCGGTTCCACAGCCGGCAGCGCGCCGCGTTGAGCAGCGACTTGTAGAAGCCCTTGCAGGTCTTGGACGAGACCCCCGTATAACCCAGGCGCCGCGCCCGCGGAAACGCCTCGAGCGAATCGTCCGACTCGTCGATGAGCACCGGCGTTTCCTCCGCCAGCGCCGACACGTCGTCGGAGAGCGCGTGCTGGCGGTTCACCGGCTGCTCGATGAACGCGATGCTCGAGGCCAGGCGCTTGAGGCGCGGCTCCGCCCGGATGCGCCGCCACAGCTCGAGCGCGCCGGCGGCGCTGGCGTACTGCTCGTTGCCGTCGAGCGTCGCCTGGTACGGCTCCTCGTTGCGATCGAGGACTGCCGCGATGGCGATCAGGCGCTCCACGTCGGCCTTCGCATCGCCGCCAACCTTGAGCTTGAACCAGCGCTGCCCGTAGCGCGCGACGACCTCGCCGAGCGTCTCGGGCAAGCCGTCGTTCACCTTCTTGTCGGCAGGACTCACCGGGTCCAGCAGGCCGACGGTGTGCCGGGCCGCGATCTTCGTCGCAGGCGAGAGCTGTGACAGAAAATCGTCCATGTCGAACGCCGCCAGGTCGGCCTGCCAGCCCGGCGCGGCAATGCCGGGAAGGTTCGTACGGATCGCCTCGTAAAACGAAAGGCCGAGGGTGCGGCAAAGCGCATCCAGCAGGGCGCGGTCGATGAGCGCCGGGCCATAGCAGGCGGTGAGGCTGTTCATGCCCCGCGTCGCCCCGATCGCGATCTGCGGACCGTAGTTGTCGATCCAGTGGCCGAACGCGGTGTTCTCGCCGGCGGCGAGGTAGGCGTCGCGCGCCAGCGCCAGCGAGGCGCGCAGCTGATCGATGTTCTGCTCGTTGCTGAGCGCCGGGTCCTTGTCGAACCATTTCGGCACCAGCATTTCCGCCGCCGCGCCGACGCCCTCCTTGCCGTCCTCGAGGGCGATGCGCGCGCGCGCGAAGGCCTGCGGCGCCGAGGTGAGCGTCACGACCCCGAACCGGAACGGCAGCCTGAGCCGCACCTCGCGCTCGAAAAAGGAGATCTCCCTGACTGAAAACCTGACCTGCACGCTCAATCCATCGCCAGCACGCCCCTGGACTTGAAGATGTCCCGGATGCGGCCGGCATAGTCGTTGAACCGCGGCGGCAGCTTGTCGAGGCGCCGCGGGCGCGGCAGGTCGACATCGAGGATCTCTACGATGCGCCCGGGGCGCGGGCTCATGACCACCACGCGGTCGGCGAGCAGCACCGCCTCGGGGATGCTGTGCGTGATGTGGAGGGCGGTCTTGCGCTTTTCCATCCATACCCGCTGGATGTCCATCGAGATCTGCTCCCGCGTCAAGGCGTCGAGCGCGCCGAAAGGCTCGTCCATCAGCAACAGCGGCGGATCATGCACCAGCGCGCGGCAGATCGACACGCGCTGGCGCATGCCGCCGGAAAGCTCGTAAGGCTTCTTGTTCTCGAAGCCTTCCAGCCCGGTTTGCCTGAGCAGGTGCTTCGCCGCCGCCTCGTAGGTCGCGCGGTCCATGCCGCGGATGTCGACCTGCAGCATCACGTTCGACAGCACGTCGCGCCAGTCGAGCAGGATCGATTCCTGGAACACGATGCCGACGTCGGTCTGCGGACGATCCACTTTCCTGCCGCCGACGCTGATCGAGCCCGAGCTGCAGGGCACCAGCCCGGCGACCATCTTCAGGAGGGTGGTCTTGCCGCAGCCGCTCGGGCCGACGATGGCGACGAACTCGGACTGGCGGATGTCGAGATGGACCTCGGCGCAGGCCTCCACCCTGCCCCCCTTGGTGTCGTAGACCTTGCCGACGTTCTCGAGGCGGATGTAGGGCTGCATTACTTCTTGGGCGAATAAGGCGCCTCGGACAGGAAGCTGTTGGTGTAGTAGACGTTGAGGTCGGGCTGGGGCTTGAGCTTAGCGTACTGGGCGAGCAGGTCCTGCGTCTCCTTCCAGTCCTCCAGCGCCGACCAGCCGATCGGCCGGCCCTGGGTGCGCTCGGTGCGGATGATGGTCATCGTGCCGTTGATCTCGAGGAGCGAGATTTCCTTGTTGAACGCGGGCGCGTTCCTCATGAAGATCTCGGCCGCCTCGTCCCGGTTGTCGAACGCGTGCTGCCAGCCGCGCTGCGAGGCGCGCAGAAAGCGCCGCAGCTGGTCCTGGCTCTTCGCCTCCTTCGCCCAGTCGTTGTTGACGATGATCGCGCTGGAGAGCGTCGAGACGCCCGCCATGTCATACAGGCGCGTCCAGCCCATCCTGACGCCGGTCTGCAGCTGCATGCGCGGGCCCTGGTCCATGAAGTAGCCGAGCAGCGCGTCGGCCTGCTTGCTCAGCACCGCCTGCTCCTTCGCCTGCGGGTTGGCCACCGTGATCATCTGCACATCCTCGAGCTTCATGCCGAGCTTGCCCATGAAAGCGGTGAAGATCGCAAGGCTGGCGTCGCCCGCGGTGATGGCGATGCGGCTGCCCTTGATCTCCGAGATCCTGGTCGGACGCGCCGCGTCGGCGCGGTAGATGAACGACATCGGGCTCTGCTGCAGGGTCACGCCCACCGCCTTGATCGGCATGCCGGCGCCCACGCCGCGCATCATGGTCGCGGCATCGACGTAAGCCACCGGGTTGGTCTTGTTGGCCACCAGCTGCGCCACCGTGGTCGAGCCGCTGCCTTCCAGGATCTCCACCTCGAGCCCTTCATCGCGATAGAAGCCCTTGTCGCGCGCGACGAAGAAAGGCGCGTGCTCGCCGTACAGCGTCCAGTTCAGGCGGAACTGGAATTTTTCCTGCGCGAGCGCCGGGACGGCGAGCAGGGTCAATATCAGCAGTGCGGTCATCCGCTTCATTTCATCCTCCTCCTGGTAGTCGCTACAGGGTCCCCGTGTCCCCGCGGATGCGATGCGTCACGTGCCACGGGATCAAAAGCGCCTCGAGCAGCTCGACGGCGTAGAAAAACGCGAGGCCGATGATCGTCAGAGCGACGATGGTGGCGAACATCAAGGCGGTCTCCATGTTGGAGTTCGTGACCAGCAGCAGGTAGCCGAGCCCCTTGTCCGCGCCGACGAACTCGCCGACCACCGCGCCGGCGACCGCCAGCGTCGCCGCGACCTTCAGGCCGCTGAACAGGTACGGCAGGCTGGTGGGCAGGCGAAAGCGGGCGAATACCTGCATGCGGCTCGCGCCCATCGAGCGTGCGAGGTCGGTCATTTCGACCGACATCGAGCGCAAGCCGACCGCCGCGTCGATGACGATCGGGAAAAACGAGATCAGGAACGCCACCAGGATCTTGGGCAGAGCGCCGACGCCGAACCAGACGAGGAACAGCGGCGCGATCGCCACCTTGGGCACCACCTGGAAAAACAGCAGCGTCGGCATGACGAAGCTGTCGAAGCGCTGCGAGGACGTGATCGCGATCGCCAGCGGAACGGCGACGGCCACCGCCAGGGCGTAGCCGAGGAGCATTTCATACGCCGTCACCCAGCCGTGGTACGCCAGCCGCGGAAACTCCCTCACGAAGGTCTCGAAGATCACGCTGGGGGCCGGCAGCAGGTAGGCAGGCATCCGGTAGAGCGCCACCCCCGCCTCCCACACGGCGAGAAACACCAGGACGCCGATGAACGGCGTGAGGACCGAGCGGAGCCTTTTCATGCCTGCCTGCTTTTAACTATATGGTTAAGAGATTGGGTTGTCGAGCGCTTCGAGCACGCCCCGCACATAGCCG
>Ga0307469_10000443_pt1 | contig 15303 bp, 13 predicted proteins | sample atmos_gasesAM2C__FD_203084 | JGI IMG/M metagenome (GOLD analysis project Ga0307469, IMG submission 203084) | Hardwood forest soil microbial communities from Morgan-Monroe State Forest, Indiana, United States - atmos_gasesAM2C_515 | ecosystem: Environmental > Terrestrial > Soil > Temperate...
CAACGTCTTGGGTGAGCCCGTGGATGAGGGCGACCCAATTCCGCGGGACGCGGAGCGCTGGCCCATCCACCGCGAGGCGCCGAAGTTCGTCGACCTCGAGCCGAAGACGGAGGTGTTCGAGACCGGCATCAAGGTGATCGATCTGATCGCGCCGTTCGTGAAGGGCGGGAAGATCGGGTTGTTCGGCGGCGCGGGCGTCGGGAAGACCGTGATCATCATGGAGCTGATCCACAACGTGGCGATGGGCCACGGCGGGCGGTCGGTGTTCTGCGGGGTGGGAGAGCGCACCCGCGAGGGAAACGACCTCTACCTCGAAATGAAGGAGAGCGGGGTTCTCAAGTCCACCGCGCTGATCTACGGCCAGATGAACGAGCCGCCCGGCGCGCGGTTACGGGTGGGACTCTCAGGCCTGACGGTGGCCGAGTATTTCCGCGACGTCGAGGGCCAGGACGTGCTCGTGTTCATCGACAACATCTTCCGGTTCACGCAGGCTGGGTCGGAGGTCTCGGCGCTGCTCGGCCGGATGCCCTCGGCCGTCGGATACCAGCCCACGCTCGGGACGGAGATGGGCGAGCTGCAGGAGCGCATCACGTCCACCAAGAAGGGATCGATCACGTCGGTGCAGGCCATCTTCGTTCCCGCCGACGACCTCACCGATCCCGCGCCGGCGACGGCGTTCTCGCATCTGGACGCGACCGTCGTGCTGTCGCGTCAGATCTTCGAGCTCGGGATCTATCCCGCCATGGACCCGCTGGCGTCGTCGTCGCGTATCCTCGACGCGCAATACCTGGGCGAGCGGCACTACAAGGTGGCCGTCGAGGTGCAGCGGATTCTCCAGCGCTACAAAGACCTCCAGGACATCATCGCGATTCTCGGGATGGACGAGCTGTCGGAGGAGGACAAGCAGCTCGTGGCTCGGGCCCGCCGCGTCCAGCGGTTTCTTTCGCAGCCGTTCTTCGTGGCCACGCAATTCACCGGCCTCGAAGGGAAGTACGTCAAGCTCGAGGACACGATCAGCTCATTCGAGCGGGTGGTGGCGGGCGAATTCGATCACCTGCCCGAGCAGGCGTTCTACATGGTGGGCGGGATCGACGAGGCGCTGGAGCAGGCCCAGCGCTTGGCCACGAGCTGAGTGATGCACGTCACCGTCGTTTCACCCGAGCGAGCGGTATTCGATGGGGCCGCCGACGCGATCGTCGCGCCGGCGTACGACGGCCAGGTCGGGGTGCTGCCGCACCACGCGCCGTTCCTCACGCTCCTCGGGACGGGTGTGTTGCAGGTGCGGCAGGGAAGCGCGTCGAGCCGCTTCCAGGTGTCAGGGGGATTCCTCCAGGTAGTGGGCGACGCGGTCCGGATCGTGGCCGATCGGGTAGAAGTCTCTTGACTGTAGCCGGCGCCGCTTGTAGCGATGTGCGGCGCCCGAGCGGTCCCAGTCACCCGTCACCTTTCCATCGGAGGTTCGTTTATGCGGAAGCTGCTCGGCAGTGCGCTGCTTCTGGCCGTCGTCGCACTCGCCCCGACGGAACTCGCGGCGCAGCGACGCGCGGCCCCGCGCCCCACGGCCAGTCCGTCCCAGAAGCCGTCGTTCGGGTTGCAACTCGATTGGGGAAACGACCCCGACTTCGGAATCGGTGCGCGCGCCGTGTTCCCCCTCGGGTCTCTGTTTCCGAAGGTGCCGCTCGACGGCATCGTTTCGTTCGACTACTTCTTTCCCGGCAACAGCGTGAAGTACTGGGAAATCAACGGAAACGTTGTGTACCGGTTCACGGTGCCACGGAGCAGCTCGCTCGGTCCGTATGCAGGCGGCGGGCTCAACATCGCCCACGCGTCCTCCTCGGTGGCGGCTGGTAGCGCGACCAGAGCGGGACTGAACCTGGTAGGTGGCACCACCATCAAGGTGAAGGGCTCACACCTCCTTCCGTTCATCGAGGGTCGTGGGGAAGTTGGAGGCGGTAAGACTTTCATTCTCACGGGCGGGGTCCGCTTCTGAGGCATGTGAGCCGTGTCACCCACGGTTCGAGCGGCCCGCCCACGGTGTGGACGGGCCGCCTCACTTGCGCGGCATGCGCGGAACCCGTGGGCAGCCCCCTGGGTACCTGTGTGCGGTAATCGGGATACCGTACAGGAGATCGGCATGCAACGACAGGCATGGCTTGTGTTGGTCATCGTGGCCGGAACCGGCGTGGGGGTCCTGGGCGCGCAAGCGACGGGCACCACGACGTTCAACGCCCCGTATCGCGCGTTTCAGCGGTCCGAGATCGGCGTGCTGCTCAGCTTTCCCGACGGGGGCGGCACCGCGGTCGAGGGCGCGTACCGCTACGCGAGCGGCAAGTTCGACATCGGGTTCAAGGCGGGCTTCCTCGACACGCCGGGTCCGGGCAAGACGGTGTTCCTGGTCGGCGCCGAGGGGCGCGAGCGGGTGATCACGCACACCATCGACTTTCCGCTCGACGGCGCGTTGGTGGTAGGGGCCGGCGGCAATTTCGTGAGCGGCAGCTCCCGGCTGCTCTTTCCGGTGGGCCTGTCGCTCGGTCGGCGTATCGAACCGCAAGGCTCGACGGTGAGCATCATCCCGTACGCGCAGCCGACGCTGTTTCTCATCGCGGGAAACAACGTCGCCGATCACGTCCAATTCGCGCTCGGGCTCGGCTCCGATTTTCGCCTGAGTCGGGCCTTCGACGTCCGGCTCAGCGCCGGCCTCGGCGACGTCGAGGGCGTATCGCTCGGCGCCGTGTGGGTGCACTGAAGAAGGTTGGGGAGGTTCTGGAGGTCGGGGGAGGTTTAGGAGGAAACCTCCCCCAACCTCCCCCAACCCCCATAACCTCCGCAACCTCCTTGGAGGGCTTATGAAGCACGCAACGATCTGGCTTGGACTGACGGTGTTACTCGCGGCGCCCGCAGCGGCGCAATGGCTCGGCGAGCCGGTGTGGAACAGCCCCAAGGGCGGCACCGGGCTCACGATCAGCGGCGACTACGCAAGACCAAACGCTGATTACGGTAAAGGCAACACGTGGGGCGGCCGGGCGGCCCTTGGGCTCGGGACCTTGACGCTCACGGCCGGCGTGGAGAGCTGGAAGCCGGATGGAGCGACCAAGGGCATCACCAGCTTCGGCGGCAACGCGGACTTCCGATTGATCGGCGGCTCTCTGCTCCCGGTCGCAGTCAACTTGCAGGCCGGCGCAGCCCGCTCGGACTCCACCGCCAACGGTCCCGCAGCGACGCGCGTGATCGGTGCGGTGGGCATCAGCGTGCCCCTGCCCACCCCCGGGTTCAGCATCGAGCCGTACTTCTCGCCCGGGATCCGGTACACCAACGTGAGCGGTTTGGGAAACACGACGAAGTTCGGCTACGTCTTCGGTGCGAACCTGAGCTTCGGCCTGCTCGGCGTGCACCTCGCGTACGACAATGAGAAGGTCACCGGCGGCAACCGTGGCGTCTTCGGCGTCGGTCTCCACGCGGGACTCCATCTGCCGCTCGGCATGTAAGGCCGGTTCCGAACCAGAACTGAAGCCGCTACCTTTGGGGCGCGCTTTTTCGCCGGCGCGCCCCATCCGTTTCCAGGAGCTTTGTGATCGGTTCGTTCGTCACGCGGGCGTCGGTCCTCGCGCTGGCCCTCGCCCTGTGCGGCTGCGCCCTGACCTTGGACGCGACCCATCTGGGCGTGCCGGTCTCGCTCGCCGGCTCTGCCCAACAGGCCGACTCCGGCACGGCATTCCGTGTGACGAAGCACGCGACCTACTTGCTCGCGGGACTGGTTTCCGTCTCGCAGCCGAACTTGGAGGACGTCCTGGCGGCGCAGGTGGGCTCCGGGGCGCGGATCGCGAACCTGCGCGTGAAAGTGCGCAGCCGCTGGAGCGACCTGCTCGTGACGGCGCTGACGCTGGGGCTCGTCGTACCGAGATCCGCGACGTTCGAAGGAGTGGTGGTGACGAAGTAGGTTGGGGAGGTTCGGAAGGTTGGGGAGGCTAGAGGAGGTTGTTCCGCAGACGTCTCAACCTCCCCTAACCTCCCCAACGTCCCGAACCTCCACCAACCTTCTTACAAGTGCCGTCGTCCGCTCTGCCGCACCCCTTCCTTCCTTCACTAGCTGCTTTCCCGCCGCGCCCGCCTTCGCTCGTGCCGCCGGGTCGTGGTACCAGACGAGCCATTGCGAATGCAACGGATGCTGCCCATCGGCCTCGAGCGCGACCGCGCCGCCGCGCTCGAGCAGGAGCGCCGCGTCGCGGCTCTTGTGCCAGTGCGGACCGACGGTCACCGGGACCCCGAACACGGCAGGCTCGAGCACGGAGTGCAGGCCCGCACGGTGATAGCCGCCGCCCACGAACGCCACCGCGCCGAGCGCGTACAAGTCGGCCAGGATGCCCACCCGATCGACGACGATCACCGGCGCCGCCGGTTGGTGCTCGATCTGCGACAGGCGCACGGGTCGCGGTAGGCCCGCCGCGCTCGCGCGCTGCACGATGCCGGCCAGGTGATCGGGGTTGGGCTCGTGCGGGGCGAGGATGAGCCGCGCGGCGGGCACCTGCGCTACGAGGTCAGCAAAGGCGGGAAGCACGACCGCCTCATCGGAAGGCCAGGTCGAGCCGGCGACGATCGTGAAGGTGCCAGCGGGCACGATCGCGAGCTGGGCGAACGGATCGCGCGTACGATCGAACCGCTCCGCCCGCTCGGCGACGCTGTCGTACCGCGTGTCGCCGGTCACCTCGATCACGGCGGGACGCGCCCCCAGGTGCTGCAGACGACGGCCGTCGTCGTCGCTGATCGTGCCGATGCGGTCGAGCGCGCGATACGCGGGCTCCGCCCAGCCGCGGGCCGGCCACCGGAGTCGCGAGCTATGGGGTGCGACCGTGGCCGAGATGAGTCCCAGCTTCACGCCGTTCCGGGCCGCGGCGAGCGTCAGCTCCGGCCACACATCGAGCTTCGAGAACACCAGGGCAGTGGGCTGAAGCGCCGTGAGCACGGCCGCCACCTCTCCCGCACGGTCGAGGGGCAGGTAATCGGTCACGTCCACGGGAAGGGTGCGCGCCAGCCGCTCGGCGGAAGGGGAAAAGAACGTGAAGGCGAGCTGCCAATGCGGCGCTTCGGCGCGCAGCGCTTCGAGCACCGGCTTCGCCTGGAGACCCTCTCCGACGGACGGCGCGTGCACCCACACCAGCGGTCGCCCGAGGTCGCGGTGCGTCCGGGCCCAGGCGGCGAGACGCTCCGTCACGCCGCGGCGCGCCTCGAAGCCGCGCGCCAGCTTCTTGTCGAAGCGCGCCGCGAGGGGAAGGGCCCGGTGCGCCAGCCCGACACCGAGCCTATAGATGAAGGAAGGGCGCCTGGTCACGGCGCCCGGGCTCGCGTCTTGCTTTGGTAGATCGAGTCGAGCACCGCTCTGAAGGCCGTAATCGGTGCCGCGCCTTCCAGCAGGCCGCCCTCGATATAGAAGGTAGGTGTGCTGCGCGCCCCCGAGCGCCGGGCGCGCTCGCCCTCTTCCCGCACGAGAGCTGCTGTAGCGGGGGAGGCGAGGCAGCCTGTGAGGGCCGCGTGGTCCAGGCCCGCCGAATCCGCGAGCACCAGGAAGGAGGGCAGGGGCGCCGTGAGCTCCGCCCAACGCGGCTGGTTCCGGAACAGCAGATCATGCATCCGCCAGAACCGCCCTTGCTGGGCCGCGCACACGGCGACCTCCGCGGCTACCGCGGCGTTCTTGTGAACGCTCTCGAGCGGCAGGTTCACGTAGACGAGGCGCGCCTTCCCCGTCGCGATGTACTCCCGCTCGAGCAGCGGCATCGTCTCCAGCGTGAACGCGCGGCAGTAGGGACACTGGAAGTCCGACATCTCATAGATCGTGATTGGGGCACCTGGCCGCCCCTTGGATCGGGCGGCGAGGAGGTCTGGCGTTTGACCCGCCCCCGAGCAGGGGCTCGCCATGAGCCATACGATAAGGAAGAGCGGCGTACGAGTCATTGGGGGGTTGGCGACCAACCATAGCCGGTCCCCCGGTGCGGCGCCACGGTGGGGCAGCGCGCCAAGTACGCCAAAATGTGATGTTTCACACTGCAACGCAACGACCTGTAGACCCGCCACCCTGGCGCACTTGAGGAATTCATAGTATAAGAACGGGGTCGGCGAGCCGTCTCGCCATCAAGTGACTGCCGCCGTCGTCGCGTGCCCTCCCCCGCCACTCTTCGTGCGGGCGCGCGTTTCGTGTTACGCAGGTTTGGAAGTGGGAGTCATCGGGCCGCTCGAGCGGCGCCGTTGGCGCGTGTGACGCTTACCTCGTAGGAGGCGACATGCAATTCACACCCCGTCGGTTAGTTCCCATCATCCTCAGCGCGTTTCTCGCGCTACCGGTCCTGCTAGCCGCGCAGGAGCCGGTCACGATCACGGGCAAAGTGACGAGCGACGCCGGCCAGCCACTCGGGCAGGTCGAAGTCGCGATCCCGTCCATGGGCCTGGGCGGCCTGACCAAGGACGACGGCAGCTACGCCGTCGTCGTGCCAGGCGCGCGGGTCTCGGGCCAAACTGTCACGCTCGTCTCGCGGCGCCTGGGCTACAAGTCGCAGAGTGCTCAGGTCACCCTGACGTCGGGCGGCGTGACGCACGACTTCGTGCTCGCGGCCAACCCGCTGCAGCTCGGCGAGGTGGTCGTGACCGGCGCGGGTACGTCGAACGAAGCCCAGAAGCTCGGCAACGTTCGCAACTCGGTATCGGCCGATCTGATCTCGCGAGCGAATGAGTCCAACATCACCGAAGCGCTCGCCGCCAAGGCGCCGAACGTGACGGTGATCCAACAGTCCGGCGACCCCGGCGCGAGCTCGTTCATCAACATCCGCGGGATCAGCTCGATCCTGGGGTCGAACCAGCCGCTGTTCGTCGTGGACGGTGTGCCGGTCGACAACTCCACGTTCTCCACCTCGAACTTCAATGCACCGGACGATGCCGGCGGCCTGATCGGGCAGTTCGGGCAGAGCGAAGGCACGGTGCAGCCCAACCGCGCCTCGGACATCAACCCGAACGACATCGAGTCCGTCGAAATCCTGAAGGGTCCGTCGGCGAGCGCGATTTATGGCGCGCGCGCGGCGGCGGGCGTGATTCTCATCACCACCAAGTCCGGTCACGCCGGGCCGACCCATTTCTCGGCGCGGTCGTCGACGTCGTTCGATGACATCAACACGACTTACCCGCTCCAGTCACAGTTCGGGCAGGGACTGTTCTTCGTGCATGCCGACACCTCGCTCGGCGGCACCTGCGACCACCCGGGCGCCGGCGTGTGTGCGCGGTCCTGGGCGCCGCTCGCCGCGGGGGCTACGGTGTTCGATCACGCGGACGAGCTGTATCGCGTCGGGCACCAGCTGGACAACGGCATGACGATTTCGGGTGGGAACGACCGTACTACGTTCTTTCTGTCCGGCGACAACACGTACAACCAGGGTGTGATCGTCGGCCCGACCAACTACTACTCGCGGACCTCGGTGCGCTTCAAGGGGTCGCACCGGGTGATCGAGACCCTGAAGCTCGGAGCCGATCTCGCGTTCGTGGATGCCCGGGGTAAGTACATCCAGCGCGGCAACAACACTAACGGCATCCAGCTCGGCGACCTGCGGACGCCGCCGGAATTCGACAACCTCCCGTTCGATGTCGGCGGTCTGCAGCGGACGTTCCGCTTCCAGCATCCGGACCCGACGACGCCGTTCGACGAGCGGGGCTTCGACAACCCCATGTGGACGATCTTCCAGCAGGACAACGAGTCGAAGCTCGGCCGGGTCTACGGGAACGTGAATGCCGAGTACATCCCGATCAGCTGGCTCAAGTTCAACTACTCCCTGGGCGCGGACTACGCGGCTGACGAGCGGCTCGAGGGGTGCCCCATCTCGTCTGCCTCTCCCTGTGGTGAGGGGCGCGTCATCGAGGGGAAGATCATCAACTATCAGATCGATCATAACCTCACCGGGACGGCGAGCTACACGGTCAATTCCAACCTCAGCGGAACGTTGACCGTCGGTCAGGAGCTGAACGCCCGGAATCTGCGCCAGCTCGGGACCGTGGGACGGACCCTGGTCGCTCCCGCCCCGTTCAAGCTGTCGAACACCGTCGTGCAGGACCTGCCCCTCGACGCAGAGCAGGTGATTCACACCACGTCGTGGTTTGGTCAGGCGACGTTCGACCTCTACAACCAGCTGTACCTTACCGCCGCCGCCCGGAACGACGGGTCATCGACCTTCGGCCGGGAGAACCTGCGGAGCTGGTTCCCCAAGGGAAGCGCTGCGTGGGAGTTCACGAAGGCGATCGGCGAGCAGAGCTTCCTCTCCTACGGGAAGGCGCGGGTGGCATACGGCCAGGCGGGAAACGAGCCCCTGCCGTACCTCACCTCGCAGACCTACTCGAGCGCGATCCTGGGCGGCATCTCCCAGGGCACTGGGAACACGAGCAGCCAAAACGGCATCGGCGGGCTGGCGTCGAACCTGCTCAAGGCGGCGAGCGTGCTCAAGCCGGAACGCTCGAAGGAGTTCGAGGCGGGGGTGGACCTCGGCTTCTTCAAGGACCGCGCCGACGCCAGCGTGACCTGGTACAACAAGGTTTCGCAGGACGTCATCTTGCTGCAGCCGCTCTCGCCTTCGACGGGCTTCCTGCAGCAGGCGGCGAACGCGGCAAGCTTCCGGAACCGCGGCTGGGAAGTGTCGCTCAACGTCCGGCCGGTGCAGAAGGCCGACTACGGCTGGGACGTGGGCCTGCAGTGGGCCCGCAACCGTAGCCTGGTCACGTCAGTGGCGCAGGCCGTACCCGCCAGCTGCACGGCCACCAACGTCGGGTCGTGCCCGTTCATCCCGATCCCGGGAGCCTTCCTGAACCAAGTGGCCATGGTCGGCCAGCCGTTCGGCGTGTACCTCGGCCAGGGCTTCCTGCGCTGCGGCGTCTCGTCGGGTGCGGATATCGTGGCGGCGGACAGCGCCGGGAACACGGCCACCCTAGCCTCGGTCTGCAACGGCAAGCCCAATGGCGCGCTGTACCTCGGGCCCAACGGGATGCCCGTGGCGGATCAGGACCCGCGCATCGTGCAGGATCCGAACTACGACTGGACGGGGAGCGTGCGGTCGTCGTTCCGCTATCGGAAGTTCCAGCTCTCCGGTCTGCTCGACGTCCGCCACGGCGGCCAGATCTGGAACGGCACCATGGGCGCGCTGTGGAGCTACGGCAAGCATCTGGACACGCAGGATCGGGCGTTCTGTCTCTCGAACACCGCCTGCGCCGGCAACCTCAAGACATTCGGGCAGGGCGGCTGGTACGACGGCCCCGTGGCCGGTCCCGGCGCCAACAAGGCGGTGCCGATCGGTTACAACTGGTACAACCAGATCGCGGCCTGTCCGTTCATCGGCATCGACGAGCCGTGCATTCAGGACGGCGGGTTCGTGAAACTGCGCGAAATTTCGCTCAGCTACACGTTCGATGAGCCGTGGGTGCAGCGCTCCATCGGGTTCTCGAGCGTCGATATCCGCATCGCCGCCCGGAACCTGAAGACGTGGACGAATTACACCGGCTACGATCCGGAGACGAACCTCGGCGGCGCGATCGATGGAGGCGCGGGCTCCCTGGGCGTAGACTACTTCAATAATCCGCAGACACGCTCGTTCGTGTTTACGGTCACCCTGAACCACTAACCCGAGGAGATCGACATTATGCGTCGCATTAACAATGTCGCGCTCGTCTCGCTGGGGCTCCTCCTCGGGACGGCGGGTTGTACCAGCTTCCTGACCGGTGAGAAGCTCACTTCCGACCCGAACCTCCCGTCGGTCGTTTCGGCGCAGCAGCTGTTTGTGGCCGTGCAGGCGGGACAGTTCGCGTTCGAGGAGGGCACCGTCGCGATGATGATGTGCGAGTGGGTGCAGGCGTGCGCGGCCGCCAACGGACGCTTCGTGCAGCAGGCCGGGCAGTACGTGTTCGGCGAGACGTCGAACATCGGGGCCAACGGCGGAGACTGGCTCTCCGTCTACGATGCGGGTGGGTTGGCGGATATCCGTCAGATCAAGGCCGCGACCCAGGCGGCAGGCGATTCGACGTGGCTCGGCATCACGAAGATTTGGGAGGCGTTTACGGTGGGGACCGCCTCCGATATGTGGGGCGACATTCCCTACAGCCAGGTCACGACGACCGCCACGCCCGCGCTCGATAACCGCTTCGCTATACTGGCGTCGATCCAGACGTTACTCAGCGAAGCGGTCACGGAGCTCGGGAGCGGCCACGGCCCGGGCCCAGGCTCGTCCGATCTCGTGCTGGGCGGCGACCCGGCGGCGTGGGCGAAGGTGGCTCACACGCTCAAGGCCCGGTACTTCATGCACACAGCCGAGTCGCTCGGGACCCCGGCGTACACGAGTGCTATTACGGAGGCGCTCCTCGGGATCAGCGACAATACCGGAGCGAGCGACTTCAGCTCGTTCCATACGGCGGCAACATCCGAGCGGAACATGTGGGCGCAGTTCCAGACCAGCTCGGGGTTCGGCACCGATCTCGAAGCGGGTAAGTTTCTCGTGGATTACATGAATGCCAGGGCCGATCCACGGTTGGCCTCGTACTTCTGCAAGAACGCTTCGAACACGTACGGCGGAGATGATTTCAACTCCCCCCAACCGCCGAGCTCGGTGTCGAACTTTGCGTGTCTGCCACCGCGGTTTTCGGCCACGGCGCGCATTCCGTACGTGAGCTACGCGGAGAACGAGCTCATTCTCGCGGAGGCGTATGCAGCCACGGGGGATGCGGCGAACGCCCTCGTGCACTTGAACAACGAGTTGGCAACCGTGCCGTTGCCCGCGGTTCCCAGCGGGCTGACGGCCGCGCAGCTGCGCGACACCGTGATGATGGAGAAGTACGTGGCGATGTTCCAAAACATCGAGTCGATCAACGACTACCGGCGTACGTGCATCCCGGCGGTGACGGTGGTGACGAACCAGCAGGGATTCACGCACGTTCCGGGCCGACTGTTCTATCCGCAGAACGAGCGCAACGTGAATCCCAACATACCGGACGCAAGCACGACGCTCGGTCCGGTAGACTTGGCCAACCACTGGGACGGAAATTTCTTCCGGAATCCGGGAGACCAGCACGCGTGCCAGGGGAGTGATAACGCTCCCTAGGTACCGTCCCGATCTGAAGCGAGTGCGAAGGTATCGTCGACGGTCATGGTCCTGGGGAGCGGGTCCGCGGTCTGGGAGCCGCTCCCCAGTCATATCGGGTAACAGAGGGAGGGCCGGATGCGTGGTTACGTTGCTCTCCTCATGGCAGGGGTGGTATTCGAGGCGGGGTGCTATAACTACGAGACGCTGGGGCGGACGCATCTTTCGCCCTCAAGCTACGTCGCGATCACGCTGACGGAAGCTGGATCGGAAGAGTTGGCGCATTATCTGGGACCCAGCGTGCACACGGTGCGGGGTCGCTTCCTGAGCGCCTCCGAGCGCGGGCTGGCGATTTCGGTCAGCTCGGTTGAGACCCGCCGGGGCGCCATCCTCGGATGGAACGGGGAGACGGTGATCGTGCCGAGCGAGTTCGTCTGGTCTCTGGAGGCTCGGCACACTGCGGTCAGCAAGACCGTGCTCTTGGCGGGGGCTTCGCTCGCGGGCTTCGTGGCCGCGTACGCCGCATTCGGGCCAGGCGCGAGCGGCTCGTCGGTAGCGGGAGGCTCGCTGGGCCCGAACCCGCATTGAGAAAGGCATTGTATGCGAAGAGCCATTGTCGTCGTCACAGCAGCCTGGGTGGTTGCCGGCTGCTATAACTACACGGCCGTCCCAACGATCGCGCCTCAGCCGGGTGCGCAATTAGCCTTTACGCTCACGGAGTCCGGCTCCCAGGAGCTGACGCGCTCGCTTGGCGCCGACGCGTTCGTGGTGCGCGGTCGCTATTTGGGCGACAGCGAACAGGGGGCCTTGGTCGCGGTGTCGTCGGTCGAAACGAAGCGTGGGGACCAGTTCCCCTGGGCGGGTGAGACGGTCACGTTGCCGAATAACGCCATCGCCGGGATCGAGGCGCGCCGGCTCGCGAAGGGGCGGAGCGCCCTGCTCTTCGGGGCCGGTGTCACGGGGCTCGTCGCCACGACCGCGGCCTTCGGCTTGATTGGCAGCGGTACGCGCCAGGGCAGCACGGATACGAAGCCGGTCAAGCAGTAGCCGATTGCTGGTATGATGTTACATTATGGAACGTGTTGACACGAGGACTTAACCTCTAGCGACAGCGCTGGATGCGTGCTATTGTCGCTGCCACTCAAAGCCGTGAGGGATGACCTATGCGCCTCGGAATCCGTATGCTTGCCGTACTCGCGCTCCTTGGCTGTTCGAGCAACGACATCCCGATCCCCACGGGAACCACGACGTCCACGACCGCCGATGTGACGGGAAGTTGGACGTTGACGTGGGGTCCGATGACGGGGACCTTCACCGTTGAAGACACGGTGATCTCAGGTGTCGATACGACAGTCACCAACCGCTTGGTGGCCGACACGTGTAACGCCACAGGTACCATGACGGTGACGCAAGCATCCCCCATTGCCGACGTCACCGGCACCTACACCGTCACGCGGACCTGCAGCGGCTTTGGCACTGTCGTCGGCACCAACCCGCTGATCAAGACGGATTCGGTGTGGAAAAGCGTGGTGACGGGGAGCAACACCTTCTACTTCTTCCTGGATAGCGCGACGTTCCACCAAGGGCAACAAGCAACCGTGACGGGGAACAGTATGAGCGGTGTCGCGGTGTGGACAAACCTCACCTTCACTCACGCACCAAAAGTGCCCGCTGCGCGCGCAGTCGCACTGACTGGAACCTTTAGCGCCACGAGGCCATAGCCAGAGCGAGCGCTGATCGCGCCGATTCGTGCGCCCCGGAAGGCCAGTCGAGCCATCCGGGGCGCTGTTTTTCGCCTCTCGCCCGCGGAAACGTGCCTGACCAAACGATTCAGTATACGCCGACGCTCGAGCGTTGCAGGTCCGTCTCCAACGTCCACTCGATGTATTGCCCCCGCTGCACGACGAGAGTCGGTGTGATCGCGTAAGCGGTGCTCCCGATCGGATCGCCGAGGAGCTGGATCTCCCGCCCCTGGCCCAGCAGACGAGACGGCAGGAAGAACACCGTGGAGCTCGATCCCGTGGCCGTTCCGACCCGGGTCTGCAGCCCGTCGTGCAGCACGTAGACCACGACGTCGAGATAGTTGTGGTTCGTGACGTTGAGGGCGATTTCGCCCTCGGGGACTTCGGCCTCCGCGGACTGGGCGTTCGGCTTGTTCCCTCGGTTGAACATGAAGCAGGCGGAGGCGGCGAGCAGGAGGAAAACGAGCGCCGTCTCGAGCCGCAGCATGCGAGCACGGGCTGCGGAAGACATGGGTGCCAACCTAGCGCTCCCGAGTGATGCAAGGAAGGGACGCGTCATGACAATTCCCTAACACGACGAGTCCGCGCAAACCCTTTCGCCGTTGCGAGTTGCAACAGAATTGTGCTTGCGACTGCGCGCACCGCGCGACACTTTAGCGAGACCGTCCCACTCTACCCCGAACCGCGGAGCGTCGCACATGCACCACACTTCGTTCGAACGTCGTCGATATCGCCCTTCCGTCGTCCCTTCCGGAGCGCAGTGCAGATGTAGTCGCCGGTAGGCCGTCAGCGCTGGCCTGCCGGATGCCTGCTACATCGACTGACCGTGCCGTTCCGCGGGCGCCGCAGCATGTGCCCGCCACGGCGGGATCCCGTTCAGAGACCCCTTGGATGAGGATACGCGCAATGAACGTACTTCGCATTCGCCAATTGCCCGGCGTCGCGACCGCGTTGCTGTTGGTCGCGGGGCTTTTCGCCGGGCCGGTGTGGGCTCAGCAAGGCACGATCGCTGGGCGAATAACGGACAAGTCCAACCAACAGGCCGTCGCTGGCGCCGAGGTGCTCGTGGTGGGCACCAGCCTGCAGGCGCGTACCACGCGGGACGGCCAATACACGATCACGAACGTGCCTGCCGGTCAATACAATGTGCAGGTGCGGTTGATCGGGTTTGCCACGACCACTGCCAACGTGACCGTCACACCCGCCAGCTCCGCAAATCTGGATTTCGCGCTGACGCCCGCGGCCGTGCCGCTCGATGCAATCGTGGTTTCGGCGACCGGTCAGGAGCAGCTCAAGCGGGAGTTGGGGAACAGCGTGGCCACCATCGACGCGGCGAAGGTCACGCTGCAGGCCGCGCCCGACAACACGGCCGACCTCTTGAACTCGCGTGCGCCGGGCGTCGAAGTGCTGCAGAGCGGGGGGGCCACGGGATCAGGCTCCCGGATTCGTATTCGCGGCGCCACCAGTCTGTCGCTTGCCAACGAGCCGATCATCGTGGTGGATGGCGTCCGCATCGATAACTCGCCACAGGCCGGCAACTTTCAGAACTTCACCGGGGGTCAGGCGCCGTCCCGCATCAACGACCTGAACCCCGACGATATCGAGTCCATCGAGATCTCGAAAGGGCCGGCCGCGTCGGTGTTGTATGGCACTGACGCTGCCAACGGGGTTATCCAGATCACGACGAAGCGCGGCCGCCCTGGACCCACGAAGTGGACCGCCTATGCGGAGGGCGGGGCGCTGAACGACGAAACCGCGTGGCCAGCCAACTACGCCTCTGTCGATGCCAACGACAACAACTGCCCGCTCCCCTTTTCGGGTCCAGGGGGGTGCACGATTGCCGCCGTCCACAGCTTCAACCCCTTGATTCAGAACTCGCCCTTCCGGACCGGTGTGCACCAGCAATACGGCGTCAATGCGTCGGGCGGGAACGAAGTCACGACCTTTTACCTGGCAGGCGACTTCCAGCGTGAGAAGGGGATCTACGAGTCGAACGACCTGAAGAAGACGAGCCTGCGGGCCAACCTGCGCGACCAGGTCAGCCGGCTGTTGGACATCACGGCCAACGTCGGGTACGTGTCCAGCAGCCTCAACCTTCCGCAAAACGACAACAACAACCAGGGGATTCTCTCGAGCGGATTGCTCGGCAATCCGAACGGATTCACCCCGGACACCGTGAATGGCGGCTACGGGTTCGCGACCCCGGCGCAGGCGAACCAAGTCCTGTCCAATGAGCGAACCGAGCGTTTCACCGGCGGCCTGACGGCGAACTTCCGCCCCGTCAGCTTTCTGACGATGCGGGGCACCGTGGGCTATGACGCTACGACCGAGTCCGACAACGGCTTCGTGCCTCCCGACGTCATTCCCCTGAGCACCGCGCAGCTCCAGGGAAACGCCACGCAAAACCGCGGCCAGATCTTCGCCTATACGGCGAACTACTCCACTACGGCGACGTTCCGGCTCTCACCCGCCAT
>Ga0307469_10000445_pt1 | contig 15268 bp, 10 predicted proteins | sample atmos_gasesAM2C__FD_203084 | JGI IMG/M metagenome (GOLD analysis project Ga0307469, IMG submission 203084) | Hardwood forest soil microbial communities from Morgan-Monroe State Forest, Indiana, United States - atmos_gasesAM2C_515 | ecosystem: Environmental > Terrestrial > Soil > Temperate...
TCTTCCCGCATGCCGATCCAACAAAACGCGCCCGCCAGGGGGTTGCCGCGCAATATGTGCGTTTCCGCGCCGTCAGCGAGACCGAGCATCTGGATATTCGCGTCGTACTGATCCGACCACATCCAAGGCGTCTCGACGAACGGTTCGGCGCGCCCGCACATGATCTCAGCAGCCGCGCGTGCTTGGTTCTCGGCGTTACGCCAGGTTTCCTGCCGAAGCGGTCGGCCGTACCTCGTGTGCCAGGTGCTCGCAACGTCACCGACGGCATAGCAGGATCCATCCGCGGGGCTTCGGCAGAAGGCATCCACCGTCACGCCTTGCGCTACGGGCAGGCCGCTTCCCTCCAACCATGCGGTGGATGGAGTGACTCCAATAGCAACGACGACGAAGTCAGCCGGCACCTCGTCTTCGATCCTGCTCGAGGTTTGCGTCATCACGGTCACCGCACCCGTGTTGCTCGACTCAATCGAGCGCACGGCCGTACGGTAGTAGAAGCGCACGCCATGCGCCCTGTGGAGTGCATCGATCCACTCGGATACCAGCGGCGGCACGATTCGCGCCATGACCCGATCACCCGCTTCGATGATGGTGACATCGACGCCCTTTTGGCGCGCCGCCGCCGCAACCTCGAGGCCAATCACGCCGCCTCCGACGATTGCGATGCGCCGAGCGGTGCTGAGATGGGCCCGCAAGGTAACCGCGTCGGCCACGGTTCGCAGTGTGAATACGCGCGGACCGGTCCCGCCCGGAACCTGTAGCTCGCGCGGCGCCGCGCCAGTTGCGATCACGAGCTGATCGTATTCAACAGCATTGCCGTCACTCAGGTGCACGGCTCTGTTCTGCGGCCTCAGGCTCACGGCTTGAGCATTGAGGGCAAACGAGACATCCAGTTCGGCCCACCCCTTTGCGCCGGCGAGCGGTGCGTGGCGGTCCCGACCGTTCGTCAGCAGAAACTCCTTAGAGAGCGGCGGGCGCTCATACGGCAACTCGGGCTCCTGTCCGATGACCAGAACGGGGCCGCCAAAGCCGCTCGCGCGCAGGTGCAAGGCAAACCGCCCACCGGCATGTCCGGCACCGACGATCACGACTCGCGACTGATTAGCCAGGCTCACGGGTCGACTCCAGCCTCCGCCGCCATTGACCGCACGCGGACGATGACCCGGTACAGCAGCCCGCCCCCGTCCAGGGCATGCCAGGAAGAGCCTTCTCCAGGAGGAATGATGAGGCCCTCACCGGGACTCAATCGGTACGATTCGCCAGCCGAAGAGACCCTGAGAGTGCCTTCGAGGACCGCAGCGACCTCCTCGCCGGCAGCGGACCCGCCCGCACGCTCGACGGTCTCGCCGGCTCGGATCCGAACGAATTCGATGTCGAACTGATCGCCGCGCAATCGCCGGGTGCGGCTCGGCTCGTGTCCGCTACCCTCGTCCGCTCGCAGTATGCTGCAGGGGCCATTGGGCCCATTGGCGTCGGTCCGTGTCATCGCGCGCGCTCTTTGAGCGGGTAATACGGCTTGCTGCTCTCGGGGCCGAACTCCTTGCGAGGCGGCGTAACGACGTTGAGCCGCATCGACACTCCAACCTTGTCGAACGTATTCGTCCCATAGTGTGGTGTCCGCGCCGGGATGAGCATGGCTTCCCCTTGCGCCATCGGACACTCCTCGTCCGCTCTCCGATCGCCGGAACCGACGAATACGGAACACCCACCTCGCATCTGCAGGGACGCCTCCTCGCCGTGGGTATGGGCTTTGGCCTCCAGTGTCGGGCCCGCGGGCATCACGAATTTGACGACCGAGACGCTGACCGTCGCGCCGAAGAGGTGCTTCGAATACAGCCCGTTCGGCACGATCTCTTTCAGGTCGTCGTCGATTGCAAACAGTCGGCACTTTGCCATGGTGCGCTCACCGTCGCGTCAGATGTTCGGGCGCAGCCGAGCGTCCTCGACCGGCAGAAACCGCAGCGCGTCGAATCCGTCGATGACGGTCGGCTGGCGATAAAACTCCAGAGCCGGCGCGACTTCCGCGAGGGACAGTACGAGAAACAGCAACCGCTCGTCTCGCGGCGAGAGCTGGTCGAGCCCTTTCGGCCCCAGATACGCGAATATCCGCTCGAGATCGGGCAGCAGTCCGTCGCGCAGCGCCACGAGCTCCGCGAAGGTGCTTGCTTGCCGCCGCCGGATGCGTCCGGTCTCCGTCCCGATACTCCAACCCAGGAGAGGCTCGAGGTGCTCGAACCCTTCCGGCAGCAAGTCCGCCCCCGCGTTCGCATCGGCGGCGCTCATCGGCGCCCGCCTTCGCCCTGGCCTTGCCTGATCATCCGCTCGATCACCGCAAACTGGTGTCGCACCATCATCTCGTGGTCCTGCAGGACCATGTGTGTCTTGGCGCGGGTCGCGCACGCCGCCTGGTTGTGCTCGAGGGTGCTCAAGTCCTCGAGCAGGACATCGCGCAATGACACCTTCATGTACTCCTGGTAAAAGCGGCCGCCGGCCGTCGTCATCCGCGGATAGTAGACGCGCGCATCCAACAGAAACCTGTTGTGCGCGAGCGGGCGGAAGTTGTACGCCTGGTAGTAGTTCGGTCTGATCGAGACGTAGAAATCCGGAAAGATGACATTGATGTCGAACATCCAGTTCGGGTGCCGCGTCCAGTTGACGGCGCTCGGCAGCTGCTCCTGCGTCACCGCGAAGTTCGTGCCCCCGCGACCGAAGCGCAGCGCAGCCGCGCCGATCGGCCGAGCGGCGGACGGCGCCGCCACAGATTCGGGCGCGCCCGCGGCGCGCTCGGTCAGCGCCTGCGGATTGCCGTAGACGGACTTCGGGTTGCCGGCGAGCGAGAGCCGGCGGTGATAGTCGCCGCACAGTCCATCGAGCGGCCGCAGCCCGCCAGATTCAGTTTTCAGCAGCGCGTCCGCGATCGAATTGCCGTGCACGTAGGCGACGTGATAGGCCTCCTGGAAGGCATCGAGCGCGAGCTTCCAATTGCAGTTCACGACCGCCGACCAGGCGTAGCAGCTCGTCATCTGCTCGAACGGGTAGCCTTCGAGCCCGGCGTACATCGGCCGCAGAAACTCCGCCAGCGTCAGCGGCGGTTGGGCGGCCACGTTGACGAAGATGAAACCCTGCCAGACATCGAGATGGACCTTGCTGAGTCCGTGGTCTGCCCGCTTCAGCCCACGGAAGCATTCCTCGTCGGGGACTCCCACGAGCTCGCCCGTGAGATCGTACGACCAGCCGTGGAATTTGCAGAAGAACTTGCGCGTGGTGCCTTGAGACCCATAGCAGATCTTGTTCATGCGGTGCGAGCACACATTGTGGAATGCCCGTAGGTCACCGCTGCGCGTGCGCACGACGATGATGGAGGCATCACAGGCGTCGAGCTGCTTGACGAAGTAGTCGCCGGGCTTGGGCAGCTCCTCGACACGGCCGACGTGGATCCAGGTTCTCTTGAAAACGTGCTGCTTCTCGAGCTCGTAGAACTCCGGCGAGATGTATGGCTCGATCGGTACCGGGTCCGTACCGAGAGCAGTGCAGCGGGCTGCGAGAGACGTCATGCTCTGATCGCCTGGATTGGCGGGCGGTCCCAGCATGTCAGATGACCATGCATACGCTTTTCGTCTCCATGTAGCTCTGAATCGCGAGCGCATTGGACTCCCGGCCCCAGCCCGACTGCTTGTAGCCGCCGAATGGGAGCGCCGGATCCCAGTAGTTGTGGCAGTTGACCCAGACGGTGCCGGCGACCACGTCCGCTACATGTGCGTTCATCAGGATTCCCCTTCGCTTTGCTCGCCTGGTGGCCGTGCGTGAAGCGGCGCTCGTTCGTACGCGTGGACTCCTTGTACAACGTATACATTATACAGTATGGTGAAATTGTCAAGCACGACGCGACACCGTCCTTGGCGCGGCCACGACGACCGGCTGCGTCCAGGGGCAGTACGAGGCCGGGGCGGTGCGCGCACAGCCTTGCATCACCGCGATGGGGAGACACGGTCAGCCACGGCGAATGAAGTCGGCCGCCCGTTCCCCGATCATGACGGCCGGGGCGTGCGTGTTTGCGCTGGGGATGCGCGGCATGATGGACGCATCGGCGACGCGCAGCCCCGTGACTCCATGCACTCTCAGCATGGGGTCCACGACCGCCAGGCTGTCCACGCCCATACGACAGGTCCCGACCGGGTGGAAGTAGCTCGAGCAGGTGAGCCGCACGAATTGCTCGAGTTCCCGGCGTGCGAGCTTCTGCGGCGGGCAGGCCGGACGTGTAGCCACTTCGCGCAGCGCCGGCTGAGCGCCGAGCTCGAGGCAGAACTCGACGCCTTTCATCAACGCTTCCACATCGGCGCGCTCGGCAAGGAAGTTCGGCTGGATCTCGAGCGGTCCGTCAGGCGCCGCGCTCAACAGTCGGATCCGGCCCCGGCTTTGCGGTTGCAGGAGCCCGGGCGTAATGGCGAACGCATTCTCCGGCATCGGATAGAGCCGCGACACCTCGGCGGAGGCGTACGGTAGCTGGATAGGCACTACCATGATGTCCGGAACGGCCAGCGTGCCACGGCTTTTCCACAACACCTGGCTGCCCCCGCCGTTGTTGTGGAACGGCGGCACGGCCGACTTGGCCTCGAAGTTGACTCCCATCAGCAGCGGATGATCGTGGAGGTTCTGCCCGACGCCGCGCAGATCGGCGACTACAGCTATGCCCAGCGCGCGCAGCTGGCCAGGATCTCCCACCCCCGACAGCAGCAGCAGACGCGGGCTGTCGATCGCCCCGGCGCTGAGGATGATCTCCTGTCTCGCCCGAAACATCCGGAACGAGCCCGCGGTGCTGGTCTGGACGCCGGCACAGCGCCTGCCTTCGAACACGAGCCGCACTGCTTGAGTGCCCGTGAGGACTGTCAGATTGCCGCGCGCCAACGCCGGGCGCAAATACGCACGAGCGGTGTTGTCGCGCGTGCCATCCTTGATGTTGAGATTCGCGAGGCTGGCACCACCGAACAACGGACCGTTCACGTCCTCGACGACGGGCAATCCCATCGTTCCAGCCGCCGCCACGAGACCGGAGGCTATCGCATGCGGAGAATCGGGCAGCTCGCAGCGCATTGGACCGCCCGCTCCGCGCAGCGCAGACGCTCCTAGCTGCCAGTCTTCTGCCTTCTTGAAGTACGGCAGCACCTCCGACCAGCTCCAGCCCCGCGCCCCGTGCTGCGCCCAGTGGTCATAGTCGCTCGGAGCGCCGCGCACCCAGATCAGGGCATTGATGCTGCTCGACCCGCCCAGCACCTTTCCGCGGGGAATGAGAATGCGCCGCTCGCGGGTCGGCGCGCCGGCCGTGTACTCGTACTTCCAGTCGTATTGCGAGCCGATGTTGGTAAACCAACTTGTTGGATTCGCGATGCTGGCGACGCCCTCGTCGCTCGGGCCCGCCTCGACGAGCAGCACCTTGCGCGCTGGATCTTCCGCTGCGCGCGCCGCAACCACTGCGCCAGCCGAGCCGCCCCCGATCACGATCAAGTCGAACGCGTCCGCCGGGGCCGCGGCGAGCTTCGCCTGCACCTCGCCGGCCGCGAGCGCCGCCTCGAGCGCCTCGCTGCCGATCAGCGCCAGCCCGCCCAGCTTGCCAAGCGCCTTGAGCACGTCCCGGCGGTTCAGCCGGCCTCGCGCGGCCTGATCCAACAGCGATTGCGCCGCCTCTTGGTCGGCGCGGATCCCGCCATGTTCGCTCATGTCGTCTCCCCGCTTCTCGCTGCGGCAAGAGGTGCCGCGGAATGTCGTATACAGCATACGCGCGCTGCGGACTCACCGGCAACCGGCTCGGTGCCGCTACCGCTGGCCATTGACTAGCACCAACGTATGTGGTGTACTGTATACGTTGATGGTAAGCCGGAGACTGACACTGCCTCGGCCGATGTCTTCGCCATACGAGACCGCCGCCATGAGACCGATCCGCAGCGCAACTCGCACGCCTGTCAACAGTTGCGAGATCACCGGCAGCTCGCGACCCGGAGCCGCCTGAATGCTCGTGCCGCTCCGTCGCGTCGGCGCGGCTGAAACGGCGGCGAGCTCGACACTCGCCGCCGCGTGGTACGGCGTCGCAGTGCTGCTCGCCGCCTACACGCTGGCGTTCATAGACCGGACGATCCTGTCGCTGCTCGTCGAGCCGCTCAAACGGACCTTTGCGATCAGCGACTCTCAGTTCAGCCTCCTCCACGGGCTCGCCTTCGCAGTCTTCTACACCACGCTCGGTATTCCGATCGCGCGCTGGGCTGACCAGGGCTCCCGACAGCGGATCGTGGCATGCGGGATCGTGCTGTGGAGCGCGATGACCGCAGCGTGCGGGTTTGCCCAGAGCTACCTGCAGCTGTTTCTGGCGCGCGTCGGTGTGGGAAGTGGCGAGGCCGCGCTTTCGCCGGCGAGCTACTCGATGATCCATGACTGGTTCCCACGCGAGCGACTCGGGCGGGCACTGAGCACTTATAGTACCGGCGTCTGCCTCGGCGGCGGGCTCGCGTTGCTGATCGGCGGCGCTGCCGTCCAGTGGGTGATGACCTCCACTACCCACACACTGCCCGTTTTCGGTCCGGTGCCGAGCCTCAGGCTCGTGTTTCTGACCGTAGGCCTCCCGGGGGTGCTGCTTGCATTACTGGTGCTGATGACAGTTGGAGAGCCGCGCCGGCAACACGGCAGAGCCGGCGGGAGGAGCAGCGGGCGCGTCAGCGGGGCGAGCGCGGCGGACTTCCGCCGCTTCGTGACCGTGAATCGCGCCACACTCGGCTACCACTTTGTTGGTTTCTCGCTGAACGGGCTGATGCTCATGGCCTATCTCGCCTGGGCGCCGACCCTCTATGTGCGCAAGTTTGGCCACTCCGCCAGCCAAGCGGCCCTGCCCCTCGGCCTCGCCCTGCTCGTCTGCGGCACGGCCGGCATGATCAGCGGTGGAGCGCTGGCCGACCGTTTCACGCGACGCGGCCGGCCAGACAGTTTCATTCTGGCGGCGCTCGTCGGCTCACTCGGTCTCATTCCGAGCGCTCTCGCTGCCGCCCTGGCTCCGGGACCTGGGTCCACCACGGCGGCATTCTGCGCGTTCTTCTTTTTCGTGAGCTTCTCGATCGGGCTCGGCCCCGCGTCGCTACAGGTCCTCGCCCCGACCACGCTGCGCGCGCAAGTGTCGGCGCTTTATATCTGCTTTCTCAATATTCTCGCGACCGCGGTCGGACCCACCGCCGTCGCCGTCTGCACCGACTACCTTTTCAGGCGGCCGTCGGCCATCGACATGTCGATGGCGATGGTCGCCGTGGCGGTCTGTCCGCTGTCCGCCGTCATGTTCGCCTTGTGCCGCAAGCCATTCGCTCGCGCCGTGTGCAGGGCCAGCGACAACCCACCGCACTCTTTGCGTGCGGCGGCTGCCATCGCCGCATGAAGACACTTCTTTGATTGTACGAGAACGGGGAGCACCCATGAGCCGACAAAATCGAATCGACGCTGCGCCGCTTCCAAAACTGGTCGCGTCTCTTCTTGGCGCCACAAATATCATTGCCACTCTTGGCGCGGCGAACATCATCGCGACACCCGCCATCGCTCAGCAGGCAGAAAGCCCCTCCGCCGGGACGGCGGCGGTCGAAGAGGTCATCGTGACGGCGCAGCGGCGTCGGGAAAGGCTGCAGGACGTGCCGATCTCGGTCGATGCGTTCAGCGGTGATCAGCTCGCGCTTTCCGGCGTGACATCGACCGCCGATCTGGCCCTGGTCACGCCGGGTTTGGAGTACGGCACGCAGGCCGCATACGGCCAGCCGTATCTGCGTGGAATCGGCACGGTGGCCAACGGACCTGGGGTCGAAAGTCCGGTTGCGCTGTACGTTGACGGAGTCTACTACGGCGCCATGATTGGCTCCGTCCTCACGCTCAACAACATCGAGCAGATCGAAGTGGACAAGGGCCCACAGGGCACTCTCTTCGGACGCAACGCGACCGGCGGCCTCATTCAGGTCACCACCAGGGACCCGACCCAGGTCTTCGAGAGCAAGCTCGGTATCGGCTATGGGAACTACCGAACCGGGCAGACCAGTCTCTTTGTCTCCGGCGCGGTGAGCGAGAAACTGGCCGCAAACCTGGACGTGCACTTCCAGAATCAGGGAGACGGCTTTGGCACCAACGCGTTCACTCGCCAGGACGTCAACAAGACCAAGGACTTCGCAGCGCGCAGCAAATGGGTGCTGACCGCCTCCGATGCGACATCCTTCAAGCTGCTCTTCGACTACGAGCACCAGAACTTCGCGCAGGCCTATGTCCCGGCGCCCGCGACGACCCCGCTGGGCGGAGCCCCTTATACCGGCTCCCCGCAGGGCCTGGACGGATACTTTCAGCCGACCGGCAAGCTGGACCAGGGCGGCGCGAGCTTCCAGCTCCGTCATGACTTTGGCGGCATACAGTTCGCGAGCCTGACCTCGTATCGGCAGTCGCGTGTCTACGAGGCGTTCGATGGCGGGCTGGTGCCGGACCCGTTCTTCGCCCTGAATCTCGAGATCAACGAGCAGCATCAGCAGTTCACCCAGGAATTTCAGCTGCTGTCCCCGACCGATAGCCGCATCAAGTGGGTGACGGGGCTCTTTCTGTACCACGCCGATTCCAAATCGGACCCGCTCGTAGCGACCAGCTACGGCCTGTTCCAGCCGGTTGTTGCCTTCGATGTGTACTCCGATCAGAAGGCCACCTCGGCCGCCATCTACGGCCAGGCGACCAAGGAGATCCTCCCGGCAACCAATCTCACAGTCGGGTTGCGTTATACGACGGAGCACCGCACGTTCACCGGATCGGACGTCCTGCAATTCAGCGGGGGCGCGACCGCGCCCGGCGGCGCCGACGACAAGGGGCAGACATTCAACAAGCCGACCTGGCGCATTTCGCTCGATCACCGGTTCACGCCGGCGCTGATGGCTTACGCCTCCTATAACAGAGGCTTCAAGAGCGGCGGGTTCAACGACTATCTGGTGCCGACGTCGTCCTATTCACCGGAAGTGCTCGATGCCTACGAGATCGGCCTCAAGTCGGAGGCTTTTCAGCAGCGTCTGCAACTCGACACGGCCGTGTTCTACTACGACTACAGCAACATCCAAGCCGTCGAATACCCGTTCGGCATCGAGATCATCCGCAATGCGGCCAAGGCAAAACTGTACGGCCTGGACGTCGATGCCAAAGCCCGCATCACCGAAGGGTTCACGCTCAACCTGGGGATCGAGGCCCTGCACGACGAATTTACGAGCTTTCCGGATGCGACCCTGTCGACCCCGGTTCCCGGAGGAGGCACGGTCTTCTCGAGGTTCGACGCGAAGGGCAACCGCCTCGGCCTTGCGCCCTCGTTTACCGGCAACATCGGGGCATCGTTGCGGGTCCCGCACACCGTTGTCCCGAACTCGTGGGGCGGTGTGACGTTGAACGTGACCTATGCCTACAACGGCGGGTGGTTCGCCGAGCCGGACAACCGACTGCGTCAGCCATCCTACAGCCTGCTCAGCTCGCAGGTCTCGTGGGCGCCGCCGAGGGGGCGGTTCGAGGTCACTCTGTGGGGCAACAATCTGTTGGACAGGCAATACACGGTGGCGTTGGCATCGCAGGCAAATGGCGATTTTGCGATCTACGCGCCGCCGCGCACTTACGGGCTCAAGCTCGAGGCCAGATTCTGATGGAAGCTCGTGCGCGCACCGGCCGCATCTGAAGGAGACGAGTCCAGCAGTGAGCGCGGCACACTGACCGCCACGCACTGGGGCAACTACCGTGTCCGCGTGCGACCCGATGGCGAGCTGGTCGTACGCCCCGCGGATGGCGACGCGTTTCCCTCTGCGATCGGCCGCAACCTGGCCGCGACCCGGGACCCCGGCTGCCGCATCGCACGGCCGATGGTGCGCCAAAGCTATCTGCGCCACGGACGGCGCAGCGACGGCGCTGGCCGGGGGCGCGAGCCGTTCGTGCCGGTCCGCTGGGAAGACGCGTGGGACCTGGCGGCCGATGCGCTTGGGGACGTGCGCAAACGTCGCGGCGATGCAGCGGTGTACGGCAGCTCCTACGGCTGGTCGAGCGCCGGCCGCTTCCATCACGCGCAAAGCCAGATTCACCGGTTTCTGCGCCAGGGCGGCGGCTATACCGACGCCGTCAACGACTACTCCGCGGGTGCCGCCGCCGTCATCGTGCCACACATAACGGGCATGCCCTTCTATCCGGCGTGCTTCGAGGCGCCGCCGGCGCGAGATATCGCCGCGCACTGCAAGCTCGTCGTGTGCTTCGGCGGCTCCGGGCTCAAGAACAATCAGGCCAGCCCCGGAGGGCTGGGGAATCACAAAGCGGTGACGCATCTGCAGAGTTTGCGGGCGGCCGGCGTTCACTTTGTGAACGTCAGCGCGATCCGCGATGACGCGGCAGAGCTTCTGGAGGCGGAATGGCTCCCTTGCCGCCCCAACAGTGACGTCGCGCTCATGCTTGGTCTCGCGCACTCGCTGATCGAGGCGAATGCTCACGATCGCGTTTTTCTCGACCGCTATTGCCATGGCTTCGAGCAATTTGCCGACTACGTGCTCGGTAAGTCCGATGGCCAGCCAAAAGATGCGCATTGGGCCGCCGAAATCACCACCGTGCCCGCCGCCAGGATTCGCGCATTGGCGCTGCGAATGGCGCGCGAGCGCACGATCATCGGGCTGTCCCTTTCGCTGCAGCGCGGCGAGCACGGCGAGCAACCCTACTGGGCCGCGACGACTCTGGCCGCGATGCTCGGCTATATGGGCCTGCCCGGCGGCGGAATCATCTACGGACACAACACGCTCAACATGAGCTTCAAGGACCGCAAGCGCCTCAACTTCCCGGTGGCTTCCCTGCCGCCGGGGGCCAATCCGGTCAGTGCCTTCATTCCGGTCGCGCGGCTGACTGATATGCTCGAGCGGCCGGGCCAGCCATTCGACTACAACGGCCAACGCCTGACTTATCCCGACATTGCACTGATCTACTGGGCCGGAGGCAATCCCTTTCACCATCATCAGGACTTGAATCGTCTCAGCCGAGCCTGGGCGCGGCCCGAGACGGTGATCGTGAATGAGATGTACTGGACCGCGACCGCCCGCCGCGCGGACATCGTATTTCCGACTGCGACACCGCTCGAGCGCAATGACTTTGCGGGCGGCGCTTCCGACACGTGGCTGACGCCGATGAGGCAGGTAATTGCGCCATTCGGCGAGTCCAAGACCGACTACGAGATCTTTACCGGCATCGCTACGCGCCTGGGCTATGCCGAGCGCTTCACGGAGGGTCGCGACGAGATGGCCTGGGTTCGCCATCTCTATCAGACCACGGTGAGCAATGCGTCGCGCGCCGGTGTGAAATTACCCGATTTCGAGACGTTCTGGGCGGGTGAATCGCTCGACCTCGGCCCGCAGCTTTCCGACAACGAGTTCGTGTTCGAGGCGTTCCGGCGTGATCCCATCGCGCATCCGCTCAAGACACCGTCGGGCCGCATCGAGCTGTACTCCGAGCGCATCGCGAGCTTCGGCTACGAGGATTGCCGGGGTCACGCTTCGTGGTTCGAAAAGTCCGAGTGGCAGCGCGAAGGCGGCCGCTATCCATTGCATCTGATATCGAGCCAGCCCGCAACGCGGCTGCACAGCCAGCTCGACCACGGCGAGCTCAGTCGCGAGCGCAAGATCAAGGGTCGCGAGCCGGTTCGCATCAACCCTCAGGACGCGGCCGCGCGCCGGATCGCGGCAGGCGACATCATTCGCATATTCAACGACCGTGGTTCCACGCTCGCCGCTGCAATCCTCTCGGACGATATTCTTCCTGGTGTGATCCAGCTTCCTACCGGAGCGTGGTTCGATTCGCAGTCCATCGGGGACCAGGAGCTGGAAGTTCACGGGAATCCGAATGCCGTGACCCGCGACGCCGGGACGTCGCGCCTCGCGCAGGGGACGAGCGCGCACAGTTGCGTATGCGATGTCGTTCGATATGACGGCCCGTTGCCTGAGTTGACGGTTTTCAGGCCGCCCCCAATGGCCAGCGCCTCGACAGCCCACCCGCCGAGCGACACTCCCCGATGAGGGCGCGCCAGTAGGCTCACTTCCTTCTGGGTGAGGACGCGGCCGTCAACTCGAGGGCCGCTGACTTTCAGTACGCCGAGAAACCACAGGATCGCCGGATCGCGCTCCTGGTATTTGTGCCATTGAACCGTCTCGACTGGCACCTACGCCTACAACACCGGTTGGTACGCGGAGCCGACAACCGCCTGCGCCAGCCGGCCTATCGCCTGGTCAATGCCCAGGCCGCACTGGTTTCGGCGACTATGCGATATTCGCGGCGCCGCGAACCTTCGAGGTAACGTTCGAGCGGCACTTCTGAGCCACGCATTGCCCCACGACAGCCGGCCGATTCTCGTCGTTACGTTTGAGACTTCCTGACGAGGTCGAGAGCCGTGTCGAGCGAGACTACCAGGCGAGGTTCAACCGCGCTGACGACCTCCTTTCAGCCGAAGAGGTCGCGCGACGTTGTCAGGATGCCGCCGCGGTCCTATGCACGCCGGCGGATCGCTTCGACGCCGAGCGCATCGCACTTCTGCCGTCGTCCGTGCGAATCCTGGCCACGATTTCCGTGGGCTTCAATCACATCGACATCGAGGCCGCGGCCCGCCGCCGTACCATCGTCACCAACACCCCCGATGTGCTGACGGAAGCCACGGCGGACCTTACCAATGTCCGACACAACGGACAGAATTGATTTCCGAATGGCCATTTCGGCCTTTTTCTCCGTCGCCTTGGCTATTTTCGTCGGCGAATTTTCAAGTCAGGGTGAAGACTTGCGAAGGCCAGCTCGAGTTGGTCACTGGAATATTTATCCAGTCCATTCAGGATATTCCATGATCGATGTTAGATCCTCGCGTCTAACTTATTGATTTGATGGTGGCCAGGGGCGGAATCGAACCACCGACACGCGGATTTTCAGTCCCTCTACCCAGCCACACCAAGGCACACTCCCGGCACACCCAATCTGAGCTCGACACATTCCTGGCACAGCAAGACCTCACGGCTTCTTCACCACGGCCTTGCTGTCTTCCCACACGTGAAGCGGCGTGCCGTACATGCGCGCGGTTTTGCGCGCATCCTTCGCCGCACGACGCAAGGCGACCTGTCTTGGTTCGCGTCGCGTGGGACCGGAATTGTCGTACAGAGCCCAGCTGTCAGCCGGAGGCCGATATATTCGCGGTGATCGCTCAGGCTCGTATTCGCCGAGGAAGATGACCTGCAAGGGACTTACCGGCGATCGCTTAGCGGACTTTGCGTCCGCTCATCGCCCGCCACGCGAAATAGATGGGGAAAGCCAGGGCGATGATTGACGCGTTTATGGCGCTGACATCCGGCAGCTCAATGAACGATCCGATGAGCAGAACCACGCTGCCCGCAACGCACGCCAGCGGCACCCACGGATAGAGCGGCACCCGGTAGGGTCTAGGGGCGTCCGGTCTCATCGCACGGAGTCTCAGCAGTCCGACGACCATCAGGGCATAGAAGGGCCACAATCCCAGCACGAACTGCGCAGCGAGCTGTTCCAGGCTCCGCGCCCATACCCAGACAATGGCGAGCACGCCGCAGAGCAGCACAGCGACGTGCGGTGTCTCAAAGCGCGGGTGGACCCGGGCGATGACCCGGAAAAACAGCCCGTCGTGGGCCGTGGCGAACACCACGCGGGGATCGCACAGTGCGGTTGATGCGAGGGCGCCGAATGTGGTGAGCATGACGGCCGCTGCGACGATGGACACACCGGTCTGTCCGGCGATGGCGCGCATGGCGTCTGCGGCGACGAGTTTCGAGGCTGCCACGGCATTCACCGGCATGACATAGAGCAGGGCAGCATTCATTCCGAGATAGATCACCGTGACGGCGAGCACGCCCGCGACCACTGCGCGCGGCAGCGTCCGCGCCGGATCGCGCACCTCACCGAAGACCGAAGACGCAGGCACGAGTCCGTCGTACGCCCAAAGCGCCGTCACGAGGCCGACGACCAATCCGCTCAACGAAATAGCCTGACCGGACCCAAGGCTCGCGAAAGCGCCGTGCGTGCCCTCTCCAAAGGCGAACAACACGCCGATGATCGCGGCGAGTGCGAGCATCTTTGCCGAGGTCGCGACGTTCTGGATGGCCGCTGAGAGGCGCACTGAGACAACGTTCACCACGGTCACGAAGACAATCGCCACAGTCGCAACGATGCGTGTGCCGGTCGAGCTGAGCGATACGAATGCCCCCGAATACTCGGCGAATACAGTGGCGATGGTCGCCCAGGCGGACGGGGTAATGACCACCAGGTACGTCCATCCGTAAGCGAAAGCCGTCGCCGGGCCGAAGCTCTCGCGCAAGTAGACGAACGCGCCGCCCGCTCGGGGGAACATGGTGCTGAGCTCCGCGACGCAGAGCGCGAGGCAGAGCGTCACCAAGCCCCCGATCACCCACACGAGGGTGATGGCGCCCACCGAGCCTGCCGCTTCCGCAACGATCGAGGGAGCGCGAAAGACACCGCTGCCCACGATGAGCCCGACCGTCACGGCGATCGTTGACGCGAGCGACAAGCGGCGCGGCAACTCGCCAGGCCGAGCTGCCGGCGCGGCAGTGCCAAGCAGGCTGCCGGACTCCGCTGGCGAAACGCTCATTGGTCTAGCTGCATGACAGGTCTATGTCTGCTACAGCCCGTCGCCGTCTCGGTAAAACGCGGTGCCCGAGCTAGAACTTCCTGGTGACCGTGCCGATGAGCTGCCGCCCGGCGCCGTAAGTGCACCCGGCAGGTCCCGAGCACCGTGCAGTGTAGATCTTTCCGAAGATGTTCGAGCCGTTGAAGGCCACGCGCCAGACCGGCGTGTCGTAGTGCAGGATGGCATCGAAGAGCGTCACCGCCTGACCATAATAGACCACCGGATTGAACGGACCGGGGAGCGAGCCGGCGTTGGTGCTGTTGTAGCGCCCGCCGAAACCGGCGCCGAATCCACCCAGCGTGCCCCGCTGCACGGTGTAGTCGGCAAACAGCGAGAGCTTGTTCTTCGGTGTGGTCGGCAGCGGCGCGCCGATCTCGACCGGCGTGCTGCTCTGCAGTACCTGGCTCTCGTTGTAGCTGTACGATCCATTGAGCGACAGCTGATCGTGGAAGCGAGCCACGAATTCCAACTCTCCCCCCTTGACCTCAACCTCCCCGGTCTGAGTTCCAAACACCGGCGTGATCGACGGCAAGGTGCTGACGACGTTCGTTTCAGTGATTTTGAACAGCGCCG
>Ga0307469_10000446_pt1 | contig 15147 bp, 6 predicted proteins | sample atmos_gasesAM2C__FD_203084 | JGI IMG/M metagenome (GOLD analysis project Ga0307469, IMG submission 203084) | Hardwood forest soil microbial communities from Morgan-Monroe State Forest, Indiana, United States - atmos_gasesAM2C_515 | ecosystem: Environmental > Terrestrial > Soil > Temperate forest...
TGAGAGTTGTTCCCCCATCCCCAAGGCGGTAGTCGAGTTCTGGTAGTTGGTGCCGTTGTAGCCGGATGCGCTCTCGTCGTACAGGGAGGCCACCGAGGCCTGGTCGGGGATAATGAAGATATCCGTACCCAAGCCGCCGAATTGTTGGGTTACCGGCGCGATGTAGTTGTCGCCAATCAGGAGGTTCTTGTCTTCCTCCTTATAAACCTCAAAGCCCAGAGGCATGATGACTTCGACCACGTACTTTCCGGGTGGGAGCATGGGAGTACCAACACGATACTTGTCCGTCGTATCGGGATTCGCTACGCAGATCGTGCAATTGGTCCCATTCATCGTAGAGGGGACACCATTGGTAGCCCCCTTCACTGCCAGTAGCGCTCCAGTTGTCGGGTTGTTGCCGAGCGAGCTGGGGAACGAGTATTTGCCATCGTAGGGCGCCGGTTGCAGCTGGTTCCAGATGTGCATCGCGTCATAGCATTTGTATTGGGAGTTATAGGGGAGCGTGTGTAACGTGCCGCCGTCGTACGTAGCGTTGTACCAGTCAAGGTAATTCGGCTGGTCAAACAGCGTGAAGAAAAACAGGTCCGCGTTGGTGCCGGTAGCCGTGCCTTGGCCGGGACAGTTCATGTAGGGCTTCTGTCCACCGCCTGCAGTGCTGCCGGGGTAGAACCCCTGCGCCCAATCATCCCAACTGCTGGTTTGGGTGGTGTCCACCATGGTCAGGGTTGGCGTCACGCCATCCCCTGCAAAGCCTTCCTGGTAGAGATTGATGGTGACGTGCGGAACATTCGGCGCCCAAGGCTGTTGTACCATCCATGACGCGCTATCAAAGGGACGCGTCGAGGCATAGATGACCTTTCCCTGGATACCGCCGTTCTCACCGACCAGAGCAGTAGTGGGTGTGGTAGATCCGGGGGCGGTGGTGGTGACGGTCGCGCAGAAATTAGTGGGGCTTACGGGCAGCCCAGGGTTGCACTCCGCATACGGCGCCTTGCCGAACTCAATAAAGTTGCCTTGGCTGGTCATCCCCGAAAAGCCCTCCGCCCAGACCCAGGGCGGATCGATGCGACCGGTGGAAGAGGTGGGGGAGCTGGGTTTCGCAGTACCCGCCGCGAAACCAGCAGCCTCTGCGGCGCAGTCCGCTTTGGAGCAATAGGCCGCGCCCGGAACGGACAGATCGGCGGGCAACGGAACCGATTCCAAGGTGTTGGCCAGGAAGTTATAGGCAGTGGAAGTTCCGCAGGCCCGGGCGCCCGAAGCCCCGCAAGAGGATGAGCCATCGGCAGGGCCACCCGCGTCGTACACGGTGTGGATACCCGTCGTCTTGTAGCGGGTCGAATCCGCTTCCACGACATACCAGTTGAACAACGGAAACGTCTCGTTGAAGTTGGCAACGCCGTTGAAGTCCGTTGTCAGAGCGTTGGCATTGTGCCCATCCCGGTAATGAATCATCGTATAGATGAGCGGAATCCCGATCTCGTTAGGCTCCCAGATTCCATCCTTGTTGTCGTCGACGAAGGTGCGGGTGTAAATATTCGACTGCCACTGCTGGACGCCGATGTTGCCGAGGGCGAGGGTTTGTCCTGGGGTTACGTTAGCAGGCGTCGAGAGACCGTCAATGATCTGATCGTTCCATTGATCGCCAATCGTCAGTCTCCAGTTCCCGCCGGGAACGCCGGTGAACTGGAAGTTTCCGTTGGCATCGCACTTGGTGAACATAAAGTCTTCGGCATCCGGGTCTCCCAAGCTCACCCAGCACTGGGTCCAAGTGAGGGCATCGCGCGAACCGCTGGGATAGAGTCTCTGATCCGGCGTCCGGCTCAGGCGTTGGACATCCACTTGGCCCGTAACCGTGCCGGTGCAAGCGCCGACCGCACCGTAGGCGCCAGCGCAAACATCGGCGTGCCGCGCGTTGATGGTCGCCGGGTTCGCAAAGCCAATGGCCACGTGATATCCGGCCGGCCCGTACTCCTGGAAGTAGCTGGGCTCGCCGATGCGGATGAAGGAATCGTGGGGGTGCTGCCCGTCCAGAGTGTTGGTCTGGATCCATTCTTCACCGCGCGCGATCCGGTCCGCCCCGGGGTAGGCCTGGACGCTGAATTTCTCGGGCATGAGGTGGTCAATGACCGCCTGACCCGCGAGCGGGGATAGAGTCTGCCCATCTGCCTCATACTTCGGGCACGTCACGATCACGCCCGTGATGCCCCCAGCGGGCGCGGGACCCGCCCCAGCAGGGCCGTTAGTCGGATTGGCCGTCACCGGGCAGGCATCGAACCCTGAGACGGGATCGACCGTCCCCGCGAGGCTATTCGACAAGGGCTGGTTGAACATGTCGAAAGTATTTTGTCCGGTCACATCGCCCAGTCCACCATAGGTGTCCCACAGGACGATGTTGAAGCCGCCCAAACCGGGCTCCAGGGGGGCAACCGTACCGTTTCCGCCACCACCATCCTGCTCGCCATTGAGTGGGTAGTCGTCTTCGAACACAATGATCGAAAGCTTGCCGGTGGGAAGCGGAGTTGGCGCCGACAGCACCGTGACGGGCTGGGTAAAGGCCGAGCTCGCAGTACATGCATTCGGCCCACCTAGTACGTTGCAGGCCGCAGGGATCGGAGCGCCGCTCATGGTGTGGCCGCAAGTGCCGTCGTTGGGATTCGCACCGGTGGCAGAGCAACCAGGTGCGCCTGCGTACGCAGGAAACGGATCGGCCGCGTCGCCAGGCAACACCGAGATGTAATAGCGCTTCGCCGGATTGAGAGCGACCTCGCTGGGCATGACAGCGGTAAAGCCGTTTCCTGTCGTATCGGGCCGGCAGGCACCGTTGCCCAAGTCGCACACGGCTGGAATGTGCTGGCCGGCGGTCGTGCTGCAACCCGCCGGAATCGTATTCGTAGGGGGATTGGTACAAGCTGGCCGAGCGTCCAACATCGTCTGGCCACCTTCGCAGGAAAGCGGCCCGGTGCAGCCCTGGGCGACGAAATCCATGGTGCTGGTATGGAACTGCACGCCAAAGGTGGGGATGGTACTTTGACCTGAGGGGCCCACAATTTTGGGACAACCCGGCGTGTTAATGCTGCTGTTGGTTGTGCAGTTCGGATCGACGTAGAAAGTCTTGTCCTCTTCAATGATCCAGCGATAGTCGGTAATCTTCGTCAATCCACTGATGCAAGTGCTATCCCCGTGGCAGTTGTTATAGGCCTGAGCATCCAACACGTTGACCGCGAGATTGCTCGGCGCCGGGAAGGTAACGGTCGCCGTTCCAGTGGCAGTCCTTCCCTGAGAATTCTGCACTGTGTACGAGAAGGTGGCGGTGGTGGTCGTGGTGGCCGTCGAGTTCCCTGGCAGCGACAGGGTAAACCCGCCCTTGGCATCCACCATCACGGTTCCGCCGGCAACGGTCGGCGCAGGAGAGGTGACCAGGGTGAGGGGCAGGCCGTTCGGGTCGGAGTTGCCCAACAGCAACCCGGGCGATGGAATCTTGATGAAGGTTGCCGTCTTCGCCGTGTAACTCTGGGCGATCGCTATGGGGCTTCCCGAAAGTGTCGATGCACCAAAGGTCACCGTTGCTGTCAAACTCGGGGAGGAGCAGCTCGCCGCCGTAGTGCCGCTCGCCGGAACAAAGGCATTGTTGGCGCAGTAGGTAAAGGAATCTGAGCCGCTGGAGCCAGGATTGGGGGTGTAGGTAAAGGTGCCGTTCGCACAAAGCCCTGTCCCTAAGGATGTGCAAGTAAGCGTGCCGTGAGTGGGCGCGGTCAGCAGTTGAACGCCGTACACGTTGACGTCGTTGGCCATCACGCCCTTGGACACGTCCGACACAACAAACGGTATGCACGAGGTTGCAGTGCTCGCGCAGGCAGCTACCGAATCGTAAGTATCCGGGTTGGCCTGCGCGGTGGCTGCCGAAAATGGGAGTCCCATGCCAGCAGCATTATTAACACTGATATAGGCCAACATCCCCGCATCGCGCTCGCTGGAATTCCCCGACAAACTCAGCTCCCGGTCATACACCGGAAGCGCCGGGGTAACGGTAGCGCCGGTCGGGGTGGCCGGTACATTGATCATCACGTCGTACGTTTTGCCCGCAGCCATGAAGACATCGGTCTGCACACGGGGAGCCGCAGGGACGGTGGTTGCACCTGCAACCTGGACACCGGGCACAGGGTTGCCGTCTTCCGCGATCAGGGTGAACCCACTGACCGTAGCAGCCGCACCCGCTCCGCTGAACCCCTGTGTGAGCGATCCGACGATTGAGGGCACATGCATGCGCAGCCCGGCATTCACCGTGCGCACCAGAACGGTGCCGATGATCCCGGTCGTGACAGGGGCTGGAGGTGTGGCGGCAGTGACACCGGCCGTCGCCTGGAACAACGACAACGCGGGATTGGTCTTATTGAAGGCGACGCCGTTGATGAGGTAATAGAAGGGTGTGTAATTCACGACCGGCGGGTAGCACTGGTGGTAGGTGGGCGAGGCGGGATCGGCGCAGCCGCCCGGGAGACCCGACCAAACCATCTTCTCGGTGAAGCCGGCTGTGCTGACGGCAGTGGACACGGCGCTGTTCTGCACCGGGTCGATTTCACTGAATAACAGCGGAACCTCCGCATTGTATTGCACCGCCGGAACCGATTGAGCAGCGGTTGAACCGGTCACACCCGGATAGGCCGTTCCGGCCGTAGTGCCCGAGGGCGCAGTGGTGACCACCAACATGCCAATCAGACCCATGGGCACCTGAATCGAAGGATGGGTGCCCGACTCGAGCAGGTAGGTGCCCGGCTTGAGGCTGCTCCAGGTAAGTGACGTCGTTGCCCCGGCCGCCACTTCCGTGGCCATTGACTGCACACGCGCCGCCTGGACAGGCGGTATGCCTGAAGCACCGGGCGCCTGAGCCGTACATGGAGTTCCCGGCGGGTTGGCCGCGATAAACCAGGAGGGGCACCCTTGGGCGTTGCTGTGGTCGGGGCTCGCCGCTGTTGTACGCGCACTGCCGAGACCGCCGCCCACCTGCCCCACAATCACGATGGACGTGGGAACAGTATTGGTACCCGTCCCCGTCGCGAACGAGAGGCTGTTGGTCAGGTTGATGGTCAGAGCTTGGCCCGTGGGCACAGTAATCACCACAGGCGACCAAGTGGTTGCCGCAGGGTTCGCTACCGCCGCCGAATTTAGTGCGGCGCACGTCGCGGTGGAACCGCTGACTGCGGAACCGCAAACATAGCCCCACATCGGCAGCAAGGTGCCATCGGGCAGCGTGGTCGTGGTCGGCATCGCGGCCAGATTGACCTGTTGTTGACCATAGCCCATGACCGCCGCCAAGAGAAAGAATCCGCCCGCCAGGAGTACGGCTCTCAGTCTCGCCATGAAATTGAAATCACTCATCCGGATCATTGTCGTCGCCTCTCGTTGTCGGTCCGTTGTGGACATCCAACCTGAATTCTTTTTCTGTCTCGCACCGTGGGTTGCGGGTTGTTGCGGGCGCTCGCGGTAAGGCTCAACGCCTGCCCAACTCACAAGCCCTCGTCAATTGCAAATTCCCGTGAATCCACCAGCATCATCATCAACATGCCGCCGGGAAAGACGTTGTTGGTCGTGATCTCGCGCTCGTTATGCGAGTGCCACATGAATGCCCAGCCACGCTCGTTGGCGGGGTTGGCCTGCGTGTTAGCAGGGTTCAGCGTTGTGCAATTTGGGTAGGGTGCAGTCGTGGTACCCGTGCCGTTCGAGGCCGTGCCCGGGCTACAGGCAGGCATTGCGGCGCGCAGGCTTGCATCCGGGCCGAAGTAGGGGGTGCCGCCGTACCATTGCCCGTTGGTAAAGACGTTCGGATCGGGCAAAGTAGCCGGGCCGCCCGCTGCCACATCACCGAAGGGATTCACTTGCACCGGCTTGTTGTGGTCCTGGCACCACTCGTAGTAGTTCAGGGCCGTAGTAGTCCCGGTGTTGTATCCGTTGGCATCGGGAGTGCAGGGAAGAGTGGCCAGCCCATCCCCTGTACTCGCAACGGGATGGTGACCGTACGGGTCCCAGTTCAGTCCCCTGCCGCTAAAGTAGAAGATCCCATCGAAGGCCTCGCCTGGCGTGGTGTCCGTGTTGAACATCAGGATGCCTGCGAGCCTCGTCGCCGGATTGGTCGGGCTGAGAACCAAGTTCCCGTCACGACCCAAGATGCGTACGTGATTGGCGTGCTCGTGGAAGGGATGTTGCCAGCGTCCCTGGCCGATGGTGCGAATCAGCGTCAACTCGCCGGGATGCATGTGCGGATTGCCGTTATAGGGCTGGTGCGGATACTCGGAGGCGTAGTTGGGATCCATCAGGTCAGGCATGGAGCGTCCGTTAATCAGGAAGTAGGCCGGGTGGTAGGGCTCGGTCTGAACGTCGAGACTGCATCCCATGGTGCCCGCCGCGCAGCCCACCTTGGCCTGAACTTGCGCCAGCGCCTGGCGGTGAATTCTTGTATCCATCTCGGCCCACTGGAAGAGGTATTCCCGGTCGTAGCAGCTCTTGGGGTGATCGTAGGCAGCGTGGGCGAGGCGGAAGTCCGACTCCGGGAAGCCGACAACTTTATTAGCCGTCCCGTAATCTGTTTTTCCGTACAGGTTGGTGATGGTGCTATTGCAACTCGACGGGCCACCACCTGTCGGGAGCACAATGACGGCGCCGTAGAGGCCCATCTCGATCTGGAGGTCGCCTTGGGTGCCGCTGTAGTAGGCGTGCGTCCCCGGAGCGGAAGCGGTGAAAGCGTAGGTCACCGTACCCCCAGGCACAGCTTCACAGGTCAACAGGCCCTGTTGGGGTGCGCCAGTTGTGGTCGTCGACGCAGGACAGGATGTGGTGACGTTGAAGCCCGGAAACAGAATCGAGGTGTTGCCGGCGGCGGTCGGAAGCCCGTTCAACAGGGTGACCGTGACCGCTTGCCCTTCCGTGACGATCAGCGTCGGTCCAGGAACCTGCATCGTAGGACATCCCCCCGGAGGAGCAGGGATGGCCGCGGGTAGAAAGGTGGGACTGAAACCAGATGCGCAGCCATATCCCCACGAGTACACTGCCTCTCCGTCAGGCTGATTTAAGTAGGAGTCTTGGGCTGTCAGGCTGAACGTCACGGCTCCACCCGTTCCCGCGCTGATCCCGGGTGCGGCAGCGAAAGACGCCGGCGTGAGCAACAGCGCTATTGCCACCATCAGCGCCAGGAACAGGATCTTGAATGTCGCGTTTTTCATGTTCGTCGGCCTCATTGCTGCTCTCCTAATTGCACGTGTTACCGAAGGTGTTGCCGCCGGTGACGTTGTTGCAAATATGAACTTCCGTCATCAGACCGCCGAAGTTTTCGGCGTCATTGGAAAGGTGATCCAGTTGCGGGGTATAGAGGTAGAAGGTGGAGTTCGCCGGAAGCAGCGCTGTGTTGCTGGCATCCAGAATCACGTCGAGAGATTCTCCCCCGCCCAGCGTGATCGAGTTGGTCCAGTATTCCGTGTTGTTCCCGTCCTGATCGCGCAACAGCTTGGCGTTCCATCCCACCACGTGCATGGGAACACCCAGACTCTGGATCGTGTGATACTCGGTGACGGACAAGTTCACCATGCGCAGGAGAGCCTTCCCACCATATGGAATATTGATGATGGCCGGCAGCGGTTGCGAGTAATGCGCCTGGCCATCGCTCGAGATGGTGGCTTGTGGGCCGGGCGCGATCGTGTCGGGATAACTCCGCCCGTTAAGGAGAAAATACTTGTCCTTCATATCGACGAACATTTCCGGGTTGAAGGTCATACCGACGAAGTGGAAGTTCGGGTCAAAGCCGTGCATCTGGAGCGGATACTCGACGTCGTAGGCCGTGGAGCCGTCGCCGTCGTTGTATACGTACTTCTGCGGATTACCGAGTTTGTCCAAGCCCTGGGTCGCGCCGGTATTCACTGCCGGCATGGTGGCGCTGCAGAGGATATCCGCATCGGGAGAGCAGGCCGTGCGCGGATCCACAGCAGGATTGGTTGAGGGCTCCGAGATTCCATTCTGGTAACCGAGATACGTATAGAGGTTCCCGCCCGAAGGCACGCGATCCTGGCGTGGCCGCACATAGAGCTGTCCCACCATGCCCATCTGCAAGTGCTCGGGCGGGGTGATGTGGCAGTGCCAGAAGTAGGTGCCCGCATCCGGAGCAAGGTAGTAATAGGTGAAGCTGGCGCCAATGTTGATGGCGATGGAAGCGTCGGGCACGCCATCATAGAAAGACGAAGCGTTGGGATAGCCGTGGAAGTGAACGGTGTGCTGCTCGAACAGATCAGGCCGCATGATCATGCCCACGTTGGTGAGAGTGAGAAAGAACTCGTCGTCCTCATCAAACGCGGCCAGGGGGGCCGGGATGTTGCCGTTCATCATGCCGATGTCCATGATGGGTCTGGGATCCACATGTCCATCGAGTGCGGGAGGAGAGGCAGCGACGGCAGCCTTGTCATTGCCGGTATCTGCGGCTAGCCCTGCCGCGGTATCGACGTACTGGAAGGCGAATTCGTTGAACCCGTCTGGAGTCATGGCGCTTCCAGAGGCCACGCAGCTGATTGTCCAGGTGCCTGCATAGCCCGGCGGGGTTGGAGTGGGTCCCTCAGCGATGGCGTTGGAGATCACAACTTGTGCTCCGGCAAGTAGGCCCAACGGAGCGTCCGTCCAGGCCGTGACTGTGTTAGCGGAAGCGGTGGTGGAGGGACAGCCAGGGACAGTAGCGGGGAGAGCTATGGGGCCTTCCAGGAGATTACTCACGGTCACGATTGTCGTGATTTCGGGAGACAAGCCGACCGCGCCGTTCCAGTTAAAAGCCGCCGTCGCCTCGGGTAAAGCTGTGCCTGGCGAGGCGCCGCTAGTCGCGCCATCCGTCGTGGCGGGGTCACCGCGCACTAAGGGCGTACTGCAGTGAGTTTCGTCTGTACAGCCCGGCCACGGAGTGTTGAAGATGTATGGGAACTGCGTACCTGGATGGCCGGCCGCTATATCGGCAAGCCCGGAGAGCGGGCCAAAGGAGAACATGAAAGTCTGCGTGCCGTCGGCCATCGTCGAGTAACCGTCACCGCCCGAGATCTGCTGACACTTGATGGCGCCGTTCACGGTCCCCGTAGTCGGTATGACCCACTGTGACGAGCCGCTCGCAGGCCTCTTGAATTGCGTCGGGCCGTTGTAAGGGGGTTCCGAATTGTTGTCGCCGGTAGGGCTGTTCGGATTAGAGGCCGGGTGCGTGATGGTGCTTGCGGGGCACTGCACCCGAAAGGATTGCGCGCTCGCATCCAGGGTCGCGAAACAGATGAGAACCACAGGCACCCAAATTTCAAACGCTTTTTTCATGACCGCTTAGCCTCCTGCTCCACTGACGTCCTCAGCGCGTATGGCCGAGGAGACACATGAAGCGGTCTCGGATATCGGTTCCAAACAATCAGACACTTGCGCCTGGCCGAAGCGATAGACGCAAACATCCTTCCGTCTTGCCGTAGAAAACGATCCGTTCGCATGCACTCAGGCATGCGGGATCAGGGGAGAGTCTGCTTACTTCAGGAAATTAGTTGGGGGAACATTCCACTTGGGGGAGTGGTATTGCGACACGCGAAACAGAGATTAGGAAAATTCCGTTCGTACTGTCTACGTCACGATGAATAGGCCTCCGCAAAAAAGCTGCGCTCGGCGGGTAAATCTCCGACGTTACTCTTTACCCGTGGCGAGAGACCTACCACTGCGCCCCTTGACCCACGGTGGACGACAGACCTTACCCCGATTGCTCGAAACAAGATGGATAGGAGTTCGATTTGACGGCGGGCACCGGTTTTCCTGAACAGATTCTTAAGATGAAAAGCGCCCGTGGATCGGCAAATCCCCAGCTGCTGACAGCAGTCGGCCAGACTCAGGCCTTCCATCAGCAAATTCGCGAAGCGGCACTCTGCCGGCGTGAAATCCCAGCCTTCACACCAAATCCGCCGCTTAATACCGCAGCGCTCTTCATGCTCCCAAAAAATAACGGGAACCGCTGGTACCAGACTGTCTGTGTGATCAGCAAGGAAGGCCGGGCTCAAAACGGAAACAATCAATGTCCGCTTTCCTGATGGACGAGGCACCGCGATCACAACGTGCGTTGGATCGCTCGGCGCTGGTTTCGCCTTAGCCAATTCACGGATGACTTCGCTCAGAACTGGACGACTCGCCTTCGATGTTCTGAGCCGGCCGGAACTATCAATCCTGAGCCCGTCACCTGAATTCAGCATGTGCCGGGCGATCTGATTCGTGTGCAGCAGTCGACTGGAGGAGTCGCAAAGCGTAAGCGCCACACTCAATAGGTCCAGAAACTCGAGGCCGACTCTTAGAAGGTCTGCGCAATTCTGGCTTGGCGGCCCGAGACGCTCAGAAACATTGGCTCTGCCGTCAATACCGCTCGACGTACCTCTTACTCCGTCGCCGGTACTGGAGACTCGAAACCTGGATCGGAATACTACACTTGACCTGGATTGTGTCAGCCCCATGTGTATGTCCGTGTTTCATGAAAGATTTTGAATACTTTTTGTGGACCGTCCGAGTTGCGGTGGGACGTTTCAGGAACAGGAGGCGCATTCATCAGGCCATGGTTGCGAAACAGAAGACACACGAGTTCCCCTTGGCCTCGCGTACCGGTCTTATCGAGCAGATTGCGCAGGTGCATTCGGGCAGTCGAAGGCCGGATGGCGAGTCGTCTGCAGCATTCCTCCAGCGTACTGCCTTCCATAAGAAAGTTCGCCATGCTGCCTTCAGTAAGTGTGAGGCCGTAGAGTTGGCGCAGTTCACGTTGCGAGATGCGTACAGCTAGGTCCGGGTCCTGGATAAATACGAGCGCAAAGGGCTTATGGGTGTCGTGGCCATCCCCGAAGTAAGACGTGCGCCGAGAGATCACCATCAGGTCGCGCTTGCCAGATGGCCGGTCGACGTACTTGATCGAGGGCTCACCGTATCCGTCTGCCCATGCGACGGCGGTTCCCGTCGACATGCTTTCGATTGGGAAGCGGCAGGATCCTTGGGAGAAAAGCAAGAAGTCGTTCGCATCGACCTCCAATCCGTCGTGCGCGTTCAAAATGTCCACTGCCGCACGGTTTGCCCAAAGCAGCTGTCCTCGAATGCTGATCATGACCACGCCGGTTCTAAGCAAATCCAGTGTTCCAAGGACGATAGTGGCAAGATCAACAAGATTGCTTCCGTTCCCGTTGTGATAAGTCACAGACATCTCCTCGTACGGCATCCTGCGCCGGATTGCAGAGTCACGTAAGCGATGGTTTGGGGGAGTGTCGGCGAAACGCGAACCAACTAGGCTGCACTGTATTGCGAAATGCCGACTGCGAGGGAGCCACTCAAAAGGGTGAACGCGCCAATATTTCGATATCTCTGTGAGGAATAGTTCGGATGGAAGATGTAAATCGTATGTAAACCGCGATGCAATTTGCGCCCATTGTTGCCAATCATTTGGCTAACGTGGGCGTTTTTATGGCAAATCATTTGATTAACGTCTTTTTACGTGTTCTTGCTGTGGGATAATCCTGTAGGCGTTTGGGAGTCTTTACGGCGTAGCTTGGTCTGATTCAATGCTTCACTTGGAATGGCTTTGGGAGCGCAAGAACCGGACCTTGGTTCTGTCCGCCAGCGTTATCCTGCTGATTGTAATCGCCATCTTCGACTGGTGGACCAAGCCGTACTTCGCTCTGGGCTTCCTTTATCTGTTCCCTATCATGCTGGCGGCAGGATTTCTGCCGCGTTGGGTCATCGGGCTGGCGGGAATCCTATGCGCCTTCCTTGCCGAGACTTTTAGCTTTCTCGATCCTGCAGACTCCCATATTCGGTTTGCGGTCTTTGCCATCGCGCTTTGTGGCTGTGGGTTGTTCCTCTCCGAAGTCCTCAGAAATCATCGACTAAAACTGGTGGCCCAAGAACGGGTGCGGGTCCTGGTGGAAACGAGTCCCGCGGCAATCGTCACGATTGACGAAAATGGTTTTATCGAACTGGGGAATCAGGCCGCCGCCCAACTTCTGGCACCTGCCGGTGACCATTTGATCGGGCATCCCATTGCTGCCTTCCTTCCGGAGCTGCATCGCGCCTTGCGGTTGGAGGAAGGCCCGCAGTTCCGAACCATGATGCAATGCCGCGGGCTCCGGGGAAACGGAGAATCTTTTCTGGCGAACGTGTGGTTCTCCACCTACAAGCAGGGTATGGACCCGCGACTTGCGGCTATCATTGCCGACGTAAGCGAAGACGCCTCCGCCCACAACGGCTTCCACTCCAGCGCTCTGGATATGCAGGCCCGAAGGCCGCTGAATGCGCGCGAGACAGAGGTGCTCCGTTTGGTCTGTCAAGGCCTGGCCAACAAAGAAATCGCCGCCAAAATGAATATTTCGGATAGCGGCGTGAAGAACACTCTTCAGCAACTTTTTGGGAAGACCGAGGTACGCACACGAAGCCAACTGGTCCGAGTCGCACTTGAGCGTTATCGAGACCTGTTGTGATTCGATTTCACTAGTTTAGGATCGAACAAGGTCACATTTGAGGCAACCGAGGATGCTGACGCATCTGGTCAGCATTTCTTGGAACTGGCTCGCTGGAATTTCGATTCGACATCATCCAAAAGACACTGTACAACTTTTCGACTTCGGAAAATTAAGTTAACACCGTAAAGATGGAGCTACTACTCAATTTTCTATGGCTGATGTTGGCCGTGCCAGCGTTCCTTATCTGGCGACGCCAGCCCTCATGTTTGCGAGATTGGGGCGAGCAGCATCACCCTCGTTCGTTCGTGCTTTTGGGTTGTCTCCTGGTGTTGTTGTTCCCAGTGGTCTCTGCTTCGGATGACCTGCATACCGTTAGTGCCGAAGTCGAAGAGTCTGGCTTTTTCAAGCGCACTACTAAGCAACAGCCCGGGGCCAAATCTCCTGCTTGGACCTACAACTGTGGAATGGCAGCGTTGCTGATCCAGGTAGCGTCATTCCGGCCCGAGAACGAAACGTTCAGTCTGGCTGTTGAATATCTCCCGATTGCTCCGCGGCAAGTTCTAGCCAGCTCCGGCGATAGCCGCGCCCCTCCCAAAGTCTAAGTCCCCAGGCAGTTTTTGCGCCATAAGCAGCGGCGTACTTTCATCAGATCCAGTCGAATTGCTGCTGCATTCGCTCGCCCTTTGCGTGCGGATCGCGCACCCACATCTGCCAGTCACGAAGACTGCATCGCGACCGTGGAGTTGTGCAATGCGAAACACCCATTTGTCCTATCTGACACTGTCTCTCCTGCTGTGTTCTGGGAGTCGTGCGCTCGCGCAGAAACCTTGGAACTGGGAAGAAGTGCGCGCCCGGTTCGAGCAGAGCAATCCCACTCTGCAGGCGGGCAAACTGAACGTAGACGAATCGAAGGCCCAGGAAATCACTTCGTACCTACGACCCAATCCGACCCTGACTCTGTCCGCTGATGGAACTCAAATCGCGCCGGACAAAGGCGTGTGGCGACCGCTTGCAGGCACCTTTGAGTCGACCAGCATCGGCTATCTGCTGGAGCGGCAGCGCAAACGGGAGTTACGCTTGGAGACTGCGAAACAAGCAACTGTGATTGCCGAGTCGAATCAAGCCGACCTGGCGAGAACTCTACTCTTCAACTTGCGCACCGCTTTTGTGTCGACGCTGCAAGCCAAAGCCGTCCTGCAATTAGCGCGCGACGACCTAGCCTACTACGACCATGTACTGCAGATCAGCAGAGATCGCTTCAATGCTGGCGACATCGCGCAAATCGATCTCGACCGGCTAGAACTGCAACGCGTGCAGTATGAATCGGATGTGCAGACCGCCGAGGTCGATCTTCGCACAGCGAAGATTCAGTTGCTCACTCTGCTCAACGATCGAACTCTGGTTGAAAAAGTCGATGTAGCCGGTGCCTTCGCGTTCAACGAGGAAATCATGTCGCGCGAGGAGCTTCGGAAGATTGCCTTAGGTACGCGACCCGACCTGAAGGCAGCTATCGTAGCTGTAAGCAAAGCTGAAACCGATTACAAACTAGCATTCGCCAACGGTTCGACCGATCCCATCTTGAGCACGTGGTATACGCACAACTCCTCTAACAACAACCCGTTCGGCATAAACACCCTGGGAGTCAACATCAGCATGCCATTACGCATTTTCGACCGCAACCAAGGAGAGAAGCTGCGCACACGGCTCGATTTCATCCGCAATAAGAGGTTAGGCGATGCCGCAGAAGCGGAGATCCTCGGCGACGTCGACTCCGGATACGCCACCCTGGAAAGCACCCTCACCCTGCTGCGTCCCTACAAGAGCAAGTACCTGCAGCAGTCCGTGCAGGTGCGCGACACCGTTGCGTTCTCCTATCAACACGGTGGTGTGTCACTGCTGGACTTTCTGAATGCTGAGAGCGAATACCGCAACGTCCAACTCGGCTACATAAATTTGGTGGGAGCCTACCTGAATGCGGCCAATCAGCTCAACCGTGCCGTCGGCCGCGAGGTGGTGCAATGAAAGGCAAAACCTTCCTTCGATCTACGTTCATCTGCGGTGTGACGCTTCTCGCCGCGATCGACATCTCTTGCGCTGCAGACCCCAAAGCCGCTGCCACCAAATCCGAAATCACGCTCGACCCTGACTTCTACACCGTGGAACATCCTGACCTGTTCAACCTAGTCAAGGCGGAGGCCAGGCAACTGCCCACGACACTCAAGGCCAATGGCAGCATCGCGCCCGACATCAACCGCGCCGTTCACGTGACCTCGCAAGCTTCGGGGCGCGTCGTCGAGCTCAAGATTCGATTGGGAGATTCCGTAAACAAGGGCCAGGTCCTGCTTGCCATTCACAGCGCGGATCTGGCGTCAGCGTTCTCTGACTATCAGAAGGCGGTCGCCGACGAGCGCCTGGCCAACCAAGCCCTCGACCGGGCTCAGTTGCTCTATTCGCACGGAGCATTGGCGGAGAAGGACCTGCAGCAAGCGGCGGATACAGAAGAGAAAGCTCAGGCCGATGTGCAGAACACGGAACAGCGCGTTCGACTGTTGGGCGGCGATCTGGTTCATCCCGGGGCGTTGATCGAGCTCCACGCACCGATCTCAGGGACAATCGTCGAGCAAAACGTCGCGGGTTTTGAAGGGATCAAGAGTCTCGACAACAGTCCCAACCTCTTCAC
>Ga0307469_10000447_pt1 | contig 15139 bp, 13 predicted proteins | sample atmos_gasesAM2C__FD_203084 | JGI IMG/M metagenome (GOLD analysis project Ga0307469, IMG submission 203084) | Hardwood forest soil microbial communities from Morgan-Monroe State Forest, Indiana, United States - atmos_gasesAM2C_515 | ecosystem: Environmental > Terrestrial > Soil > Temperate...
GTTGAGGTTCATATGTGTCGGTTCCCAGCCGAGCTTGGACACCGACGCCGGATCGACCGCGAAGCCGTGGTTCTGAGAGGTGATCTCGACCTTCCCGGTCGTCGTGTCCTTGACCGGGTGGTTCGCGCCGTGATGACCGAAGGGCAGCTTGTAGGTGCGCCCGCCGGCCGCGAGGCCGAGGATCTGGTGGCCGAGGCAGATACCGAAGATCGGCAGGCGCCCGAGGAGGTCGCGCACCGACTCGATCAGGTACGGCACGCCTTCCGGATCGCCCGGGCCGTTCGAGAGGAAGACGCCGTCCGGCTTCCGCTCGAGGACCTCCGCCGCCCGCGTCGCCGCCGGCACAACCGTCACGTCGCACGCCGACGCGCGAAGCTGGCGCAGGATGTTGAGCTTGATCCCGCAGTCGTACGCGACCACCTTGAACCGCGCCGGTGGCGGCGCCGTGTAGCCGCGTGAGAGCTCCCAGCTGCCCTCCGCCCAGGTGAACGGCGCGGCGGCGGTCACCTCGGCCACCAGGTCGCGGCCGACGAGCCCGGGCAGGGCGCGGGCGCGCTCGCGCAGGCGCGCCGGCTCGGCCTCGACGGAAGAGATGATGCCGTCCTGCGCGCCGTGGTCGCGCAGGTGGCGCGTGAGCGCGCGCGTGTCGATGTCCTGGATGCCGACGATCCCGTGGCGCCGCAGATACTCGGCGAGGCCCGTGTCGGACCGGAAGTTCGATGCGATGGACGAGGCTTCCTTCACGATGAAGCCGTTGGCCCAGGGGCGGCGCGATTCGATGTCCTCGGAGTTGATGCCGTAGTTGCCGATCATCGGATAAGTCATCGCGACGATCTGTCCCCGATAGGACGGATCGGTGAGGATCTCCTGGTACCCCGACATCGCGGTATTGAAGATGACCTCGCCCTCGGCTTCCCCGATGGCGCCGAGCGGACGGCCCCTGAACGTGCGGCCGTCACGGAGGACGAGCCAGGCGCGCTCGCTCATGCCCGCACGATGTGGCCGCTCACGAGCGTCATCCATGGCGCGCCCCGCAGGGTCCAGCCGCCGAACGGCGTGTTCCGGCTGCGCGAGCGGAACCGCAGGGGTTCGACGACCGTCTCGGCGTCGGGATCGAGGATCGTGACGTCCGCGGGCGCGCCGGCGGCGAGGTTTCCGCCCGGCAGATTGAGGAGCCGCGCGGGATCGCGGCTCAACCGCGCGATCAACGTCGAGAGCGGCAGGAGCCCCGGCCGCACCAGCCGGTCGAGCAGCACCGCCACCGCCGTCTCGAGCCCCACGATGCCAACGGCCGCGCGGTCGAACTCGCCTTCTTTTTCGGAAAGGGCGTGCGGGGCGTGATCGGTCGCGATGCAATCGATCGTGCCGTCAGCGAGCGCCTCGAGCAGGGCTTCCACGTCGCGCTTGGTCCGGAGCGGGGGCGCCATCTTGGTGTTCGGATCCCAGGTTCTCACGGCTTCCTCGGTCAGCACCAGATGATGCGGCGTCACCTCCGCCGTTACCTGGAGCCCCCGGGCCTTGGCGTCCCGGATGAGACGGACCGCGCCGGCCGTGGAGACGTGGGCAATGTGCACGTGCGCGCCCGTCAGCTCCGCGAGCAGGATGTCGCGGGCCACCATAACGTCCTCGGCGGCCGCCGGCTGGCCGGGCAGGCCCGTCTCGGTCGAGACGACGCCCTCGTTCATCGATGCGCCCCGGCTCAGCGAGGTGTCCTCGGCGTGGCTGATGAGGGGCGTGCCGAACGGCAGCGTGTATTCCATGGCGCGCCGGTACAGGCCCGCGTTCATGACGCAGCGGCCGTCGTCGGAGAAGGCGACGCAGCCCGAGTCCGCGAGCTCGGCCAGCTCGGCCAGCTCCTCGCCGTGCAGACCGCGCGTGACGGCGCCGATCGGATAGACGCGCACCACGCCCTCGACCTTCGCCTTGGCCAGGATGTAGTCGGTGACCGCGCCGTTGTCGTTGACGGGGTTCGTGTTCGCCATGCAGCACACGGCGGTGAACCCGCCTGCGGCGGCCGCGCGCGTGCCGGTGGCCACGGTCTCCTTGTACTCGTAGCCCGGCTCGCGCAGGTGCACGTGGATGTCGATGAAGCCCGGGCAGACGATCTTGCCGTTCGCGTCCACGACCTCGGCGCCGGCCGGCGCCTCGAGAGTCCGGCCGAGCCGCTCGATCTTGCCGTCAGCGATCAGGACGTCCTGCACGGCGTCGACGTTGTTCGCCGGATCGATGACGCGGCCGCCCCGGAGCAGGAGGCTCATGCGCCGTCGCCGCCCTTCCGGCCGGCGAGGAGGAGCAGCACGCCCATGCGCACCGCTACACCCCGCGACACCTGATCGAGGATGAGAGAGTACGGGCCGTCGGCGACCTCGGGCGAGAGCTCGACGCCGCGGTTCACGGGCCCGGGATGCATGATCAGGACGTCGGGCCGCGCGTGCTTCGCCAGCCGGTCGAGCGTGAGCCCCCAGTAGCGCGAGTACTCGCGGAGCGACGGGATCAGGCCCGCCGTCATGCGCTCCTGTTGCAATCGGAGCATCATGATCACGTCCACGTCGCCGATCGCGTCTTCCAGGCGATAGCTCACCTTCGCGCCCAGCTCCTGCACGTAGGGCGGGATGAGCGTCGGCGGCCCCGCCACCGTGACGGTCATGCCGAGCTTGCGCATGCCGTGGATGTTCGAGCGCGCCACCCGGCTGTGGGCGATGTCGCCCACGATCGCCACGTGGAGGCCCTCGAAGTGGCCCTTCTTCTCGCGGATCGTCAAGAGATCGAGCAGCGCCTGCGTGGGGTGCTCGTGCGCGCCGTCCCCGGCGTTCACGATGGAGCACGGCAGCTCGCGGGCCAGGAGCTCGGCGGCCCCGGCCGACGAATGGCGGACCACGACCACGTCAGGGCTCATCGCGGCGATGTTCTTCGCGGTGTCGATGAAGCTCTCGCCCTTGCTCGTGCTCGAGCCGCTGGCCGAGAAGTTGATGACGTCGGCCGAGAGCCACTTTCCGGCGATCTCGAACGAGGTGCGCGTGCGCGTGGACGACTCGTAGAAGAGGTTCACGACCGTCTTGCCGCGCAGCGCCGGGACCTTCTTGATCTCGCGCCCGGCGATCTCCTGCAGCGACGCGGCGGTGTCGACCAGCAAGACGATCTCGCTCGCCTCGAGGTCGCGCATCGTGAGCAGATCCTTGCGGGTCCAGCCCATGCTAGGCCTCCTCGGGTTCTTCGATGACGACGCGGTCCTCGCCGTCGTGCTCTTTGAGTCGCACCGCCACGCTCTCTCGCCGCGACGTCGGCAGGTTCTTGCCGATGTAGTCCGGGCGAATCGGCAGCTCGCGGTGCCCGCGGTCGATCAGGCAGGCGAGCTGGATGGCCGTCGGCCGTCCGAGGTCGATGATCGCGTCGAGCGCCGCGCGGATGGTGCGGCCGGTGAAGAGGACGTCGTCGACCAGGATCACCGTCTTGGCCTTGATCGAGAACGGGATGTCGGTGCCGCGGATGACCGGAGTGCCGCGCATGCCGAGGTCGTCGCGATAGAGCGTGATGTCGAGCGTTCCGACCGGGAGCGTCGTGCCGTCGATCTGGGCGATCTTCTGGGACAATCGGTGCGCCAGGGTCACGCCGCGCGTGCGCAGCCCGACGAAGGCCAGATCCTTGGCGCCGCCGTTCCGCTCGAGAATCTCGTGGGCGATACGGGTGAGAGCTCGGTCGAGGGCAACTTCGTCGAGAACCTGCGCCTTCTCGCGGTGGCGTGGTGCGGGGCGGCTCATCTTCTCTCCTTGCGGGCCTCGCGGGGCTCGCTTAAAGGAAAGCGCGTCATGTACTCGAAGAGTCACTCTACATGGCGTCCTCCGGCGGTGTCAATCCTCGTGTGGTCTTTGTGCGCGTTTCCGGAACGCCACCTCTCGACGACTCGCCGCTCGTGCTCGACCGAGACGCGCCCGGCCTTCAGCACCAGGCGGCGTGCCGGCAGCGACGTCACGATCTCCTCCGGCCGCCGGCAGTCCCACACGACCAGATCGGCCCGGCAACCGGCCGCGCAGCCGTAGTCGCGCAGGTTCAGGATGCGCGCCGCATACGTCGTGACGGCGGCCACGAGCTCCCGCATGAGCTCGGGCGTTCCCATGTGGGCGGCGACGGCGGTCACGAACGCCAGATGGGCGGGGTCGGCCGTGCCGATCGGCGTGAAGGGGTTCCGGATGTTGTTGGACGCGAGCGCGACCGGGACGCCGGCCTCGAGCAGACGGCGGATCGGCGCGAGACCGCGCCGCACGTTCCGCTCGTCGCCGCGTCCCATCAGATAGAGGTCGGTCAAGGGAAGGCTGATCACGCCGATCCCGGCCCGGGCCAGCTCGGCCGTCAGCGCCGCCTGCTCGGCGGGCGGCAGCGCGGACATCTCGGTGAGATGCCCGACCGCGACGCGCGTCTGCCAGCCCAGGCGCTCGGTCTGACGGATGATCTCGCGCACGTGAAGGTGCTCGGGCTCGTCGAAGAAATCGACGTGGAAATCCGCGTCGACGCCGAACTCGCGCGCGAGCGCGAACACGATCTCGATGTGCCGCCGGGCGTCGGTGTCGTTGTAGGGGCAGCCACCCACGAGGTCGGCGCCCATCTCGAGCGCGCGCCGGAGCAGCGTCTCCGTCCCCGGCGCCTGGAGGATGCCCTCCTGGGCGAAGGCGCAGAGCTGGATGTCGACGGCCGGCGCGTACTCCCGCTTGAGGGCGAGCATCACCTCCATGCCGGCCAGGCCGACGATCGGATCAACCTCCACGTGCGCCCGCATCGCCGTCGTCCCCGCCGGCACCGCCATGTCGAGCACGCGCCGCGCGCGCGCCGCGATGTCGGCGGCGGTGAAGCCGCGCTTGGCCTGGCCGGTCAGGCGGATCGCCTCGGCAGCCGTGCCGGCCGAGCCGGACACACGGTCGGTCAGAAGTGCCTTGTCCAGATGAATGTGCGCCTCGACGAGGCCGGGCGTGACCAGGCATCCGCCGGCGTCGAGCGTCTCTCGGGCTGGGCCGGGGGAAGATCCGACGGCGGCGATGCGTCCGCCGGCGATCGCCAGGTCGAGCGGATCGGCGCGCTCGGGCAGGCGGCAATTGCGCAGGACGAGGTCGAGCACGCCGGGACAGTACGCCGATTTCTTCTCCGGCGAAAGTCAGCCGGGCTAGAGTGACAGGCCGGAGGGTACGTCCGAGCATGCCGAGCTTCACGAGACGCCTGCGGCAAGAGACGCTGGGCTGGGTCCGCGACGGCGTCGTCACCGCGCAGCAGGTCGAGGCGATCCTGGCGCGCTATCCAGAATCGGGCCGTTGGTTCCAGCGGCCGAGCGCGATCTTCTCGATCCTTGGTGGCGCCCTCGTCGTCATGGCCATCGCCCTCGTCATCGCCCACAACTGGGCGGAGATTCCACGCTGGGCGAAGCTCGCCGGCGTGCTGACGCTGCTCCTCGGCTCGTACGCGGGCGGCCTGTTCCTCCGCGCGCGCGACCGGGGACTGGTGGGCGAGGGGCTGTTCGTGCTGGCCGGCGGGCTTCTTTTGCTCGGTATCGCGCTCATCGGACAGCTCTACAACCTGGCCGGGCGCGAGTCGGACGCGGTCCTCCTGTGGTGGGCCCTGCTCATACCGGCGGCCTACGCGCTTCCATCGATCGCGCTCATCGTGCTCGGCTGGTGCGGCGCCTCGGTGTGGTTCTGCATGTTCGTCCTCGACCGCACGACGTGGCTCGGCCGCGACGTCTACGCGAACGCGACGCTCGGCGCCGTGGCCTTCGGCGCGGCCGGTGTCCTGGTGTGGGCGATCGGGTCACTCCACGGCGATGGAGAGTTCCACCGGGCGCGCCGGCTCATCGAGCAGCTCGGGCTCTTGACGATACTCGTCGCGATGGTGCCGCTCGGCTTCCTCAAGCAGCTCGGCGGCTGGTGGATCGTCGGAGCCAGCATGCGGTTGCCGGCGGCGGTCCTGATCCTGCTCGCGCTGGCGGCAGTGGCCGTCGGGGTCGCGTGGCTCCGATTTCCTCCGGATCGCCCGATCATCCGCGCGGGGCTCGCCGCCTCGCTTCTGCTCGTGATCGTCTACCTGCTGGTGGTGACGCTGAAGCTCGTCCAGCAGACACCCGAATCCGTCTACCACATGCTCGGCTGGACGAACTGGGCGATCCTCCTCGTCATGGCACTGGCGCTCATCCTGTGCGGCGCCCGCTGGGATCGCTCGGCGTGGATCAACTGGGGCGTGATCTGGATCGGCGTTGACGCGGTCGCGCGCTACGTCGAGCTCGTTGGAACGATGCTTCAGGCGAGCGCGCTGTTCGCCGCCACCGGCGTGTTCGTGCTCGCGCTCGGCGGGGCGCTCGAGCTGCTGCGGCGCCGGGTCACTGCGAAAGTCGCGGTACTGCGGGCGAGCGCGTAGATGCGGCGCGGGCTCTTTATCGCGGCCGTACTCGTGCAGGCCCTGGTGCTGGTCGCCTGGTCGGCGAGTCTCGAGTGGGAGCTCGCCGGCGCCGAGCGAATCAGGCTCGAGGTCGTTCAGCGCGATCCCCGCGACCTGCTGCGCGGAGACTATGTGTCGCTGCAGTACGTGATCGCCGATATCCCGCTCGAGACGATCGCCGGAGGCCGGCCCGACTACGGCGATCGCGTCTGGGTGACGCTGAGGTTGCAAGATAACGTCTACGCGCTGGCCGCCGCGAGCCGCGCGCCGGTAACGCCGGGGCCGGGGCAGCGCGTGATCGTCGGCCGCGTGCACTCGCTCAGCAACACGTCGGGCCGGCCCGAGGTGCACCTCGTCTACGGAATCGAGCGACTCTACGTGCCGGAGGGCCGCGGCGGGTTGCCGCGCGGGCGAGTCGAGGCGGAAATTGCGCTGGCGGAAGGCGGCCGGCCGTTCCTCACCCGCGTGTTCGTGGACGGCCGCCCGTATCCGAGCGCGGCGCGCTAGGTGTCCCGCTTCGACGGATTGATGTTGTAGGCCTTGAGCTTGCGGTAGAGGTGGCTGCGCTCGATCCCCAGCCGGTCCGCGGTCCGCGTCACGTTCCAGTCGTTGGTCCGGAGCTCGGCCAGGATGAAGGAACGCTCGAAGTTGTCCCGGGCATCCTTGAGCGACCGGTCGCGCGCGTCGCCCGCCGCCGCGGCCATCTCCTTGGGACGCAACGGCGCCGGCAGATCGTCGGCCGTGATGACATCGCCGGGGGCCATGATGACGAGGCGCTCCACCATATTGCGTAGCTCGCGCACGTTGCCCGGCCAGTCGTAGGCGAGAAAGTAGCCCATCGCCTCGGTCGAGAGCGTCTTGGCGCGCTTGCCGTTCTCGGCGCAGAACTGGTGGACGAAGTGGCCGACCAGCGCCGGAATGTCGTCCCGGCGGGTCCGGAGCGCCGGCACCTCGATCGGGATGACGTTGAGGCGATAGTAAAGGTCCTCCCGGAAGCGGCCCTCGCGGATGAGCGCCGGGAGGTCGCGGTTCGACGCGGCGATGACGCGCACGTCCACCTTGATCGTGTCCTTGCCGCCCACCCGTTCGAAGGCCTGTTCCTCGAGCGAGCGCAGGACCTTCGCCTGGGTCTTCAGGCTCATGTCGCCGATTTCGTCGAGGAACAGCGTGCCGCCGTCGGCCAGCTCGAACTTGCCGCGACGCCGGGCCAGCGCGCCCGTGAACGCGCCCTTCTCGTGGCCAAACAGCTCGGATTCGATCAGGTCCTCGGGGATCGCAGCACAGTTGACGTCGACGAAGGGGCCCGCGTGGCGGGCGGAGCGGACGTGGATCGTGCGCGCCACCAGCTCCTTGCCGCTGCCGTTCTCACCGTGGATCAGGACGCGGCCGGTGGTGGGCGCGGCGGTCTGGATCTGCTCGACGAGGGCCCGGATGGCCGCACTCTCGCCGATGATCTCGGCCCGCTGATCGAGGCTCGCGCGCAGGGACGCGTTCTCGCGCTCGAGCCGCGCGTGGTCGAGGGCGCGGTTGACCGTGACCAGGATCTTCTCGAGGGACAGCGGCTTCTCGACGAAATCGTACGCGCCCAGCCGCGTGGCCTTCACGGCCGTCTCGATCGTGCCGTGGCCGGAGATCATCACGATGACCGCCTCCGGACGCGTCTTCTTGACCTCGGCGAGAGTCTCGAGGCCGTCCATGCGGTCCATCCAGATGTCGAGAAAGGTCAGATCCGGCAGCTCGTCGGCGAAGAACCGCACGGCGTCCGCGCCGCTGCCGAGCGCCGAGACCCGATACCCTTCGTCCTCCAGCACGTCGCGCAGAGTCGACCGGATGGCCGGCTCGTCGTCGACTATTAGGATGTGCTCGCCGGCCACGCTACTTCCCTCCCAGTCCGTCTGTCGTCATGTCAGGAGGCTTCGACCGGGGCAGCGGTGCGCGACACCGGCAGCTCCATCACGAAGCGCGTGCCGGTCGGCTCGTTGTCCTCGACCCGGATCGTCCCGCCGTGCTCGGTCACGATCTCGTGCACGATCGGCAGGCCCAGCCCCATGCCCGAGACCTTCGTGGAGAAGTAGGGGAGGAAGAGCCGGTCGCGATCCTCGTGGCTGATGCCCGGGCCGTTGTCGGCCACGATGATCCGGGCGTGGCCCGTCTCCGGCAGGTGCACCGTCTCGACGCACACGACTCCGCTGTCGCCGATCGCCTCGACCGCGTTGTCGACCAGGTTGAGCACGGCGCGCTTGATGTGGTCGGGGTCGACCTCGAGCAGCGGCAGGTCGTCGGCGTGCCGCGTCGTGATCGACAGCGCCGGATGCGACTCGCGATAGAGGCTGGCGACGCCGTCGATGAGCTGGCGCACGTCGGTCGGGCGCGGCGTCAAGACGGGCATGCGCGCGAACCGCGAGAACTCGTCGACCAGGTGCTTGAGGCCCTCGACCTCGTGGATGATCGTCTCGGTGCATTCCAGCACCAGCCGCTCCTCGCCGGGCGTGCGGGCCAGGCGGCGCCGGAGGCGCTGGGCCGACAGCTGGATCGGCGTGAGCGGATTCTTGATCTCGTGGGCGATCCGCTGCGCCACCTCCCGCCACGCCGCCACGCGCTGGGCCTTCAGGAGCTCCGTCAGGTCGTCGAGGACGACGACCGCCCCGGTATACTCGCCGTCCGGCCCGCGCAGCGCCGTCGCGGAGGCGAGCAGCGAGAGAGTGGCGCCGCCCCGGCGCAGCTGGAACTCGAGCTCGGTGCTGGCGGCTCGGGGCCGCCGCGTCCGGCGCACCTGGGCCACCAGCGCCCGGAGCTCGGGGCCCGCGAAGACGTCCTCGATGAAGCGCCCCACCGCCGTCGACTCGTTGACGCCCAGCATGCGGGCGGCGGCGCGGTTGATGGTCGTCAGGCGCCCGAGTGGATCGAAGGAAATGACGCCGGTAGTGATGGCCTCGAGGACGGTTTCGATGTAGACGCGGCGGTCTTCGAGCTCGGTGTGCTTGTCCGACAGGTCGAGGTAGGCCTCCTCGAGCTGATGCTTGGACCGGGCCAGATCGTCGGTCATCCGGTTGAACGACTCGACGAGCACGCCGATCTCGTCGTCGCCGCCGCGCGTCGGCACCTTGTAGGCGAGGTTGCCGGCGGCGATCTCGCGCGTGCCCTCCGCGAGCTGCTCGATGGGTCCGGTGATCCCGCGCGCCAGGTACAGGCCGAACCACGTGAACGAGAAGACGACGATCAACGTCATGAGCAGGAAGAGCAGAATGTAGATGCCCTTGATCGGCGTCTTCAGGAGCTTGAGCTGCTTGAACTCCCGGAACGACTGCGAGATGCCGCGCACCCGCGCCTCGAGGCGATCGGTGACGTGGGTGCCCACCACCACCACGCCGACCACGTGGCGCTCGCCGCCCTTCGTCACCCAGATCGGCACAACCGCCTCGACGAGGTCGCCGGAGGCGAGCTCGCGCACGGTGGTGAGCTCCTGCCCGGCGATGCCCTGCCGCAGCTGGTTCTCGTCGACATCCTGCGTCGCGAGGTCGCCGAGGATCGGGTCCTTCACGTGGACCAGCTCTTGGCCCGTTGTGCCGAAGACGGTGATGGCGCTGATCCCGAGCCGGTCCTGCTGCTCGACGAGGTAGGCGGCCAGCGCCTCGCGCCGCGGCTCGGCGAGGAGCCCGTCGCGATCGATCACACGGCCGATGTGCTGGGCGTGCCGCAGGGCCGTGCGCTCGAGATTCGCGTAGTACGTCTGCGCCACCGCCAGGGCCTGATCCAGCGGCTTCTCCACCTGGGGCTTGAACCACCCCTCGATCGATTTGGTGATGAAGTTCGACGCGATCAGGAAGATCAGCATCGAGGGGATGACGGACAGCGAGAGGAACGCCATCACCAGCTTCGCCTTGAACTTGGCGCCGATCACCTGCTCGCGCCGCTCGAACCACAGCTTGACGAGGTTGCGGAAGAGCAGCAGCACCAGGAGCAGCAGCACGATCAGGTTCAGGTTGAGCAGGGCGAAGACGGGAATGCTTGACGACAGCGGCAGGTCGGGGGCGTAGACACCGACGTCCAGGAAGTTCGCCGCGCCCACCAGGACGAGGAACCCGGCGACGATGATCAGGTTGCGCTTGCGCCGGTTGGCATCGCTCAGCAGGGGCATTACTGGATCCGCTGGATCGTCCGGTAGTCGGACTGGCGGGTGGTCTGCTCGGCCATGCCGTTCATGCGCGCGACGAAGGTGTTCTCGCCGTTGAGCGCCGTCGTGGCGTTGACGCGGACGTAGATGACGGCCTTCGGATCGAGCTCGGCCGCGGGCGAGATCTTGATGTTGCGGACGTCGGAGAAGACGCGCTGCGCGTCCCGGAGGTCGCGCGTGGTGTGGATGGGCCGCGTTTCGCCCTTGAGGGCCGCCACCTTGAATTCTCGGGTGACCACGTTGTAGGCGAGCGTCCGCTCGACGGTCTTGGTGACGAGCAGCCGGTCGGGCAGCATGCGCTGATATTGCCAGAGCTCGATGTCCAGGCGCATGTGCGCGGGGATTCCGCTCTGGATGCCCTCGGCCAGACCGGAAGGCAGTACGCCCAGCATCACGACGTGGACGGTCACCTCATGGTCGTTGAGGTAGACGTCGAGGTCTGTGATGCGCAGTTCGGCGCGAACGGGTGCCGCAACGGCCAGCACCATCGCCACCGCACCGAGGTGGAAGACGAGCCACAGGCCACGCATACGACGAACGGCCCATTATATAGCGGGGATATGAGCCGGACGACCGGCTTAGATCGCGGCGAGACCGGGGGCGGGGACAAAGCCCTCGTGGCGCACGGCGTCCTCGGAGGCCGTGACGACCTCGATCGCGGCCCGCCGCTGGAGGCCGACGGCGCGCTGGATGGCCTGTACCATCTCGAGGTTGAGCGCGTGGCCGCCGTTCCGCACGATGACGTGCCCCTGGAGTGGCCGACCCAGGAGGGCGAGGTCCCCGAGGAGGTCGAGGATCTTGTGCCGCACGAACTCGTCGCGATAGCGCAGGCCGGTCAGGGCGCCCCGGTTGCCAAGCACGATCGCGTTGTCGAGCGAGCCGCCGCGGGCCAAGCCGTTCTTCCGCATGAGCCCGAGGTCCTTCAGGAAGCCGTAGGTGCGGGCCGGCGCGAAGTCCTCCATAAACGACCGCTCGGTCGGCGTCCACGACAACACTTGCGTGCCGATCGCCGGATGCTCGTTGTCGAGCGTGTAGCTGATGCGGAACGTGTCCGACGGCACGATCTGCATCCACCGGCCGTTGTCGCCGACCCGGAGCGCGCACGGAGTCGTCAGAGGGCGCAGCCGCGCCGACTGCTGGACGCGGCCGGCGAGCGAGAGCAACGCCACGAACGGCTTGGCGCTTCCGTCGAGCGCCGGGATCTCGGGGCCGTCCACCTCGATCTCGACGTTGTCGACGCCGAAGCCGGACAGGGCCGCCATCAGGTGCTCGACCGTCTGGATGCGCGTGCCGTTCACGCCGACCGTGGTCGCGTAGTGCGAATTGACGACACTGTCAGCGCGTGCCGGGATGCGCTCGCCCGTCGCGCGCACCCTGAACACGATGCCCGAATCGGCGGGCGCCGGAGACAGGGTGATCCGCGTGACCTTACCCGAATGGAGGCCGATTCCTTCGATGCCGACTGGCTTCCGAATCGTGTGCTGACGCATGGACCGTAGCCGGAAAATAGCAACGGGGGTGCCAGGCCCCCTCTCAGACTAACTATCTGATTTTTAAAGTTTCCTGAAGCGGACCGGGGCTCAGGGGTGGCGTCGATGATACGGGGAACCCCCCGCCCTGTCTCCGATGCGAGACATCAGACGTCGACGATCACGCTGACCCGGTGGAGACCCCCCTGCTCCCCCACCACCAGCCGATGCAGGGTGGCGGCCTTGACGATGGTCCCCACCCGATGGCGGCCTGGGTCGAGCTCCTCACCGTGGAGCAGTCCGTGGACGAGCGTGGTCGTGCACGTGTCCACCTCGACGCGGCGAACGACGAAGCCCTCGATCTCGTGCACGTAGAGACACTCGTTGATCCAGCTGGCGAGCAAGCGCTCCGGCGAATCGGCCTGCGCCCGCACCTCGCGCCGCTCGCGCTCCTGGACCTCCTCGGGTTTCACGATCAGCGCGAAAACCCCGAGCGAGGCCTGCGCGAACGCCTCCGCGCGTGTCGGGCCCCATGCCTCGACGCCCACGTCGGCCTCGGTTTCGAAGTGTTCCCAGCCCGGCGCGGGCGCGCTCATCAGGCCGAGCCCAGATCGCCGAAGCGCGCCTGGAGTACCGCGATGATCGCGGGCCCGGCAGTCTCGGTCCTCAGGATGCGCGGGCCGACCCCGACGATCGTGAAACCGCGCGCCTGCGCGCTCTCGACCTCGTCACGGCTGAGTCCGCCCTCGGGCCCGACGAGGAGCCGGATGCGCGCGCCCGCCGGCAGGCTGGGTGGCAGGCTCGCCGCCAGCGTCTGTCCGGACGCCCGCTCGGCGCCGGGGCCCGGCTCCACGGTCGTCGCCGCGCCTTCCCAGAGGCAGAGCTGGAGCTCGGCGGGCTCGTCGCGCGCCAGAAAGTCGGCGAGCGGTCGGGGCGCGCTCACGGTCGGAATGACGGCGCGGCCGCACTGCTTGGCGGCCTCCGCCGCGACGCGCTGCCAGCGACGGGCGCGGTCGCGCCAGCGGCCGGCCTCGAGCGCGACGACGGTCCGCGCGGTCAGCACCGGGACGACGTGCGCGACCCCGAGCTCGGTGGCCGCTCGCACGATCGCCTCCATCTTGTCGCCCTTGGGCACGGACTGGACGAGAGTGATCTGCACGGGCGACTCGCTCGCGCCAGCCGCCACCCCGAGCACGGTCCCCGTCGCCTGCTCGCCCACCGTCTCGAGACGCACGGTGTATTCGCGGCCGGTGCCGTCGGCGGCCAGCACGGTGTCGCCCGAGCGGAGCCGCAGCACACGCGAGAGGTGACGGGACTCGCCGCGGTCGAACGCGACGCGGCCGCCGGCGATGCGCTCAGGCGTGATCGTGAAGCGGCGCACGGAGCTCCAGCGTGGTCCATCCCTCGACCGACAGGGACTCGCGGAGCGCGAACCCGTGGTCGCCGAGCGCGGCGGCGAGGTCGGGGCCCTCGCCGTCGAGAATGCCGCCGAGCAGCAGCGTTCCGCCCGGCAGGAGCGCACGGGCGTACTGGGCACCGAGCCGTTGATGGGCGGCCGTCAGTAGATTCGCGACCACCAGGGGCGCCGGCGCCTCGTCGAATCGTGCTGCGTCGGCGAGCACGCATCGGATGCGGTCGGCCACATGGTTGCGGGCGACGTTGGCCACCGCCGCGGCGACCGCGTCGGGGTCGTCGTCCACCGCCAGCACGGCGCGCACGCCGAGGCGAGCGGCCGCGATGGCCAGGATGCCCGAGCCCGTGCCCAGATCGATCATTCGCGGCGGGCCGTCGCGCTCGATCACCGATTCGAGCCCCTCGAGGCAGCCGAGGGTGCTGCCGTGATGGCCCGTGCCGAATGCCCGACCCGGATCGATCGTGATCACCATCCGGCCGTTCTGCGCCGGCGTTTCCCACGGCGGAAGGATCAGGAGTCTTCGTCCGACGAGGCGCGGCGTGAAATGGGCGCGCCAGGCGTCCGCCCAGTTCTCGTCGGCGAGCGGGACCACACTCACGTCGGTCGGAGGCGCGAAGCCCAGCGCGCGGAGACCGTCGAGGTAGGCGCGCACCTTCGTCTCCAGCGTGCCGGCGAGGAAGGTTCCCGGGAAGAACGCACGGAGCCGCGCGCCCAGGCCCGGCTGCTCCTCCTCGACCACACCGAGGGCGCCGAGCTCCCACGCCAGGTTGGTCAGCCCTTCCGAGAGGTCGGCGGAGACGCCGACGGCAAGCTCCCAGAAGCCCAGGGATGCCATCGGCTCAGCCGAGCAGCTTCTTCATCCGCTCGAAGAACGCCGAGGCCAGCGGCCCGCGCTCTTCTCTGGAGGCGGCCTCGAACGCCGCGAGCGCCTCCCGCTGCTTCGCGTTGAGCTTCTGCGGAACCTCCACCACCATGCGATAGCAGATGTCGCCGTGTCCGCGCTGGCGCAAGTGGGGCATGCCCTTGCCGCGAAGCCGCAGGACGTCGTTGGGCTGGGTCCCGGCGGGAATCTTCAGCCTGGTCGTGCCGCCGAGCATCGGCACCTCGGCCTCGTAACCGAGGGCCAGGTTCGCGAAGGAGACGGGAAGGTCGCAGTACAGATCGGCGCCCTGCCGCGCGAAGAGGTCGTGCTCGCGAACGCGGACGAGCACGTACATATCACCCGATGGGCCCCCGTTCAGTCCGCTCGAGCCCTCGCCGCTGATGCGCAGGCGCATCTGATCGTCGATGCCGGCGGGGATCTTCACTCCGAGCAGGTGCTCGGCGCGCTGTCGTCCCTGGCCGCGACACTGACGGCACGGTGAGCGGTTGATCTGCCCGGCGCCCTGACACTTGGGGCACGGCTGGGCCACCGTGAGAAAGCCGTGGCTGCGGCGGACCTCGCCGGCGCCACGGCACATGTCGCACGTCTCCAGCCGGCTTCCCGGCTCGACGCCCGTGCCCGTGCACGCCTCGCACCGCTCCAGGCGCGGCACCTGGATCTTCGTCTCGAGCCCGGCGGCCGCGTCCTCGAGGGTGATCTTCAGCTCGTACTGGAGATCCTCGCCGCGCGCGGCGCGCGAGCCGCCGCGGCCCCGGCCGCCGCCGGTGAAGAAGTTCTCGAAGATG
>Ga0307469_10000448_pt1 | contig 15130 bp, 11 predicted proteins | sample atmos_gasesAM2C__FD_203084 | JGI IMG/M metagenome (GOLD analysis project Ga0307469, IMG submission 203084) | Hardwood forest soil microbial communities from Morgan-Monroe State Forest, Indiana, United States - atmos_gasesAM2C_515 | ecosystem: Environmental > Terrestrial > Soil > Temperate...
GGTGGCCAAGATGTACTTCTCGATAGGCGGAGACAGCTTCCTGTGCACCGGTACGCTCGTCAACGATACCGCGTCATCGAACACGCCTTACTTCCTCACGGCCAGCCATTGCATCGATTCGCAGGAAGCCGCAAGCACGCTGCAGACATACTGGTTCTTCGACGCGGTTGCCTGCGGCAATCGCACCGTTCCGCCGTATGCCACGATGCCCGGCGGCGCGACGCTGCTCGCGCGAAGCGACGACTACGACTGGGCGCTCCTGCGGCTCGATCATCCGCCGCCGGGAGGTACGACTCTTTCGGCATGGAATTCAACCCCGATCACTGCGGGCGTGCAGCTGAGCGTCATGCATCATCCGGAAGGAGACCTGAAAAAATTCAGCCAGGCGGTCGCGGCTGGGACCGCGCTCACGACGATCGCGAGCGGCACCTACAACGTCGCCGAGCCCTACACCCTGGGTGCAACCGAGGCGGGCAGCAGCGGATCGGCGCTGCTCACGGCGTCGGCGAGCGGCGTCTTCGAGCTGCGCGGCACGCTGTTTGCCGGAAGCTCGTCGTGCCGAACGCCACAAAGCGCCGACTATTACTCGCGACTCGATCTCGCCATGCCGCTGCTGGCGCAATACCTGGATCCGAATGCGGCGAACCCGGGCAAGGCCGCGGTGGTCGAGTTCTATCACTCGGGCCTAGACGACTATTTCATGACGGCGAACGCGACCGAGATCAACGACCTCGACACAGGCGTGCACCCGGGCTGGGTGCGCACGGGGTTGCGCTTTCTCGTCTACACCGACGCTGCCCTCGCCCCTCCTGGCGCCACTCCGGTATGCCGCTTCTACGTGCTGCCCCAGTTCGGCAATTCGCACTTCTATTCAGCCGACCCGAACGAGTGCGCGCAAGTTCAGGCCCGATTCTCCGGGCAGTGGTTCGACGAGACGCCGACCGCGTTCTACATCGCCTTGCCCAACAAGAACACGGGCGCATGTCCTGCCAGCACTCACGCGGTCTATCGTTTTCTCAAAAATGCGAATCAACTGCATCACCGTTACACTGCCGAAGCCGATCTGCGGAATTGCCTCTACTACGGGTTGAGCCCCAGCGTCACCGAACCTGAGAACTGTCCGGTCACTGCAGGAGACTGGATCGAGGAAGGGTATGGAACAGCGCCCAATGCCACAGTGATGTGTTCACCGGACAGTTAGTGATGCCGCGTTGAACACGGCGCTTCGCGCCGGTTAACACGGCATCTTTACCTGGTCGGCGTGCAGAGAACGCTTAATGCAGGCCGGCCGCGTATTCGGCGACGGCGCGCATCTCCTGGTCGGACATCTTGCCGGCGACCTGCGCCATCACCCGGCCATTGGCGTCCTTGCCCTCCTTGTCCATGCCGCGCTCGCCCGCCTTGAACGCCTTGAGCTGAGCGTAGGTGTAGTCGGCGTACTGCCCCGAGAGCCGGGGGTAGCGAGCGGGAATGCCCGCGCCAGTCGGCGTGTGGCACGCCGCGCATGCCGGGACTCCGGTCGCGCTGTTGCCTCCGCGGTAGAGCTTCTGCCCCAAGGTCACGAGGGCAGGATCTTTGGCAGCGATACCTTTCGGCTTCTGCTGTGAGAAATACAGGCCGAGCGCGCGCATGTCTTCGGGAGAAAGATTGCTCGCCATCCCGGCCATGATCGCGTTGCTGCGAACGCCGTCCTTGAAGTGCATCAATTGCAGGGTAAGATACTCGGCGCCCTGACCGGCGAGCGTGGGATTGGCGGGGCTCGGGCTGTTGCCGTCGGCTCCGTGGCAGGCCGCGCAGACCGTCGTGACGGTTTGCTGCGCCTTGGCGAGGTCGGGTTTGCCAGACTCGGCCTGAGCCGAAGCTGTAGCCGCAACGCAAGCGGCAATCGACACGGCGAAGGGCAACAACACGTTTCGCATCGGGGCGTTCTCCCTGGACGCGCCCATCCGCGACATGGCGTGATGGGCGTCGAAAAGCAGGCTGTGCATTCTACCGAAAAGCCGCGCCCTGGCGCAGATCAGCCTTTCCCACGCGAGTCGGCGGGCGAAGGATCGTTGGTCCATCCCTTTGCAGGGGCGAGGTTTCTCACCACGGCGGCGGAGTGGCGACAGCTCCCCGGTGGCGGGGCTCCGGAGGTCGCATTCGCCGGACGCTCGAACGCCGGCAAGTCGTCAGCGATCAATGCGCTTGCCGGTCATACCCGGCTCGCTTACGTCAGCAAGACACCTGGGCGAACCCAGCACATCAATTTCTTTGAGCTGCGTTCGGGCGCTCTGCTCGCGGATCTGCCTGGGTACGGATATGCGGCCGTTCCCGAGGCGGTGCGCCGCCGCTGGCAGAGCTTTCTGTCGCGCTATCTGGCCACACGGCCTGCGCTGGCCGGGCTCGTGCTCGTGATGGATTGTCGCCGCCCGATGACTTTGCTCGATCGGCAAATGCTCGACTGGTTTCTCCCTTCGGGTCGTCCGGTGCGGGTTCTTCTCGCCAAGGCCGACAAGTTGAACGTTCGCGAGCGAGCGCTTGCCCTCGCTCGAACACGTGATGCGCTTGCTGCGGACTATTCCGTGCATCTTGTTCGGCTCGCAGCGCAACTCTTCTCGGCCGAGCACAGGATCGGAATCGCGGAGGCGGAAGCGGCCGTCATTGCCTGGCTCGCTCCACGCCTTCGCGTTCCGGAAGCGCAAAAAGAAAGGCCCCGGCATCAAGGGGAGTGACACGGGGCCGAAAACGCCCTGCGATCGGTGAAAATTCACAACCGTAGGGCACCCGCTCAGGGAGGAAAGCGGGAGACGTTACAACCGTCCGCAGATTCAGACCATGCGGTGCAAACAGAGTTCCAAAAGAAGGATTCCGCGTGCCGATCCTTCGATTCGCCGCGCAGGCAGCATGGGTAAGGCTGTGAATGGCGCGCGCCTAGACGAGTGCGCGCTTGCCGCTCGGAGCGCGCGCAGGCTAGGATGCGCCGATATCGCGTCCGGTCCGCGGCGCGGCACATCATTCGAGACGTTCCACCATTGACCATGCGCTTTGCGGGGAAATTTCCACAACGACGACCGCGCCGCATGCGCCGCGACGCGTTCTCGCGAAAGCTGATGCGCGAGCACGCCCTGCAGGCCGCGGATCTGATCCTTCCCGTGTTCGTTCATGACGGAAGGGCAAGCGAGGAAGCGGTGCCGTCGCTTCCCGGCGTATCGCGGAAGAGCATTGATCTGCTATTCAAGGACGCCGAGCGCTGCGTCGAACTCGGCGTGCCAGCGATGGCGCTCTTTCCCGTGATTCCCGCAAAAGCCAAGTCGCTCGATGCGGCCGAGGCCTGGAATCCCGAGGGTTTGGTACCACGAGCCGTGCGCGCGTTGAAGACGCGCTTTCCGACGCTCGGCATCATCACGGACGTCGCGCTGGATCCCTATACGAGCCACGGGCAGGATGGGCTCCTCGACGAGAGTGGGTATGTCGCGAACGACATTACCGTGGCCGCGCTCACCCGGCAGGCGGTTTCCCACGCCGAAGCAGGCGCGGACGTGGTGGCTCCGTCGGACATGATGGACGGCCGCGTGGGAGCCCTGCGCACGGCACTCGACGAAGCCAAACTGGAGCGGACGAGGATCCTCGCCTACTCGGCCAAGTACGCCTCGAATTTCTACGGACCCTTTCGCGACGCGGTGGGGTCGTCGGCCAATCTGGGCGGAGGCGACAAGTACACCTACCAGATGGACCCGGGTAATTCCGACGAAGCGCTGTGGGAGGTTTATCTCGACCTTCAGGAAGGCGCGGACATGGTGATGGTCAAGCCTGGGCTGCCCTATCTTGACGTTGTTCGGCGGGTGAAAGAAACCTTCGGCGTCCCAACCGCCGTCTACCAGGTGAGCGGCGAATACGCGATGCTCAAGGCCGCCGCACAAAACGGCTGGCTCGACGAGCGCGCCTGTGTGATGGAGACGCTCCTTGCCTTCAAGCGCGCGGGTGCTGACGCAATCCTCACGTATTTCGCGCTCGCCGCTGCTGCTTGGCTTGGGGATTGAGGGTCCCGAAAGCTACGCTTCGCCCTCGGCATCGAGCAAAGCCTTGAGCTGCGCCATGCCGAGGCGGTCGTCGGCCTCGTGGTTTCTTCCGCGCCGGGGCCGGTTTCTGCGCTCCAGCGGCGAAACGATGACCAGGCGCAGTGTTGCCTGCGGCCCCTCGACTCGAAGCTGGACTTGGGGGCTGCCGCCAGGGGGCGCCGGGGCGAAGGTATATTCGACCCCTGCGTTGATCAACGACAGCTCGACCGATTTGGCGTCTTCGGCTTCGAGCTCGAGGCGTACTTCGCTGTGCGCAGTCGCCCAGCCGGCCGCAACCGCGCCGGTGAGCACCGGGTTCCACTGCGACAGGCGTTCCATCCACCGCAACGCCTCAAGCCGTTGCAGGCGCAGCCACGCCGGCTGCTCATCGAACTGGAACAGGCTGTTGTAATCACGCAACGCTTGTTCGACCTCCTCGTTGTCGGGTAGCGCTTCACGATGAGGGAGCCCCAACTCGCGGCAGGCCTTTCGCTTGGCCGCATTCCAGTCGGTCAGGCCGTGCTCGGCGATCAGTCTTGCGGTGGTCTGAGCGATGCGCGAGCGATTGCGTTGTGCCCGCGTCGAGTCGGGATGGTCCATGCCTAGAAAATCTGGTTCCGAATCTCGCCCGGCGTGCGGCCCGATCCGGGGACAAAGGTCTCGTCGCCTCGGCTTGGCGGAAACTCGGAATAGAAATACTCGGGCAGCCCGCCGCGATCATCCGCCTCGCGGTAACCGGTTTCGGGATTGATGCGGACGACGAGGATGCCGTCGGGTTGCTGCAGCGGCCGCTCCGGAACGCCCTTGAGCGTCTTGCCCATGAAGTTCATCCAGATCGGAAGCGCAGCCACGGCTCCGGTCTCGCCAGAGCCAAGCGACCTGGGTTGGTCGAAACCGATCCAGGCAATGGCTACCATCGATGCGTTGAAACCGCAGAACCAGGCATCGACAAAGTCATTGGTGGTGCCGGTCTTGCCGGCGAGGTCCTGGCGGCCGAGCTGCATCGCCCGCGCCGCCGTTCCGCCGCGCACGACATCGCGCAGCATGGTGGTCATGATGAAGGCGTTGCGTGGATCGATCACGCGCTCGGCGCCTTCGCCGGCGACGGCAGGCTGGGCTCGGGACAGCACGTTGCCGCGGCTGTCGAGGACGCGATCGATCAGGTACGGTGTGACGCGATAGCCGCCGTTCGCGAAAATGGAGTACGCCGCGACCATCTGCAACGGTGACGCCGCGCCTGCACCCAGCGCCATCGGCAGGTAAGGGGGATGCAGCTTCGGATCGAAGCCGAAGCGCGCGATGTAATCTTGCGCGTATTGCGGTCCGATCGCCTGCATCACGCGAACCGTCACCAGGTTCTTCGATTTCATCAGAGCGGTGCGCAGGCGCATCCGCCCTTCGAACTTACCGTCGTAATTCTTCGGCTCCCACGGGTCGCTCCCGGTTTGCGAAGCATCGAAGTAGAGCGGTGCATCGTTGACAACCGTCGCGGGACTGAAGCCTTTTTCCAGCGCGGCGGAATAGATGAACGGCTTGAAGCTCGACCCGGGCTGCCGCAGCGCCTGGGTTACATGGTTGAACTTGTTGCGATCGAAATCGAAGCCGCCGACCAGGGAAAGGATCGCACCGTCCCCGGGACGGGCCGAAACGATCGCCGATTCGACCTGAGGCAGCTGGGCGATTTGCCAGCGGCCGCGGTCGTCCCGGCTGACCCGGATCACCGCGCCGCGGCGAATGCGGCTGGCCGCCGGCGCCCGGTCGGAGAGGGCCCTCGAGGCGAACTTCAGTCCGTCGCCGCTCACGCTGATGGTCTCACCGTCGCTCCGGACGGCTTTCACCTCGGCGGGCGTGGCCTCGAGAACGACCGCTGCATCGAGGTTGTCGCTGTCGGAAAGCTCGGCAAAGGCGCGATCGAGCACCTGTTCGAGTTCGGCCGGATCGCTGGGAAGGGTGACGAAACCCTCCGGACCACGGAAACCATGCCGGCGATCGTACTCGAGCACCCCTCGCCGCACCGCAGCATAGGCAGCGTCCTGGTCGGCCTTTCGAATGGTCGTATAAACAGTGAGCCCGCGGCTATAGCTCTCCTCGCCGTATGCCTCGAACATCGCTTGGCGCACCATCTCCGCCACATGATCGGCGTGTGCAGTGGGGTCGCGAAGCGTCTGCCGGACCACGATTGGACTGGCTTCCGCCTGCTTCAACTGGGCGTCGGTGATGAAACGCAGCTCGTGCATGCGACGCAGCACATAGACCTGCCGTATGCGTGCCCGGTTCGGGTTGGCCACCGGATTGAAGGCTGATGGGGCCTTGGGCAGTCCCGCGAGCATAGCGGCCTCGGCGACGTCGATCTGCGCGAGCGGCTTGCCGAAGTAAATTTGCGAAGCGGCGGCAAACCCGTAAGCGCGCTGCCCGAGGAAGATCTGGTTCACGTAAAGCTCGAGAATCTCATCCTTGCTCAAATTCGCCTCGATTTTGTAGGCGAGCAGGACTTCTCGCAGTTTTCTCGTAAGCGTCTTTTCGCGGGTCAGGAAGAAGTTGCGGGCGACCTGCATCGTGATGGTGCCTGCCCCCTGCTGTGTGCCGCTCGCTACGTTGGTGAGCGCCGCCCGCAATACCGAGATGTAGTCGACGCCGCCATGCTGATAGAAGCGCTCGTCCTCGGCGGCGAGGATGGCTTGGCGCATGACTTCCGGAACGTCCCGGATCTTCACGACCGCCCGCCGCTCTTCGCCAAATTCACCGAGGAGTTCGCCCTCGGCCGAGAGGATCCGAAGAGGGATCTTGGGCTGGTAGTCGGTCAGGGTCTCGAGCGTGGGCAGAGTCGGAGAAAGCAGTGCAAAAACAAAGGCTGCCAGCAAAACTCCGACCAGGGCCAGACCAAACAAAACCGACGCCAGATAGATGAGCCACCGCTTTAGCATGTTTGAATGAAACTTACTGAGGGATCGCGCGGGACTCGCAATTATATGCAGGGTTAGCGGGCGAACAAACTTGAAAAAAAGAAATTGCCATGGTTTATACTTGCTGCTAGCATTTAATGTAGTTTATATGTATTTGGCCTAACCTTCCTATGCTGAAGGAAAAACTCGGTTCCGCCTTTTCGTTTCTCCAGACGACGGCGCCGCCGCTGATCGGCGTGGACATCAGTTCGTCTGCGCTCAAGCTGGTTGAGCTCTCGGAGACGGGGAAGGGTGCCTATCGCCTCGAACGCTATGCGCTCGAGCCGCTCGCCAAGGACGTGGTCAGCGACGGCAACATCGCGAACCTCGACCAGGTCAGCGACGCCTTGCGGCGGGGCCACAAGCGCCTCGGCACGCGGAACCGAAACGTAGCGATGGCGCTGCCGGCGGCGATGGTCATCACCAAGAAGATCATCGTTCCAGCGGGACAAACCGAGGAAGAACTCGAACTGCAGGTCGAAGCCGAGGCAAACCAGTACATCCCGTTCGCACTCGACGAGGTGAATCTCGACTTCCAGATTCTCGGCCCGGCCCCGAACAATACCGACGAAGTCGAGGTGCTGATCGCCGCGTCGCGCAAGGAGAAGGTCGAGGACCGCGTTGCGATTGCGGAGGCTGCGGGGCTGAAGCCGCGCGTGATGGACGTCGAGTCGTACGCGACCGAGGAAGCCTTCCAGATGGTCGCACCGTCGCTGCCGGCGAACGGCCGGGACCAGAACATCGCGCTGGTCGACATCGGGGCGCACGTGATGCATTTCTATGTCCTGCGCAACAATCAGATCCTTTTCTCGCGGGATCAGGCTTTCGGTGGGAACCAGCTTACTCACGAAATCCAGCGAGCGTTCAATCTTTCACCCGAGGAAGCCGAGTCAGCCAAGCGAAATGCGGGCCTCCCGGAGAACTATGACGTCGATGTCCTGCAGCCGTTCATGGAAACGCTTGCGCTCGAGATCACGCGGGCCCTCCAGTTCTTCTTCACGTCGACCTCCTACAGCCAGGTCGACCAGATCGTACTCGCCGGAGGGTGCGCGCTGCTGCCCGGTCTTGACGAGCTGGTCGGCAAAAGGGCAGGCGTGAACACGATCGTTGGCAATCCGTTCGCGAACATGGCGGTGTCGGATCGGATCCGTCCGCGGCAGCTCGCGACGGACGCACCTCTGCTGCTCATCGCCTGCGGGCTCGCCATGCGGAGCTTCAACTAACCATGGTTCGGATCAACCTCTTACCGCACCGCGAGCAGAAGCGGCAGGCGAGGCAGCGCCAGTTCGTCTCCCTGGTGGTCGGGATGGCAGTTCTCGCGCTCGCGGTGGTCGGGCTCGGCCACGTGGTCATCGCGCAACGGATCGAAAACCAGAACAGTCGCAATGCCTTGCTCAAGAGCGAGATTGCCAAGCTCGACGAGCAGATCAAGGAGATCGACCGGTTGCGCGACCAGACTCAGGCGCTGCTCGCGCGCAAGCAGGTGGTCGAGACGCTGCAGGCTAATCGCACCGAGGCGGTCCACCTCCTCGACCAGCTCGTGCGGCAGCTTCCCGACGGGATCTACCTGAGGTCGGTGAAGCAGAACGGCACCCGGGTCACGCTGACAGGGTACGCGCAGTCGAACGCACGGGTATCGACCCTGATGCGCAATATCGAGGGCTCGCCCTGGCTGACGCAGCCGGAGCTGGTCGAGATCAAGTCGGTCGCGGTCGACAAGCAGAAGGTGAACGAGTTCACGCTGGTGGTCCAGGTCAAGCGGGCCGTGCAGATGCCGGATACGCGTCCCGCCGCAGCGCCCGGTAAGTCACCGCCTGGCAAGGGGCCTCCCCCGCCTGCGAAGGGAGGTCAGGCATGACGTTCGACGATCTCCGGAGACTCAATTTTCGCGAGGCCGGGAATTGGCCGCTGCTGCCGAAGGTGGTCGTCTTGGGTTTTATCTTTGTTGCCATCGTCGCCCTTGGCGGCCTCTTCGACTGGCGCGATCAGCTCGAGACGTTCGATCGTGTACAGGGCGACGAGAACAAGCTCAAGGAGGAATACGCTTCGAAGAAGGCGCGGGCAGTGAACCTCGAGCTGTACGTGCAGCAGCTCAAGGAGATCGAGCAATCCTTCGGTGCGCTGCTAAAACAGTTGCCCAACAAGTCCGAGATGGACGCGTTGCTGACGGACATCAATCAGGCAGGACTCGGCCGGGGGCTGCAATTCGAGCTCTTCAAGCCGGCGACGCAGGAGCGCATGGCGGACTTTTATGCAGAGCTTCCCATCAACGTCAAGGTTACCGGGAGCTACCACGACATGGGCGCCTTCGCGAGCGACGTCGCCCAGCTGCCGCGCATCGTGACGCTGAACGACCTCAGCATCGTGAACGACAAGGGGACGCTGACGATGGACGCGGTAGCGAAGACGTTTCGCTATCTGGACGAGGACGAAGTCGCGAAGCAGAAGCGTCAGGCGAAGGACGCCAAGAGCAAGGGCAAGAAATGAGGCAGCGACTGATCGCTTGCGCGGGAATCGCGCTGCTCGTCGCGGGCTGCGGCGGCGAGAGCCATCAGGATTTGCGCGCCTGGATGCAGGAACAAGGGAAGGGCGCTAGGGGGAAGCTCGACGCGCTCCCGCAAGTGAAGCCCTACGAGCCTTTCACCTACAACGCATTCGACCTGTCCGACCCGTTCAAGCCGCGCAAGATCGAACCGGTCAAGAGCGGCGGGACCCTGGCACCCGATCTGAACCGCCGCAAGGAGCCGCTGGAGGCCTTCCCGCTCGAGTCGCTGCAGATGGTGGGAACGATGCAGCGCGGGCGCACGACGTTCGCGCTGGTGCGCACGACGGACAAGGACATCTACCAGGTCCGGATCGGCAATTACCTGGGACAGAACTTCGGAGTCATCATCGGCATATCGGATAACGAAATACGTCTCAAGGAGCTGGTGCAGGATGGGAGTGGCGACTGGACCGAACGGTCGAGCACGCTCCAGCTCGCGGAGGCGGGTGAGCCTAGACAGGAGCGACGACGATGAATGCGTTGCCAGGGAGCGAACATCAACATAAGCAATGGCAGATATTTAACTGGATCGCAGCAGCGATCCTGGCCATTTGCTCGCTAGGAACAGCATCCGCACAGACGGCGAACAGCATCGATTCGGTGAGCGTCTCCAAGGGAAGCTCCGGCCGGACGGTCATCAAATTCACGCTCAAGGCTCCTCTCGCGAACCCACCGGCGGGGTTCGCGATCTCCGATCCGCCCCGGATCGCGCTCGACTTTCCCGATACGGCGAACGGCCTCGGTCGGACGGCGCAAGACGTCGGTGATCCGTCGCTGCGCAGCCTGAACGTCGTGCAGGCGGGGGCGCGCACCCGCGTGGTCTTCAACCTGAACAAGCCGCAGTCCTATGAGACGCGTCTCGAGGGAAACGTCGTCTACGTGACGCTTACGGAGCAGGCAGGCGCAACAGTGCAGGGACCGGTGGTGTCGCGCTTCGCCGAGGCGAAACCCGGAGAGGTGAGTCATGCAGTGCGCGACCTCGACTTTCGGCGCGGTCGCAACGGCGAGGGTCGGATCATCGTCGACCTCTCCGACAACGCGACCGGCATCGACATTCGCCAGCAAGGGCGCACGCTGGTGGTGGACTTCCTGCGCACGACACTGCCGCGTAATCTCGAGCGCCGCCTCGACGTCGCCGATTTCGCGACCCCGGTGGCGACGATCGATACGTTTTCGCAGCGTGGTGACGCCCGGATGGTCATCGAGCCGCGCGGACTGTGGGAGTACTCCGCCTACCAGACCGACAATCGATTCATTCTCGAAGTGAAGCCGATCCAGGAAGATCCCAACAAGCTGACACAGGGCACGCGACAGGGCTACAAGGGCGAGAAGCTGTCGCTCAACTTCCAGAACGTCGAGGTGCGCGCGGTGTTGCAGGTCATCGCCGATTTCACGGGACTGAACATCATCACCAGCGACACGGTGACGGGAAGCCTGACGCTGCGGCTGAAGGACATTCCGTGGGATCAGGCGCTCGACATCATCATGCAGACCAAGGGTCTCGACATGCGCAAGAACGGCAACGTCGTTCTGATCGCGCCGCGCGAGGAGCTGGCGGTCAAGGAGAGGCAGCAGCTCGAGTCGAGGCTGCAGATCAGCGAGCTCGAGCCCCTGGTCACCGAGACGTTCCAGCTGAACTATCTCAAGGCTCAGGATTTTACGAACATGATCTCTTCGAACCGGCAGCAGGCCGTCGGCCTGGGCGCCGGGCAGACCCCGACCACCGGCGGGCAGGGATCGATCCTGTCCAAGCGCGGCGTCGCGATCGTCGATCCGCGCACGAATATCCTGATCGTTTCGGATACTGCCGGACGGCTTGAGGAGGTGCGCAGGCTCATCCGTCAGCTCGACGTACCGATACGACAAGTCACGATCGAGAGCCGCATCGTGGTCGCGGACGACAAGTTCAGCCGTCAGCTCGGCGTCCGGCTCGGCGTTCAGACGGGATTTACCTTGAATAACCGTTACGCAGGCGGTGTCGGCGGGACGCTTTCCACGACGCCCGTCGTAACCTGTACGGGCACGACGTGTACGCGGCAAACGCGCACCCAGACTCCGTACGAGTTGGCATCGGGGATCGCGAATGCGGGCTACTCCGACAGCCCGCAGCTCAACGTCAATTTGCCTGTCGCCGGCGCCGCAGGGCAGCTTGCGTTGACCTTGATCAACCTGGGTAGCGGAAATCTGATCAACCTCGAGTTGTCGGCGCTGGAAGCTGACAGCCGCGGCAAGGTCGTGTCCGGACCGCGCGTGGTCACCCAGGACAATCAGAAAGCGCACATCGAACAAGGGACCGAGATTCCGTACATCATCCAAGGGACGAACAACACCGTGCCGACGGTTCAGTTCAAGAAGGCCGTGCTGGCGCTCGACGTCACGCCGCAGATCCTTCCGGACAATCGCATCGTGATGACGGTCGAGGTGCGCAAGGACACCGTGGGCCAGATCGTCGTGATCCAGGGCAGCCAGTATCCATCGATCGATACGCGGAACGTCACCACCCAGATTGCGGTGAACAACGGCGACACGGCGGTCATCGGCGGCATCTTCGAAGAGACCAACAACAACGACATTACGAAGGTGCCGCTGCTCGGCGACATCCCGATCCTGGGTTATCTCTTCAAGACGACCAGCAAGACCACGGAAAAAACCGAGCTGCTGATCTTCCTGACTCCGCGCATCATCAAGGAGTCTGTTACGGCGGTACGCTGAACGACCGGCTCGCCTGCCCGCACCGCTTAAACTACAATGCCCCGATGCAGATGCATCGGGGCAATCTTTTTCTGGTGGGCATGCCGGGTTGCGGCAAGTCGACACTCGGCCGGCTCCTTGCTCGCCGGCTGGACAAGCACTTCTACGACGCCGACGTGGAGCTGGAGCGCCGCCTCGGTGTGACCATCCCCGTCATCTTCGAGCTGGAAGGAGAGCACGGCTTCCGCGACAGGGAGGAGGCTGTGCTTGCCGATATCGTCACCCAAACGAACATCGTGCTATCGACGGGCGGTGGCGTGGTGTTGCGTCAGGCAAACCGCGACCGCCTCAAGGACGGCGGCACTGTGCTTTATCTTCACGCGACGCCAGATACGTTGTGGGAGCGAACACGCCACAGCAAGCATCGCCCGCTGCTGCAAGCTCCCGATCCCTTCGCCCGAGTACAGGAGCTCTACGCGGCGCGCGACGCCCTCTATCGCGAGGTGGCAGACGCCGTGATCGAATCGGACCGCGAGCAGGTCAATCGCCTCGCGCACCGACTGGAACAACAGCTGCGCGCTGCCGCGCGCGCCTGATCCGTGCGGACCCTCACGGTCGCGCTCGGTGAGCGTAGTTACCCGATTCACGTGGGCGCCGGGCTCCTGCGGCGCAGCGGCGAGCTGCTCTCGTCGCTCCCGTCGCAACGAGTCGTCGTGGTAACGAATCCCACGGTCGCGAAGCACCACCTCGAGACGCTGCGCCAGGGGCTTTCAGACAAGGCGATTGGTCACGAAGTCATCACCGTTGCCGACGGCGAGGAGCACAAGGACTGGGAGACGCTTTACGAAGTTCACACGCGCCTTCTTCAACTTGGCGCAGAACGTTCGACGATGCTTATTGCGTTGGGCGGAGGTGTGATCGGCGATCTCGCGGGGTTCGCCGCGGCAACCTACCAGCGCGGCATTCCTCTGGTCCAGGTACCTACCACGTTGCTGGCGCAGGTCGACTCTTCGGTCGGAGGCAAGACCGCGGTGAATCATCCTCTCGGCAAGAACATGATCGGTGCTTTCTACCAGCCGCGAGCGGTGATCAGCGACACGGCCACACTGGATACGTTGTCCGAACGGGAATACGTCTCCGGGATCGCGGAAGTGATCAAGTGCGGCGCAATCCGCGACCTGGCGTTGTTCGAATGGCTCGAAGCGAATATGGAACGGCTCGTGGCGCGCGAACCCGAGGCGGTGGCACACGCGGTGATCGAGAGCTGCCGCATCAAGGCCGAGATCGTGGCGGCCGACGAGCGCGAGAGCGGCGAGCGGGCGCTCCTCAATTTCGGTCACACATTCGCGCACGCCATCGAGACCGCGACCGGCTACGGGACGTGGCTGCACGGCGAGGCGGTCGCGGCCGGCATGGTCCTCGCTGCCCGGCTGTCGATGCTGGCGACGGGCCTGCCGGCGTCTGTCGCGGAAAGGGTCGCCGCTTTGGTCCGCCGCGGGCGACTGCCGACTGACCCGCCCCGGTTGGCAGCGGCAACCTGGCTGGAATCGATGGCTCACGACAAGAAAGTGAGGAGCGGAGATTTGCGGTTTGTACTCCTGGAGGCGTTAGGGCACGCTACACTTCGAGGCGGCATCGCTGCGGAGCAACTCGCCTCCGTGCTGCTGATTTGATTGCGTACGGATTTGCGTCTAGCCAGAAACGATAACGGCGCCACGGGCGCCGTTATCGCTTATCGAGCCAACAGTGCTTAATTGCAGACGATTTTGAACGAAGTCGTCTGCTGCGGGGTGCTGGCGTCGGCCACGATGAAGTTATAGGTGCCATCGCCGGTGAACATGCCGCTTATCTGCACGTTGCCGGGCGACGTAAGCGGCTGCGGCGAGACCATCGGCGTGTGGCTATTGACGGTCGATCCAGAGACACTATACGGCGCAGTCCCGCCGGTGATCAGTTCGCTGAACGTGGCGCCGGTGCACCCCCCAGCAGGAGGTGGGCTGGCCTGGCTTGATGGCGACGCGCTGACCGGCGACGGCGGCGGCGTCGGGGGCGTCGCGCTGCCGGGGCTGTTGACCAGGCTGGCGGTCGTCTGCAGGCCGACCGAGTCCCTGATCGTGAACAACAGCGGGTCGACGCAGGTGCCGTTGGTGATCGCCGAGAACGACATCCCGGCTGCGAGCACCGTCGAGTTGATGAGCGTCACTGCGCCCGGAAACGTCGAAGCCACAGTGTAAGGTGGCGTACCGCCGTAGATGTAGTAATCGACGCGGAAGCTCGATGAACACGTGTTCTTGTCCGGGCCGGTGATTGTTGCGGTCGATGGTACGACCGAGAGTACGGCCGCACCGTTGATCGTCTGCACGATCGTGAACTGGGCGGTTTGCTGGTTGCCGGTCGTGAGCTCGGTTGCGCGCAGGAGCGCCGGCTGCGTAAAGGCATTGGCCGCGGCCTGAAGAATGACCTGCGCCACGCCGAACTGGTCGGACACGACGGTCAGGGTCGACACGAGCGGGTTCGCCGGGTCGCTGCTCTGGATACTGTAGGCGCCGCTCACGACGTCGAAGCGAACCTGGCGGTTGGGAATGCCCACACCCCCGGGCCCTGTGACCGTCACCTTTGCCGTCGCAGTCTGCCCCGAGCAGATGGCATTGGTTCCGCACGCCGCCGAATTGGGCGTTATGGTCAGCGCGTTGAAGATCGGCGCGGGTTTAACCGTCACCGTCGCCGAACCGGTCTGTCCGATCGAATCCTGTGCCGAGATGAGAACAGCGGTATCCGCCAACACGTTCGCCGGGAGGAGAACGATTATTCCGTCGGCTGAAACCGTGGCAACGGGCAGGATCGCCGAGTTGCTGGAAGCGACGAGGTACGGGGGCACGCCGCCCGTCACGGTCAGTGTTGCCGGAGTGTTC
>Ga0307469_10000449_pt1 | contig 15119 bp, 16 predicted proteins | sample atmos_gasesAM2C__FD_203084 | JGI IMG/M metagenome (GOLD analysis project Ga0307469, IMG submission 203084) | Hardwood forest soil microbial communities from Morgan-Monroe State Forest, Indiana, United States - atmos_gasesAM2C_515 | ecosystem: Environmental > Terrestrial > Soil > Temperate...
CGGCTACGCCTGGCGGCATCGCTGCCAGCGTGATGGCCGCGATGGATAAGTCGGGCTACTCGTTGATGGTTGAGCGCGGTCTCCGAGCTGGCGTTGCGCGCGCCCGCAAGAACGCGAAACTCTAAAGCAGTGAGACGGGCGAACTATTTTGCCGGGCTGTCAGTGTGCGTATCGCGGGTGCGAAATCCAACCCCACGCCCCGCCAGCCGGAACAAGCGCACGATGCGGTACAGCGGAAATAGCGGAGCTGGGAGTCGAATCGCTGACCACTCTCCGGGCCCGGGTGTCAGGGCAAGACGACACAGAAATCTGACCCGGTCCCGTGTTCTTTCCCTCAGACGCAACATCAGCCGAAAGTAGTGGAGCGATTCCGTGCTCGTGAATTCCGCGCTGGACAAACCGCATGTAGCCTCGTCCACCAAAGGTTCAGTCGCGGGATCGGTACTCCAAGACTGCAGCATGGCGTCAGGAACGGCGGCGTTCAGCAAACGATGTACCAGCAGCACACTGACTCCGACCATTCTCGAGATGCCGAGTTCGTATGCGCTTCCTCTGACCTTTTCCCAATCAAGGGGCTGCGATTCGATCGTGCCCGCGATATCGCGCAACCAGCACAAACGCGCCCAGGCATGTTTGGCGGCGTGCACACACAACGTAAGCAAGAGGTCTTCCGCACACAAGGTTCGCATGCCTCGACCCGCCACCTCGACAGGAACGGCTCGCTCGAAAAATCCGGGGCAGTTGAATTCGATCGCGTAGAACCGCGGCAGGATGTTCCACTGAACTTCGAGCAGGTTGCGGCCCGCGGGTCCATCGAAGGTGTATTCGTATCCGGTTGCGAGATATGCGCGTTCCTCGACTTCCGAACCCTGTGACTGGGCCACGTAGCCCACCGAGTGCAGTGCCCGCTTTGCGCGAGCCACATCCTCCGGCCGCACCAGGACGTCCAGATCAGAAAGTTCCCGCTGGGCCAGGTCACCAAACAAAATCTCCGCGAGCACCAGCCCCTTGAGGGGAATAGCCGGAATCGCATTCGCCCTCAAGCAATCGAGGATGCGAAACAGTTCTCCCGCGAATTTCAGGTTCTTACGGACATTTTGTTCATAGCGCTCGCGAAGTTGATCCAGGACAGCGGGAGGGACGTTCTCGGAGTGACGCAAGGCCGAATAGAGCGCCGGTGTGACGCCGTGATGCTCTGCCAGCTGCAAGATCCTCTTCCAATCGAAATCGCTTCCCTGCAGTGCCTGAAGATCGCAGCGCGGTGAGTTGCGACGCGCCGGAGAGCAAGTGGCGAGCAGCAACTGAAGCTCGGTGCTGGGAACAGCCCTGGGCCGCTGGTTGGCAACCGGCGTCGGAGAGGCTAGAGAAGAGTTCAAAGCGTTAGCCATGCCGCGAAGAGCGTCCTGAAGTTCCCGCTGTGCTTCGGTTTCCGCGGACGCCCTCTATAATACAGATGCTCTCGTACCCCGAACTGTCCAGCATTGCCGATGCCCGCAGTCAAACTTGATTCCGTCAGCAAGATTTTCCGGCATCGCCCGGCGCTCTTCAATTGGCTGGGCCGTGAACGCGAAGGAGAAACTCGTGCCCTCGACCGCATCACGCTGGAAGTGGCCGCGGGCAGCGTCTTGGTTTTGCTGGGGCCCAACGGCAGCGGCAAGACCACCACGCTGAAACTCATCTCCACCATGTTGTTGCCCGATGAAGGACGCGTGCTGGTGCAACAATTCAATACGTGCGAGGACTCGCGCGCTGTCCGGGAACGTGTCGGCTTTGCCGTTGCGACTGAACGCTCGTTCTTCCCGCGGCTGTCCGCCCGAGAGAATCTGGATTTCTTCGCCACTCTGGACGACATCCCGCGCAAAACGCGCGCAGAACGGGTGGATGAACTTCTCGCCCGCACCGGATTGTCCGAGGCTGCCGACACGTTGGTGATGAAATTTTCAAGCGGTATGTACCAGCGGTTGGGGATTGCCCGCGCCTTGGTGAAGCATCCTGCTGTTGTCCTGCTGGACGAACCTACTCGTAGCCTCGATCCCGGCTCCGCAGCACAGTTCTGGAACCTTGTCCGCGAGTTGCCCGCGCAGAATACGACCGTGATTCTGACGACGCATAACTTCAACGAAGCTGTGGCGGTCGGCAATTCCGTCGCTGTCTTGTTCAAGGGGACCCTGGCCGCCGAGCGCAAATTGTCCGCCACCATGCGCGTTGACGAGCTGCGTTCCTTCTATTTTCAGACGACCGGGGAGTTGGAAGAGGTTGAGCCGGTCGCCTCACGGAGCCTGCGATGAGCCTTCTGTCTACCCTCGACAAAGCATCGGTGATCGTTCGCCGCGACCTGCTGACGGCCGTCCGTTATCGAACGGGCTTTTTGCTGAGTTCGGCGGGAGCCGTCACCGAACTGGCTGCGTTTTACTACCTGTCGCGAGCAGTCGGCCCCGGTTTTCGTCCGGAAGGACTGGAATACTTTTCTTTCCTGCTGGTCGGCACCGGCTTTTTCACCTTCCTGCTGATGGGAGTCCATTCATTCTTGCAAACCGTGCAGGAGGCGCAACAGACGGGAACGCTCGAAGTGCTGATGACCACGCCTACTTCGCCGCCCGTCCTTGTGTTTCTCAGCGCGATGTCAGCGTTTGCCGCGAATACCGTCGCCTTGCTTTTTTACCTGGCGGCCGGATTGCTATTCGGCGCCCCCCTCCATCTGAATTTTGCAGCGTCGATCCCGGTTTTTCTTCTCTCCGTGATCATTGCCATCTCGATCGGGCTGCTCGCCGCGGCGTTGCAACTCGCGATTCAGAAGGGTTCGGCGGTGGTGTGGGCGCTCGGCTCGGTCTGGTTTCTCACGGGAACGATGTTCCCCGTTCAGACGTTACCCAAGCCTTTGCGCGATGTCGGGGCCCTGATTCCAATCACGCACTCGCTGGAAGCGATGCGCATGGCGCTTTTGGAAGGCGCCCCGCTTCGGGCGCTGGCGCACGAACTGCTGATTCTCTCCGCTTTTGCGGTCGTGCTGGTACCAGCGAGTTTGCTGTTCTTCACCTGGACGCTGCGCCGCGCCCGCATCGAGGGCACCCTTTCGTTTTACTGAATCGTTTGAGATTTTCAACGTGGGAAAGCAGGGGCCTTCCGAGACTGAATGGGGGTTAGCAAATGTCCGGGAGTCTGTTGTACACTTCCCCCACCGAGTTGATACGCGCCCGCTTAGGGGATGCAGAACGAAGGCCCGTGGAATCCTATGACGCATAAGAACCGTCCCACTGCTGACGAAGAGAAGAACGTCCTCGATAGCCAGCACTCCGGCAAGAAGCCTTACCAAAAGCCGGAATTTCGCCTGGAAAAAGTTTTTGAGACGATGGCGCTGGCGTGCGGCAAGATCGCGCCCACGTCCTTTTCCTGCCGGCGTACCCGGCGACGTTCGTCCTGATTCGTTGAGGGTTCATGTCTGCTCCGAGCGACCCGTTGCGGATTCTGTGCAAACAAAATCTGGCGGTAGAGGTTTTGCGCAATACGGGGACTGTGCGCGTGGCCGCGCTCGGCTACAGCATGCTGCCCACGCTCTGGCCGGGGGAGATCCTCACCGTCGAAACAAGATCCCTTGGCGAGATTCAGCGTGGGGATGTGGTGCTGTTCGCGCGCGAGGGCCGGTTCTTTATTCACCGTTGTCTTGGTCAAGTGAAAACTTCTTCGCAGGCGCAATTGATCACTCGGGGCGACGCGATGCCGGATCGTGATTCCCCGGTCAGCCCCGACGAACTGCTCGGAAAAGTCACAAGTGTCGAACGCAGGTCGGGGGAAGTCCCCGTCCCTGCGTGCACTCTTCTCCGCAGAGGTACGGGATTGCTGCTCGCGTATTCGAGCAGGATGCGAAGCTTGGCGCTGCGCTGCAATGCCCGGCGCAGACATGAAGTCCACAGCGAGCTGCCGGAGACCGAGCCCGATCAAGTCCTGGTCAGATAAGCGGTTCTTTGTGCATGCTTCGGAACATAACCACCGCTGGAAGTTGGATGACTCCTACAGCAGAATTGCGCGGTATACAAGAGGTCGCGGTCGAGATCGGCGATACGCCCATCCTGCTGCGCACCAACGATGCCGCCTTCCAGGAAATCGTACTCCACCGCTATGCCCGTTTCCTCGGGAAGGGCGCGCGCCCACCCCTTACCTTTGACGTGGATATCGCTCGGCCGGAAGGGGCGCTTTCCGATGAGCAAGAACTGCGGGTCTGGAGTGATAACGGGTTGTGGCGATTCGTGCGCGGAGATTTTCGCGCAGAATGGGATCCGCGCGCCCGACGAGGGCACATTCTGCAAACGCTGACCCCTTATGCGATCGACTCGGTGCTGCGCATCGTCCATACGCTCATCCAGGCATCGGAGGGGGGATTCCTGTTGCACGGCGCCAGCGCGATCCGAAACGGCCGGGCATCCCTGTTTTCAGGTGTTTCCGGCGCAGGCAAGACGACCATTTCTCGGCTGGCTCCCAAGGATGCCGTTCTTCTGAGCGATGAAATTTCCTACATCCGGAGGGATGGATCGGGTTACCGGGCGTGCGGCACGCCCTTTGCCGGGGAGTTGGGGCGACCCGGAGAGAACGCCACTGCTCCCGTCGAGCGGCTTTATTTCCTGGCAAAGGGTCCAGAAAACCGCATGGACCCGATAGAAACGGCCGACGCCCTGCGAATGCTATTGCGCAACATCTTATTTTTCGCAGATGACGCGGAGTTGGTTAAGATGGTGTTCCATTCGGCTAACGAGTTTCTGGGGCGGGTACCGGCTTTTCGGCTGACGTTTTTTCCGGATGAGCGAGTGTGGGATTTGATCGGTTGAGCGGACATATGCCGGAAACGTACATAGCGCGCAGTTCCGCCATCGCGGCCCGCATCCTCGGCAACGAGATGATGATCATGTCGGCCATGGACTCGACTTTCTTTACGCTCAATGAGGTCGCCACCGTGATCTGGCAGGCGGCGGACGGGCGTACCCCACTTTCCGAGATCGTCGAGCGTCGCATTTGCCAAGGCTTTGAGATCGAACCCGAGGTTGCCCGCCGCGATGCCGAGCAATTTGTGAATGCGCTGTCCGAACATGGGATCCTGCTGATCTCCGACCAGCCGATCCTGGAACCGAAGCTGGGAGCCTCCGAAACGCGATGAGCCTGCTGGTCGAAATGAACGAGAAGGCAATGGCACTGGGCGTTCCGCTCACCGTGCACATTGACGTTACTTACCGCTGCAACGAGCGCTGTGTGCACTGCTATCTCGATCACGACGACAAAGGTGAGATGACCACCCAGGAAATCAAGAACGTCCTTGATCAACTGGCCGAGGCGGGGGTCTTCTTCCTGGTATTCAGCGGCGGCGAAGTTTTCATGCGCCGTGACTTCCTGGAACTGGTCGAACACGCACGCCGGCTGCAATTCAACGTCAAGGTAAAGACCAACGGTGTGATGATCCACGAGCGGGAAGCGAAGCGCATGCGTGAACTGGGCGTGGAACAGGTACAGCTGAGCGTTTACTCGCACCGCCCCGAGGTCCACGACGCCATCACCAAGCTGCCAGGCTCGCTCAAGCGAACGGTGGATTCCATCCGGTTTCTGAAATCCCAAGGTCTGAAAGTCACGTTGTCGAATGTATTGATGACCGTGAATCGACGGGATGAAGCCGGGACGCACGAACTCGCGAGGCAACTGGGCGTTTCCTACACGTTGGATCCCACCGTCACGCCCAAGATGGACGGCGACACCTCGATTCTCAGCCTGCGGGTGAACGAAGACGATCTCGACCCCTTATATGCGAATCCCGAGTTGGTGGGCAACGTCGACGAGTTCTGCAAACCTCCGGACCCGGTGGACGACGATGTCATGGAGGGATATTCCTGCAGCGCCGGACACACGGCTTGCTACATTTCCCCCTACGGTGAGGTTTTTCCGTGCGTGCAGTTCCCCTTGCCGACTGGCAACGTGCGCAAGCAGAAGTTTGCCGACATTTGGTACCGCTCCCCGCAAATGCAGGAAGTGCGCTCCATCAAGGTGAAGGACTTGACGGTGTGCTCTTCGTGTTCGCACGCGGGTTCATGTTCGCGTTGCCCCGGGCTAGCCTACATGGAAGGCAGTATGCGCGGGCCTTCCAGCAGCGATTGTGAAAAATCCTTCCACCGCACCGGCATTCCTTCCGCCAACATGCTGCGTAAGGCCAGTATGGCTTCCGGCGGCCCGCTCGTGCAGATTCTGCCCATGACGATGTGACTGGTCTTCTAGGTCGATTGCCTGGTTACTTTCGTGACCTCTGTTTTCTCGATACCACAGCGCAATCCCTCTGGGATTTGGCACACTAGATGGTTGGAAGCTGTTTCCGGGCTTCTCTCGATCCATGAGTCCTGCCTCTGCACAAGCCGGCGCACCGAGAAGAATGACGCGCGTGCGCGTCGAGATTCCCGTACGGCTCGCGACCCTGGCTCCCGCCGAGGTCTATGCCGAGCAGTCGCACACTCTGGTGGTGAACCCGCAAGGCTGCGGCATGAAGCTGTCGCGCGCTCTCGACCCCGGGACCCGCGTCCTGCTTGACGGACTGCCGGGCGGTGGCCAGGTGAACGCTCGCGTGGCCAATTGCCTGCCGCTGGGAACGGACGGCAAAGCCTTTCTGGTCGGACTTGCCCTCGAGACTCCCGGCAACGTCTGGGGAATCCAGACGGCTCCCGCGGATTGGGAGAATGAAGAAGTCACCGCTCCGACTCCAGTAACCCCGCAACAAGATCCCGTCCGCAAGAAGAACTGGCCCTATTCGCTTTTTTCCGAAAAGGGCGAGGCTCACCCCGGCCGCCGCTAGGCCTTCTATTCAAATGAGTGGAATTTCTGCAAGAAACAGCGCTTATGCTCTGCCCAGTCGCGCCAGATACTCAGAGTCGTAGGCTCGCGTCTTGCGATCGACGTAATCGAGAATGGTTTGAAGGTGAGCGCGGTTGTCGCGATTGCCTTCTTTGAATTTGATCGCGAGACCCATTCCCGGATCGGAACGAACCACGCTGCCTTCGGCAGTCAGCGGTCCATCATCAATGGCGAAGTTCAGCAGGAGCCGACTATCGGGCGCCATGATCACACTGGTCTCCACGTAGCACCCGCCCAGGCTGATGTTGGTCAGGTTCCCTAACACAGGAATCTCACTGCCTTCCGGCCGGAACTCGATGGTGATGCGGCCCTTCATGCGCGGATACAGGCGCCGGTTCTTTCGGCTGGGCTGTTGCTGCTTCTCGAGATACATCCGCCGGTCGGCTTCGGCCAGAAGTTCTTCCGCATCGAGCCCGTCTTCCGGGTACACCGAACGGCCCACGCTGAGCGAGAGGATGTCTTCCTGGCAAATCTCCTGACCCACCTGCCGCGCCAGTTCGCGCAACTGGTCGGCTTTCTTCAAGGCCGAATCCGAGGCCAAGCCCGGCGCGATCACGACGAATTCGTCGCCGCCCATGCGCGCCACATAATCGTATTCGCGGCAAGACTGCTTTAGCGCTTGCGCGAACATGCGTAAAACGCGATTGCCTTCGAGGTGACCGAAGCGGTCGTTGATCTGCTTGAAGCCATCCATGTCGCAGACCATGACCGTGAGCGAAGTTTCCTTGCGCTTGCAGCGTGCCAGTTCGCGGTCTAATTCCAGGAAAAGGGAGCGTGCGTTCGGCAAGTCAGTGAGGAAGTCGGTGGTCGCGGAGCTTTCCGCCTGCTGATACTTCAACGCGTTCTCGATAGCCAGCGCCATCTTGGAAGTTACCGCCAGCAGAATGCGAAGATGGTCGGTCGTAAACGCATCGGGTTCCGCCTGGTACAAAGCCAGTACGCCGACCACGCCACTCAATCCCTCGAGCGGCAGAGCCAGCGCCGAGCGTAGCGTGCTGAACTTCGTGGGATCGTTCAGATAGCCAGGTTCCACCGACGGATTGCCGTTGATGATGGGTTTGCGGTTTTGTGCGACCCATCCCGATAAGCCCTGGCCGATCGGGATTCTCAAAGACTCAAACAAACGGAAGTTGTCGCCGCTGACGTGTTGCGGGTAGAGAATCTCATCGTGCCGCACGTAGATTGCAATGGAATCGTAGGGAACCAGGCGCTTCAACTTCACCGAGAATACGGAGAGTGTCTCATCCAGGCTAAGAGAGGCACCCAGGTCCTGGCTCAATTCGAACAGCATCTGCGCTTCCTGCCGCGCCGCCGCGATCGACGCGAGGAAGGTGGCTTCCTGATTTTCTTTGACGCCGGTTTTGACAAATCCTGCCGCTGGCGCCACACCGCGTTCCACAATCATGTCGGTCGAAAGCTTCGACCACGGGACAGTTTCGGAGCGCTCAGTGACCAATTTCTCGAGATCGCGATAACGCCGGCGCAGCACATCGACTACGCGAGGGTCGAACGATCGCCCGGACTCTTTCTTGAGCCGCTCCATCACCTCATCCAGCTTCATGGCGCGGCGATACTGGCGGTCCGACGCCAGCGCGTCCAGGAAATCCACGGCGCTCAGAATACGCGCGCCAATGGGAATCTCGTCCCCCTTGAGGCCGAAGGGGTATCCCGAACCGTCGTACTTTTCGTGGTGCGCCCGCACGATGGGAACCACCGGATAAGGGAAGCGCACGCGCTCGAGAATCTCCGCTCCCACCACCGGGTGAATCTTCATTTTCTCGAATTCTTCCGGCGTGAGGCGCCCAGGCTTCGAGATGATGTGCTCGGGCACAGCCAGCTTCCCGATATCGTGCAGCAAGGCCGCCGCCTGCAGCGCTTCCATTTCCTCCGGACTGACGTGCAGGTCCTTCGCCACCTCGATGGCGTATACGCGCACGCGCTGCAGGTGATCGTGCGTCGTATGGTCCTTGGCCTCGATGGCCAGGGCCAGCGCTTCGATCGTCCGCATGTGCAGGTTCGCCATCTCCTCGACGTGTCCTTTTTCGTCTTCCAGCTTGGCGAGATACAGGCGGTAGGAGCGATAGATCAGATAGACCGCGGGCAGGATCAGCAGTGACGTCTGCCACTCTACGATCCGGTTCAGCCAGCTGACCAGCCCGGCGACTCCCGCGCCGACCAGGTAGTACGGGAACGACCAGAAATAACAGTCTGCCCAGATGCGCCGCAGCGACTTGTGCTCGGTCAGCGAGATGATCGTCGCTACCGGAAGCGTGTTGGTCGCAAAATAGGTGGCCGCAGTCGCCACCAGAAGGACTGCGGGATTGTTCTGCGCTCGGAATAGCGGCACATGATACACGCAGTACGCGAGGCCGATCGCAAACGCTGTGGCGCAAGTGTTGAATATCACCTGCACAGCCTGCGGGCGGTCGCGGTAGAAGCACTGGGTCAGGATCGCGGCACAACCCAAGGCTAGGGTTTCTGCGAAGCTGAGCTCAAGAATGCCCAGCAGGATGAACAGGAAGTTGACCGACATCGTGCCCGTAATTCCGGGCAAGTTCACCTTCAGCCGGGAAGCGGCAACCGCCACCAGCAGGTAGCAAAGGAACTTCATCGGCTGGTGGCTGGTCGGGTGCATTGCCCCGATCCCCAAAACCACCGTTCCGAGCCCCACCATCATGCCCACGTACAGCCGGGCACTTAGGGACATGGAACTCCAAGTTTGTGCTTTGGCTGCCATGCTCGAATTCGAACAACTCCTGCTTTTCAGGTCTCCCCGGGGCCGAGAAGACACAAGTCCTCGCTCTAGAATTAGCAGCTAACATGTGCAAATCCAATCAATTGCGGGAATAACGAGAAACTTTCGTAACCCGGGAAAGCACTCGGGTTTGGAGGGGATAAGCAGCCGCTGGAGATAGCTGCGGACGCACATTGCAGGCGAGCGGCAGTAACCTGCCTCCTAAGGGCCGCGTCCTGATGTGATACTCCCGCACACGCCAAGAAGCGCCCGTCGTCCGGGTCGGAATTCTATTTGCTTGGTTTACTCAAGTCCCCTCGAAGGACGGTCATGGAAGCCGCCGGTAGGTCAAAGTATGTCTCCCCGTCCGCTTTGACCGATCCTTTCACCGCTGGGCCGTCCGGGTCGGCCGATCCGCCTTTGGCATCCGGATGCCATTGATATTGAGACCTCCCAAAGGTGGTGGTCGATACCTGACCACTGAAGGAGCGGTCCGGGCCCGCCTTGTCGTCGTGAAACACGATGCGCACCTTGTGCGCGTTCCATTGATCGCGGTTCATCACAAGCAGGGAATACTGGCCGTCTGGCCGCAAGGCAGCGTACGCGGTCACTAGCGCGTGGCCGGCAGGGTCTTCCATATCCCCCGCAGCCCGAAACAGCCGATGCTCGCCACTGCCCGGCTGCACCCATTCCAGATTGATGAGCTGGCTGGCGAAGTACTGCGAGGTCGGCTGCACGATCTGGTAATCCTTCTCGGTGGTGGAAAACATCCCAAACGTGCCCATCGAATTGTTGCAGCCGTGATGGATTCCCATGGGCAGGTAGTGAAAGTAATAGACCGCATCGCCGCCCGCCGTCAGAAACGCTCCCACGTAGTCGCCCAGCCACAACGCGCCAAAGATATCAACGAACGATTCGTCCGACTGCCACGAGATGTTCGACTCGGTGATGAACAGCGGAACCTCGGCGGGCACGCCGTCCTCGCGCCACACATCCACGATGTGGCTTGCCAGCCGCGGTTCGTCGTAGAGGCTGTTCCACGTGATCGTGCAGGGCACGTAGGGATAGTGCTCGAACGAGAAAAATGCCAGATCTTTCAGATGGCCGTGGTCCCGCAAGTAGTCGACGAAGCGGCGCGTCCATGACGTCCGGCCTTGCGCGTCGGGCCACACGATGATGTCTTCGTTCTGGCCAGTGAATACCGGCCCGCCGAGTTTGAGCGCGGGGTCGACCTTATGCAACGCGTCGGCGAACTGAACGTACAGTGTCGCATAGTCCTCCGGCAGCATGAACTGGCCGTCCGGCTCCTCGCCCATTTCGATGTACGAGATCGGATACTTACGCTTCTCGAGATAGGCGATCTGGGCGGCTGCGTCTTCGGGGATGTTGAAGACCATCGCGATCGGAATCATCGCGGGGAGTCCACGCGTTGCACCGCTCGTGTAGAAAAGGTCCAGGCCGACCTGGTCACCCTGTCTCGCACCGATGTCCTCCGGCGCGTGCCACGGATCCACCGAAGAGCACCAGGTCGTTGTCTGCGCCTGATCGGGCGTGTGCAGTATCGAATCATGAAATTCGCCGCCTGTACTGACCGTGCCCCCATACAGCTCGCGGATCGCGAACCCAACGCAATTGCGCCTGTCCGCCGAACCATGGGAGTCGCAGGTATTTGAGGACTCGGTCATCCAAATCCGTAGATAACGCACCGCCATCGGGACCGGTGTGAGCGGCAGGGTCACGGTGCCGCCTTGCCCGTTATCAACGGCGCCACCGGAGAATGTGATCCACGTGCCTTTGTCCGGATGGGTGATGGGCTGATCACCCGTCCAGTACTGCACGCGATAGCGTTTTGCGTATGGATCAGCCCAGGCGATGCGGATGGCGTTGATGGCAAGAGGATTCGCGAGGTCGATCACGATCCATTGTGGATGCAGGGAATCGTCCTCTCCGGTGAAGCCCTTGGTCAGATAGGGATTGCTCTTCCAGTACGTGCTGATGTCGCCATCCGTCAGGCGACCGTATCCGGTGGCATCGGTGCCGTCGTTGCGCGTTGCGCCGCGATGCGGCAAAGGGTAGCCGTACGAGTTGCGAATGATTTCTGTGGGCTCCGCGCTGCCGGTGAAATAACCTTTACCGCTCGGATCGCTCCATGTCCCCTTGGCGTTCCAGTGCCACGCCTCGATATGCAGTTCGGTGTTCTGCCGGTAGGTGACCGGTTGCCAGCCAGCGCTGAGAACCTTTTCGAGCGCCTCGGGAGCGAACAACTTGTCGATCGCTGCCGCCGGCATCCGGTCAATCCCCGCGCCCAGCGCCTGGTTCGGCACGAATGTGTTCGCGACATGATCGGGCGTGATGTCGACACGAATGGTTTGCGCGAACGCTGGGAAGGCCAAGATCGCCGACAACAAACCGATCAGCACAACTGCATGGCGATGCGGGCTGGCATACGTCGCTTTGTCGAGACCCTGAGGCGAACGAACGAGAAGATCGGCGAAGATTCGGCAGATGCGCACGGCATTCTCCTGCGAGCTAGTTTCACGTTTTAATAAAGGAAATTCCATAGATTTTGACGCGGCCCATTGTACCTGATGAGGTAAGCAGAAACCGTGATCCCAGAGGTCGCCGCCTCAAAAAGCTTGTCATCCTGAACGCAGCGAAGGACCTGTTTTTTCCGAGGACGCCACGAAAGTAGCGAAAGCAGTTGACATGTTCGTGAGCGATTTGTATATTACCGAAAGGTTATGAAACTAGAAGGTTATCTACGAGACGCCTCCCCCAGCCTCGACTCCACCTTCGCTGCGCTCGCCGATCCCACGCGCCGCGCGATTCTGGCACGCCTGGCCACGGGCGAAGCCTCGGTCACGGAACTGGCCAAACCCTTCGACATGACGCAGCCCGCCATCTCGAAGCACCTTAGAGTTCTCGAGCGCGCCGGCCTGATCTCGCGCGGCCACGACGCGCAACGTCGTCCGCGCCGCCTGGTGGCCCGGCCTCTGGCCCAGGCCAACAGCTGGCTGGAACGCTATCGCGAAATCTGGGAAGGAAATTTTCAGCGCCTGGATGCCCTGCTCGATGAAATGAAAACCAACGCGAAGAAGCGCCGCCGCAACCAACGATAGCAAGGAGAGCCTTCATGAAAAATACTGGAACCCTCAAACTCACCGCGCCCTCAGACCGTGAAGTCGTCATGACCCGCGTATTCGAGGCACCCCGGCGCATGGTGTTCGACGCCTTCAGTAAACCCGAGCTTCTGAAGCGCTGGTTCGGCCCGCGCGGCTGGACCCTACCCGTCTGCGAAGTCGATTTCCGTGTGGGCGGCGGCTTCCGTTTCGTTCTCCGCGGCCCAGACGGGAAGGAATTGGGTATGCGCGGCACGTACCGTGAACTCGCACCCCCAGAGCGCTCTGTCCACATGGAATCTTTCGACGACTACCCGGGAGAGTCGCAGGTCACCGGCGTCTTCACGGAACAGAATGGCAAGACCACGCTGACCGTCACGGTGCTCTACGACTCAAAAGAAATCCGCGACGCCGTTATCCAGTCCGGCATGGAACACGGAGCGGCCGAGAGCTACGACCGGCTCGCCGAGTTGCTGTCCTCCGAAGCGGCATCCCGAGAAGTAGCCTGACAAGTGGCTGCCCCGTCCAAGCTCTGCTTGGGCGGGGACTCTCATAACCTGCCGCGACACGGAGAGAAATGTATGAGCAACGCCCTGAAACTGCAAGCCCACGGAGACCGCGAGATTGTTATGACGCGAGCCTTTAACGCGCCACGCCGCCTCGTCTTCGATGCATTCAGCAAGCCCGAACTGGTGCGGCAATGGCTGCTCGGTCCGCCCGGCTGGTCGATGCCGGTTTGTGAAATCGATTTCCGTGTCGGCGGCCGCTACCGTTACGTATGGCGCCACGAGAACGGCAACGAGATGGGGATGGGCGGAGTCTACACAGAGATCGTCGCGCCCGAACGCATTGTCGCCACCGAGAAGTTTGACCAGAGCTGGTATCCCGGTGAAGGCGTGGGCACGATCGCGCTAGTCGAGCAGGGCGGCAAGACGCTTTTGACGCAAACCGTCCGCTACGAATCGCGTGAGGCTCGCGATGTCGTGCTCAAGTCGCCCATGGAAAGTGGCGTCAAGGTGAGCTACGACCGCCTGGATGCGCTCGTGGCCTCGCAGCAGAGGTAACCAGACTTTGGCGGGAGCACGCAGCTATGCAAAAGATCACTCCATTTCTGTGGTTCGATGGCAAGGCCGAAGAGGCCACGAACTTCTACGTGTCGATATTCAAGAACTCGAAGGTGGTGAGCGTCAGCCGCGTCGGCGAAGGCGGCCCCGCTCCAAAGGGGGCCGTGATGTCCACCACTTTCCAGCTCGAAGGCCAGGAATTCATCGCGCTCAACGGAGGCCCGCACTTCGCCTTCACGCCGGCGATTTCGCTGTTTGTGAGCTGTGAAACCCAGGCCGAAGTCGACGACCTCTGGGAAAAACTCTCTGCCGGCGGCGAACCGGGAAGATGCGGCTGGCTGAAAGACAAGTACGGCTTGTCGTGGCAGATCATCCCCAGCATTTTGGGAAAACTTCTGGGAGATCCGGAGCCCGCGAAGTCGAAGCGTGCCATGGCCGCGATGTTGCAAATGAACAAGCTCGATATCAATGCTTTGCAGCTCGCCCACGATGGGACATAGCCGGGCGGCGTGCGGCTTTCGTAACCTCCTCATCCGCACCGGGGCGATGCGATAGTAAAGGGGGTTCGCTATGTCCCAGGCACCACAGATGCAACGCGAAAAGCGCGGCGCCCGCGTCAAGCTGGGCGGGTCGGTGCTGGCGCTGCTCCAGTTACAGAATCGCCGGCAGATTCGCACGCGCCTGAACCAGCTCTCTGCCAACGGCGGCCTCCTTCAACTGGAAAAGCCGCTGGATGAAGGCATTGTCGTCGAGGTGCTGTTTCACGTGGGCGCCACCACCGTCCGCAGCCAAGCCGAGATGCTATTTCCCATGTGGGCGACCAAGGGATGCCTGCAGCCCTTCCGCTTCAAGGATCTCGACGGCGAAACTCGAGCCAGCCTCGAAGACGATCTCAACACCCTGTTGAAGCTCTCGCCCAACACGGCGGCGGACGAACCTAACCTGCCGTAGTCGGCAGTCGCGCTAGATCCTTCGATTTCATCGACGATTGCACTCTTAAGACTCGCGACAAATTGACAACGCCCAGAAGTCCTTGAGGTAGACTCGCGACGCTCATGGCCCGGCGATACCATACTCTTGCCCGTCGTCGCACGCTTCCAATTGCGAATCAACCCGAGCCGCGTAGCGGCGGCATAGTGATAGCCCAGGGGCGTAAGCCCTGGGTAGGCCCCCAGAAAGAACGCGAGTCCCGTAGGGACGACACAACGCGAGGCGGGCGCAAGCCCGCGAGCGGTGGGCTCGCCGGGCGGCTATGTCGTGGGCCAGCCCCCCGCATCGCCACCCCACTCAATCGCACAGGACGCGATTGAATGGGGCACCCCGGAG
>Ga0307469_10000450_pt1 | contig 15097 bp, 9 predicted proteins | sample atmos_gasesAM2C__FD_203084 | JGI IMG/M metagenome (GOLD analysis project Ga0307469, IMG submission 203084) | Hardwood forest soil microbial communities from Morgan-Monroe State Forest, Indiana, United States - atmos_gasesAM2C_515 | ecosystem: Environmental > Terrestrial > Soil > Temperate forest...
GCAGGCGGTTCCGGTGGCTTGAGCGTGAATCCAGCGACGCCTGCCGCTTCCCCGGAGCCATCCCAAGGCCGCGTCGGCCCTTCCGTCGCTGCGTGCGCGCCAGGCGTGAGGGAAGGACTGGCGGTTGGATGGGCGTGAATCTCTGAAACGAACTGCGGCACCGGACGCGCTTTCATGAGCGTGGCCCGGATGGCGTCACGAACAAAATCGTGCAGGAAGGTCTGCTGGCGGAAGCGAACTTCGGTTTTCGAGGGATGCACGTTGACATCGACCTCTTCGGTGGGCATCTCGAGAAACAGAAGGACGACGGGAAAGACCGAGGGCGGAATGATGTTGCGGTAGGCCTCGGTGATGGCGTGCTGCACGAGACGGTCGCGAATGAGGCGTCCGTTGACGAAGATGTAGATGGAGTTGCGATTGAGCTTCTGGATTTCGGGCTTCGATACAAATCCGTGCAAGCGGAGTTCGCCGGGATCTTTCGGGGTTTCGTCTTCTTCTGTGCGGCGCCAGGGTGGAGGTTGGGGCAGGCCTATACGTTCCAGCGGCTGGAGTGCGGCCATCGGCAGTAGTTGCTCGAGGACGTCCTTGCCAAAAACCTGATAAACGCGATCGCCGTATCCCGCAACCGGGGCAGCGACGAGCATGGCGTGGGTGGCCGCGTGCAACTCGAAATGCTTGTCGGGATGGGCGAGAGCGTAGTGGGTCACCAGCGAAGCAATGTGGGAGAGCTCGGTGGACTCGGCTTTCAGGAATTTCTTGCGCGCCGGGGTGTTGAAGAAGAGATCGCGGATGGTGATCGAGGTCCCCGCGGGTAACCCGGCTTCCTCGACTCTGAAAATCTTGCCGCCGTTGACTTCAACGACGGTGCCGGACGCCTCGTCGAGCGCGCGTGTCTCCAGACGCAAACGCGAGACCGAGGCGATCGACGGCAGAGCCTCCCCGCGAAAACCAAGGGTGGCCACGCTCAGCAGGTCTTCGGCATTCTTGAGCTTCGAAGTGGCGTGCCGCTCGAAGGCCAGCAGAGCGTCGTCGCGAACCATGCCGCAACCGTTATCCGTGATCTGAATCAGCTTCTTGCCGCCGGCTTCCACTTGCACGCGGATGCGGGTCGACCCGGCATCGAGCGAGTTCTCGAGAAGCTCCTTCACCACGGAGGCAGGCCGCTCCACCACCTCGCCGGCGGCGATCTTGTTGGCGACAGCTTCGGAAAGTACGTGGATGCGGCCCATGGGGTAAAGAGTCCTTGGTCTTTGGCCGTCGGTCGTCGGCTCAAAATTGCTGGCGCGAAATACAATGTTGTGCCGATGGCCGTCGTCAGTTTCGCAGATGGGAACTGCATCGGTAAAGCGAGTCAGGTAAGCTACTGCAAGTCTATGAAATGGATTTCGCGCCGTCGTTTTCTCTGGGGAGCCGCCTGCGCCACGGTCGCGGCTTCTGCTTCGGTTCGCACCGTATTCGCAGCACATAACAGTCCTCAGACGCGGCTGGCGTCCGACAAGCTTCGGCCACAGTTTCACCTGTTGCCTGCAGCGAATTGGATGAACGATCCCAACGGCCCGATTTTCTACAAAGGCCGATACCACATGTTTTTCCAGTACAACCCGAATGGGGCGTTCTGGGGATCGATGCACTGGGCACACGCGACCAGTCCGGACATGGTTTTCTGGCAGCACGAACCAGTAGCGGTCGCGCCGACTGCGGGAGGGTGGGATCGCGACGGCGTGTTCAGCGGCAGCGCGGTGTTGGATGGGGGGACGCCGACGATCATCTATACGGGAGTGCTGCCTCGTGCCCCAGCTACGGAGATCACGCTCGACGACGGGAATCACAAGTGGCGAGAGGTGCAATGCCTCGCGATCTCCAACGATGCGGATCTGCGCACCTGGCAAAAAGCGGCCGAACCGATCATCGCGCATCCGCCTGAACATCTGGCGATAACAGGCTTTCGCGATCCGGGAGTGTGGCGCGAGGGGAACGAGTGGTTGCTTACGCTCGGCTCGGGCATCAAGGGGCAGGGCGGCACGGTGCTGTTGTATGAGTCGCGTGATCTGCGGCACTGGACTTACAGACATCCGCTGATTGAAGGGCGGGGCACCGGACAGCCCGCGACCAATCCAGTGGACAACGGAGAAATGTGGGAGTGCCCGGATTTCTTCCCGCTGGGCGACCGGCATGTTCTGCTTTATTCCGCGATGGGAAAGGTATGGTGGAAGACGGGCAGGTATCACGGGAGGCGGTTCTCGGCTGAGAAGGAAGGCGTGGTGGACTTCGGCTCTTACTATGCGGCCAAGACGATGCTCGACGAACATGGAGACCGCATTCTCTGGGGTTGGATTCCGGAGACGCGTCTGGAGGCCGAGTACCGGGCGGCAGGGTGGGCAGGCGTCATGGCATTGCCGCGCGTGCTGGCGATCGGGCCGGACGGAGGTCTGCAGATGACAGTGGCACCGGTGGTCGAGAAACTTCGTGCAACGCACGCCGCCGTGCGGCGGAAGGATCGGAATCGTGAAGAGGTTCTCAAGGGCGTGCGCATTCGGGACTTAGCAGCCGAGATCTGGGTGGAATTCTCGGCCAAGCGTGCGTTCCGACTGAGCCTTCGATCGGAGAAGGGCGAGCGGTTCGCGGAGATCTCGTACGACCCTCAGCAGAAGAATGCGGAACTGCGGGTCAACGAGGTCACGGGAGCTTTGGCGGCTCAGGGTGCGGTGACGTTGCGTGTATTTGTGGATGGATCGGTCGTGGAAGCGTGTGGCAACGAAAAGACCGCGATTACTGCGCGAGTATATTCCGTCCCAAGTACGCCGTTGCTCGTGGAGGTATCGGCGATGGAAGAACTGCAATCGCTGGATGTCTGGGGGATGAAGCCTATTTCGAAGGATCGGCTGACGACGGCGGGGTAGCGGCTGGGGCTGGCTACTGTGGATTCGTGGGCGGGACGCGGCACCGCACGGTTACGTTTTCCCGCGAAATTGATGGATCAGGCGGCGGTCACGTTTCGACGGACGCTTTTCTGGTGCGGGCGTGAAGTGCATCAACGCTTTTCTTTGCTCGGCCGCTTGGCGACGGGCTTCTTTACTTTCCTCGGTCTCTCGATAGAGGGTTTGCGCTACCGCGGCGGGGCCCCGAACGTCGCTGAGAGCCAGCACTTCGATCTCGAAATCGTCACCTTCGGTGCGCACCTGCAGAAATTCTCCGACCTTGACCTCTCGAGATGGCTTGACGGGCTGGTGATGGGAGGCGATTCTGCCGAGTTCGCAGGCGCGACCTGCCAGGGTGCGCGTCTTAAAGAAGCGGGCGGCCCAAAGCCATTTATCGATGCGGACGCCGGTCATATGTATCCTGCTTGAAGCGGAAAGACCGCGCGGCGTTGCCGCGCCGACGGGCGGGACGCCCGTCTCTCCACCGACCAACTTACGGCTTCTTCACGACTCCTATACCCAGGTCCCGCAATTGGGCGGTGGTGACTGGCGTCGGCGCGTCGACCATGAGGTCTTTCGCAGCGGCAGTCTTCGGAAATGGAATCACTTCGCGCAGGCTCTCCGCTCCCGCCAGGATCATCACGATCCGATCCAGGCCCAGCGCGATTCCACCGTGCGGAGGCGTACCGTACTCAAGCGCTTCCAGGAAAAATCCGAAACGCGACTTGGCCTCCTCTTCCGTCATGCCGAGCGCATGAAAAATTTTGCGCTGGATATCTTGACGGTGAATACGGATCGAGCCGGAACCGAGTTCGGTACCGTTCAAGACAACGTCGTAGGCGAGCGCACGCACCATGGCCGGATCGGACTCGAGCTTGTCCATGTCTTCATCGTGCGGAGAAGTGAAGGGGTGATGCGCGGCCACCCAGCGTTTATCGCCCTCGTCGTACTCGAACATCGGGAAGTTCGTGACCCAGAGGAAGCGGTAGTCCCCGCGCTTGAACAAGCCGTGTTTGGCGGCATATTTTTGGCCGAGCGCGACGCGCAAGAGGCCGGCAGAGGCGTAGATCGCGAGTTCGGCGGGCGTGACTTTTCGTTTCTGCGCCGGATGGTCGTCTTTGCCGGACTGTGCAGAACCGACCACAAGGACGATGAGGTCATCGGGACCGGCGCCGGATTTCTGGCGAATTTTTGCGGAGGCATCAGCGAATTTGTTCTCGATGCGCTTGAAGTCTTCAAAGACGCGGGCGCCGCCCTTCGACACGAACATGGGCTTGATCTCGTCGCGCTCCTTGCGCGAGAGTTCGCCGACTCCGGGAATCCGAACTGCAACGACCGGCAGATCCTTGTTGATCGCCAGCTGGTCGAGTTCTTCGGGCGTGAAGCAATCGCGCACTTCGATGAAGGCAGGCAGACGAAGATCGGGCTTATCGATACCGAACTGGCGGATCGCGTCGTCATAGTCCATGCGCGGAAAGGGCGGTTTGATGTCGTGTCCGGCAGCCTTGAACGCTGCCCTCAGGAAACCTTCAACGGTCTCCCAGACACGCTCGGGCTGCGGGTAGGACATCTCCAGATCGATCTGGGTGAATTCCGGCTGGCGATCGGCGCGCAGGTCTTCGTCGCGGAAACAGCGCACGATCTGAAAGTATTTATCGAAGCCCGAGATCATCAGGATCTGTTTGAAGAGCTGCGGCGACTGCGGCAGCGCATAGAACATGCCAGGCTGCACACGGCTGGGAACCAGATAGTCGCGGGCGCCTTCGGGCGTGGAACGCGTCATGAACGGCGTCTCGATCTCAAAGAAGCCCTGCGACGCGAGGTAGTCGCGGATGGCGAGCGCAACTTTGTGGCGCAGCTCGATATTGAACTGCATGGCGTCGCGGCGCAGATCGATGTAGCGGTATTTCAACCGCATCTCTTCGTTGGCCAGGGAGGTGTCGCTGGGCAGGAAGGGGGGGTGCTTGGCTTCGTTGAGGATGCGGAGTTCGTCGGCCACGAGTTCCACTTCGCCGGTCGGGATGTTTTTGTTGATGGTGTCGGAGTCACGCAACTTCACGGTGCCGATCACGGCGATGACAAATTCGTTGCGGAGCAGTTCGGCCTTCTCGTGAACGGCGGAGCTGCGCTCACCGCTGAAGACAACCTGCGTAACGCCGGAGCGGTCGCGGACATCGACGAAGATCAGCGCGCCCAGGTCGCGACGGCGGTTGACCCATCCCATGAGGACAACTTTCTTGCCTGCGTCGGAGGCGCGTAGCGCGCCGCACATATGGGTACGTCTTAGATCGCCTAGGAAATCGAGCAAATGTGTGTCTCTTTGGTCGGGGATGCGGCCGGAGGGCCGAATTGGTGATTATAGCGGACGGCAGAGGCGCATCAGCGGGTGCACAGCCTTTAACCGCCAAGGGCGCGAAGAAAGTTCGCCAAGGACGCTGAAGGCATTCGCTGAATGCTCGAGGATGCGCTGCTTCAACTTGCCGCGGTGGCCTGCTGGAATTTAAGTCTCCACTGGTCGCCCTGCTTTACCCAGATCGAGCTGACGTGCTGGTAGCGCGGAGTCTCGTCGTCGTAGTGCACCATGCGAACGATGACGTCATACGTCACGATGGCAGCATTGTCGTTCAACTGCACGACTTGGATATTGTATGGGCGGTACTCAGCCAGTTCGGTGGAGGCGAAGTCGCCCAGGATTTCGTCCTTGGGGTGAACCTTGCCGTCAGTACCGATGGAGATGAAATCATCTGTGAGGGTACGCTTGTAGAAGTCGCGGTCGTGTTTTTTCTGGGCCTCCGACAGGGCCTTCTCCAGCGATACCAACTGTTCGGCTAACGCGCCCGGAGGGGCCTCATCTGAGGATCGAGATGCCGGAGAGGATGGCTGGTGAGCAGGGGCTGCGAAGGCAGCGAGAGCGATGAGCATGAGAGCGACGGGCAGAATTGAACGACCCATAAATCCTCCGGGAAGTTGAAAGAGTAACACTCCATAAGCGTCCTGCTATTCTCAGAACGAATATTTCCTGCGAGGTTGAGGAACCCGGTGCCGCCGATTTTGAATGCTCGAAGCCTAGGCAAGTCGTACGGAGCCAATCCGCTTTTCCAGAACTTGTCGTTTACGGTCTCGGAAGGCGACCGGATTGGCCTGATCGGCCCCAATGGCTCGGGAAAGTCCACCCTGCTGGGAATCCTGGCGGGGACGGTGGATCCGGACGAGGGGGAATTGGCCGTGCGCAAACGCGCGCGCATGAGCTATGTCGCACAGGAATCAAGATTCGACGCGGAAAAAACCGTAAGACAAATTGTCGAGCATGCGCTGGAGCGGGCGGCCGTTCCACATGATGAACGCGCCAACCTTCTGGCAGAGGCGCTGGGGCAAGCGGAGTTTGAGGACTTTGACGCGGAGGCGGCGGCGTTGTCGGGCGGATGGAAAAAGCGCCTGGCGATCGTGGAGGCCATGGTGCAGCTTCCCGACGTGCTGCTGCTGGATGAGCCTACGAACCATTTGGACCTGGCTGGGATCGAATGGCTGGAGTCGGAACTGGAGTCGGGAAACTTTGCGTGCGTGGTGGTGAGCCATGACCGATATTTTCTGGAGAACGTCGCGACGGACATGGCGGAGCTGAGCCGGGTGTATCCCGACGGTATCTTGCGGGTGCACGGGAACTACAGCGAATTTCTCGTGAAAAAGGAAGAGTTTCTGCACTCGCAGGGGAAACGGCAGGAAGCGCTGGAGAATCTTGTACACAACGAAATCGAGTGGCTGCGGCGGGGAGCGAAGGCGCGGACCAGAAAGTCCAAGGCACGCATCGACAAAGCGCAAGAACTGATGGCTGAGCTCGCAGATCTGAACATGCGAACCCGGAGTGGCACGGCAAGAATTGACTTCTCCGCCAGCGAGCGGCAGACGAAGCGGCTGATCGAGTTACAGGACGTGGGTTACAGCATCGAGGGGCGGCGACTGTTCGAGGGGCTGGATTTCGTTCTGACGGCGGGAATGCGGCTGGGCCTGGTCGGCCCGAATGGCAGCGGGAAAACAACCCTGCTCCGTTTGCTGCGGCGAGAGGCGGCTCCTGATGAGGGAACGATCCGGCAGGCGGACGCTCTGCGCGTTGTGTATTTCGATCAGAACCGGCCCTTGGATCTGGACGCGACTTTGCGCCGGGCGCTGGCACCGGACAGCGATTCGGTCATCTATCAAGATCGCGTGATCCACGTGGCGTCGTGGGCGGCGCGATTTCTCTTTACGGGGGAACAGCTCAACCAGCCGGTGAGCCGCCTGTCGGGCGGAGAGCGGGCGCGGGTACTGATCGCGCAGTTGATGCTGCAGCCTGCCGACGTGCTGCTGCTAGATGAGCCGACTAACGATCTGGATATCCCGACGCTTGAGATCCTGGAAGAGAGCCTGCTGGAGTTTCACGGAGCGATGGTGCTGGTGACGCACGATCGATACCTGCTCGATCGCGTGTCAACGACGGTGTTGGGGCTTGATGGGCTGGGCGGTGCCGAGCGCTTTGCGGACTACGCGCAGTGGGAAACGTGGCAGGCCGACCGGAAACCAAGTGTCAAAGCTGGACCTCAGATGTCGAAGTCGGGGCCGACGTCTTCTGCCGCGCGCGTGGCCGCACCCACGAAGAAAAAGCTCTCGTATCTCGAGGCACGAGAGTACGCGACCATCGAGCAGAATATTGCGCAGGCCGAGGGACTAGTGCAGAGGAAGCAGGCTGCGCTGGAAGATCCTTCGATCGCCAGCGATGCCGCGGGTTTAGTGCGGGTGAATTCGGAATTGGACGAAGCCCAGAGGGTGCTGGATCAGCTGTATGCGCGCTGGCATGAGCTGGAGGAGAAGCAGGGGTAGTGTGAGGTTGCGTCCCAAACTATTCGATTGAGCGATCGGAAGCGAGCGATGAACAGCACCCGAAGACGCGATTCGTCGAGTGGAACTAACGGCACGCCTGAGGCATGCCCTGACGCGAATCGGATGTCGTGCTGCAATCAAGTATCTGCATCAGGCTAAACGCAGACCGGAGTGCCCGCGCCACACGAGCTCTCGCTCCCTTTCAGGCCCTGGCGAAATCGATGTAGCCCTTCTGCACATCCGTCTTCACCAGTTTCGCGCGGAGGCTGTCGCCCACATCGAGGCCCTGCTGTCCCTGCACCAGCATTCCTTCGACGTGGGGCTTAAGCACTCGAACGAACGTCCCGTTTGAGTTCGCTCCGGTCACGATCGCGTCGAAGACCTCGCCAACCCGTGTGCTCATGGCGATGGCCGAGATTCGTTTAGTCATCTCGCGCTCGACTTTGCGGGCGGCATCTTCGCGCAGGGTACAGTTCTTCGCGATCCCATCGAGCTCGTTGTCAGAGTACGGACTCGAGGTGTTCGTCAAGAGAGACTTGATCAGGCGCTGGGTGACGAGATCGGCGAAGCGGCGGTTGGGCGCGGTGGAGTGCGTGTAGTCCTGCACCGCGAGGCCGAAGTGGCCCACGTCGGGATCGCCGGGCCGCTCGAGGATATATTCGCCCGGCCCCATCAGCTTGATCACCGCCAGCGAGAGATCGGCGAAGTGATTGGGGTCGGCGGCCTTGCGCTGCATCAGAAAGTCGTTCAACGCTTTGGAATCGGGCTGCGCTGGAAGATGGCCTTCCTGCGCTGCGGCCAGCGCAACGATGCGCTCCCAGCGTTCGGGGGTTTTGACCACGCGGCGAATCGAGGAGACGTTGGTCAGGGCGCGGGCAACGACCTCGTTGGCGGCGATCATGAAATCTTCAATGAGTTCGCTGGCGCGATTCTTTTCCTGACGGACCACGTCGGCGACCTGGTCGTTGATGACGACGGGCCGCACCTCGATGGTCTCGATGTTCAGCGCGCCGTGCCGGTAACGCTGCTCGCGGAGCACCTGCGCGACGGTGTTCTGCAACTTGAGCTGCCCTTGCAGGTCGGACGACGCGGCGACTTTAGGCGGAGCGGGGGCAGTCCCTTCCAGCCAAGCGCCCACTCCGCTGTAGGTGAGCTGCGCTCGATTGTGGACGAGCGCGCGGTAGAGATCGTTTGATTTGACGTAGCCGTCACTGGAGACGACAAACTCTGTGACGACGGCGGCGTTGTCCTGATTCTCGAGCAGAGACGTGAGCCCGGTCGAAAGCGTCTCCGGGATCATCGAGAAATTCTTTACTCCCGTATAGACGGTGGTCGCTTGCGAGGAGGCGTGCTGGTCGATGGCGCTGGCCTGCGGGACGTCGGCATCGACGTCGGCGATGCCGATGAGAATCCTCACGTCGCCGTTGGGCAACTGCTGGGCGACTTCGATCTGGTCGAGATCTCGGGAGGTGTCGTTGTCAATCGAGGACCAGAGCAGGCTGCGCAGATCGCGGACATGGAGGCCAGTCGGGGGATCGGGTTTTGCCTTCAGAGCGGCGATCTCCTCTTGAACCTGCGGTGGGAAGTCTGGGTCGAAACCGTGCGCGAGCATCACTTGCCGGGCGATGGTTTTGAGGTCGACGTCGTTCATGAGCTCTCCGAAGGGAAAAGGTACCATGGGCTTCGCGGAGGTGCGGGGGAGGGTTTATTCCGTACGTTCGGATGGCCCTTTTCTTTCGCCGCTACGCGGCTTGCGGGTGATAGGTCATCCCACGGCTTACGCCGTGGGCTTCATTACGCCGCTTTGCGGCTGGAGTTCTTGTCGCCCTGGCGGATCTACGCGGCTCTTTCGGGGTCAGAACCGGTTGTGCCTTAGCGACCGACTAGTCGTCTCTCTCGGCCAGACGATAAATTGGTTTCTCCGAACCGGGAGTGCCGGTTGAAGTGCCCCGACCGAGCGATGGCATGGGCGTGTTATTCTATCGATAGCACTGCGTTCCCGCCTTTGAGGCAATTTCCCGCAGTTCCCTGAGTCAGCATGCTTTCAGTGAGTAATGTTTCCATGCGCTTCGGCGCCAAAGTTCTGTTCGATGAAGTCTCGACGGCGTTTACGCCGGGCAAGCGCTATGGCCTGACGGGCCCCAATGGCGCTGGCAAATCCACGTTCATGAAGATCCTCACCGGCGAGATGGACCCGCAAAAGGGCACGGTCGTGCGACCGCGGAAGTTGGGCGTGCTAAGCCAGGATCAGTTTGCCTTCGACGCGTACCGCGTGATCGACACGGTCATCATGGGAAACAGGCGACTGTGGGCTGCGCTCGAAGAGCGCGACCGCATCTACGAGAAGCCCGAGATGTCAGACGAAGATGGCATGCGCCTCGGCGAACTCGAAGGCATCGTCGGCGAGGAGGACGGGTACACGGCCGAGAGCGATGCGGCTGTACTGCTGCAGGGACTCGACATTCCGGACGAAGCGCATGAGCGCAAGATGAGCGAGTTGCAGGGCGGCCAGAAAGTGCGCGTACTGCTGGCCCAGGCACTGTTCGGTCATCCGCAGGCACTGCTGCTGGACGAGCCTACAAACAACCTCGACTTGGATTCAATTCATTGGCTGCAGGGATTTCTGAATGCATACGACGGCGTTGTGATCGTGATCTCGCACGACCGGCACTTTCTGAACAGCGTATGCACGCATATCGCCGACATCGACTACGAGACCATCATCACTTACACGGGTGGCTATGATGACATGGTGGTGATGAAAACCCAGGTTCGCACGCAGATCGAGGCGCAGAACGCGCAGCGCGAGAAGAAAATCTCGCAGCTGAACGAATTCATCGCGCGGTTCGCGGCGGGTACCCGGTCGAGCCAGGTGCAATCCCGACGCAAGGAAGTAGAGCGCCTGCAGGTTACGGAACTGGCGCGCTCGAACATTCAACGGCCCTACATCAAGTTCGAACAGAAGCGGCCCTCGGGCAAACACATTCTGGAAGTGGAAGGCTTGACGAAGGCGTACGACGAGAAGGAAGTCGTTCGTGATTTCACGGTCAGCTTGTTGCGCGGGGAGAGGATTGCGCTGATGGGCCGCAACGGCGCTGGAAAAACGACGCTGGTGAATGCCCTGCTATCGAATTCTCCGACGGTGCCGGAGGCAGAACTCCGCAAAACGAGCGGATACGACGGTGTATTTTCAGATGCGGGCAAAGTGATCTGGGGGCATGAGGCGGCAGTGGGCTACTTTGCGCAAGACCACAAAGGACTGATTCAGCCGGGCATGACGGTGTTCGAGTGGCTGCACCAGTGGGATCCGTCTGCGTCGCACGAAGAGATACGAGGACTGCTGGGACAGATGCTGTTTGCCCGGGAAGACGGCAACAAGAAGACGGAGGTGCTTTCGGGGGGTGAAGCGGCACGGGTGATTTTCTGCAAATTGATGTTGCAGAAGCCGAACGTGCTGGTGCTCGACGAGCCGACGAACCATCTCGACCTGGAAGCGATCAATGCGCTGAACATCGCCTTACAACGCTTTCAGGGGACACTGCTGCTGGTCACGCACGATCACGATCTGATCGACGAAGTGGCGACGCGGATCTGGCATTTTGAAACCGATCACCGAATTACCGACTTCAAGGGATCGTACGAGGAATACCAGACGGTACACGCCTAGAGAAGAGCGAGCGCCTGAGGCGCGCCTGACGCGAACAGTTAAATCGAAATAAGTGCTATTAACGCGCGTGGGAATTCGCTAGCGCAGGGGCTGATTCCGGCGCCGCCAGGTTGTAATCGAGGGATTGCATGAGCGGTCCCCAGGCGCGTTCGATCTGGCCGATGGAATCGCGGGAGAGCGTGGCGCGGCCTTCTCCTGATTTTGCGGAGCGAAAAAAAGACATATCCTGCCGCGTACCTGCAGTCGAGGCCCACTTCTTCCCTTCTGATTTTTCGACCTTCCTCATCGACTCCAGGCTGCTGCGTTCGACGGCCAGCGCGATGCGCTTCGCGTCCAGTGACAAGCCCAGAAACTTCGCCGCCTGTTTCGCACCCGCGGCCGGATCCGCCAACATATCCTCGTAGCGAAGCAACCGGAAATTGGGATCGTGGCGGCGCGTAGCTAGCCAGCTTCCCGCATGCTCTCCCCAGGACCCGTAGGGACAGACATCGCCCGCAATGAATCGCGGAACATAGGCGTCCAGGGCGGTGTCCGGGGCAAGCACTCCGCGCTTGATCTGGTAATGATATTGAGACATGACTACGTCGCGCGGATCGCGCACGATGTAAATAACGCGTTTGTAGGCGGGGATAAACGAGAAGTGGCTCTTGATAACGCGGGGAGACTTCATGGCGTCGAAGAATCGCTTCGCCTTGCCGTCCACGACGGGAATCAGGTTGTCGGCGTCGAGCAAGCCGACCGGGGGGTTCTCCTGCAAGAGGTTCGCAATCAGGAATCGCAACCAGGTGTTGCCCGACTTCGGGTACGACACCAAGAAAGTGTCATCCGGCCGGACCTGGAGCGTCATGCCCGGCTGCACCTGGCGCGTGAGGACTTTGACGGCGGATGAGAACTTTCTGAACATAGCTTTTCGGCTGCGTTGAGGGAGGCGACTCGAGCACAAACGAGGAACGTAATCAGTCGCTAAACCCATCAATCATCAGGGATTGAGTCGAGTATACAACGCGAAAACGGCCCGGCGGTGTCAAACCATGCCGGGGCTGGTTACCAACGTTCCAACCCGCCCACGAATCGAAGCCTCTGAAAATCAAATATTGGGAAGCAAATTGGGCGGGTAGCGTTGGCTGCTCACTGAGTACGATTTCGAGTCGCGAACGGTGGTCATCTGTCGACCTTCCTTGGCGATTCCGAGCTGGTTTTGGTTCGACGGCCACCTGCAACCGATCGAGCGGAGGAGGTGGGACGTATGCCGTGAACGTCCTCCAGGTACGCTCGCAGCACTTCCGCCACGCTCCAGGCTTGCGCGATACAGCCCACTGGGCGATGCGGTGCGTCCCCTTCGAAGATTTCGGAGATGTGGCTGAGACCGGCATGGGAGAGATGCTCGTGCATGCGGGAGAGCCACTCCGAGGCTTGATCGCAGGCAGCCGGGCTCTTTCCATTCACCTTAATGTAGGCGGTCAGAAACGGGCCGAGCAGCCAGGCCCACACCGTTCCCTGATGATAGGCGCCATCGCGGCTGCGCTGGTCCCCACCGTAGCTGCCGCGGTATTGAGGATCCGAAGGCGCGAGGCTCCGCAAGCCGAAGGGCGTTAGCAGATGCTGCTGGACCGTCTTGACGACTTGTATGGCGCGATCGTGGGGCAGCATGGTATAGGGCAGGCTCACCGCGAAGATCTGGTTGGGGCGGATGGAGGCGTCTGGTTCGCCATTCACGACGTCATAAAGGTAGCCGCCCTTGTCGTACCAGAAGAGGCGATTAAAACTCCATTGCGCCAGACCGGCCATGGTGCGGTAGCGCTTTTCGCTGCCTTCGTCGCCGAAGGCCCGCGCCAGGTCCTCCATGATGCGCAGCGCGTTATACCAAAGAGCCTGAATCTCGACGGGCTTCCCACGGCGTGGGGTGACGACCCAGTCGCCAACTTTGGCATCCATCCAGGTCAGTTGAACGCCCGGCTCTCCCGACGTCAGCAATCCGCTGGCGTCGACCTTGATCCCGTAACGAGTACCTCGGACGTGCCAGGAAATGATGTCGGTGAAAACCGAATACAGTTCAGATCGGACGAATTCGAGATCTCCGGAATACGCGAGGTAGGCGCGTGCCGCTTCAAAGAACCACAGAGTTGCATCGACGGTGTTGTACTCGGGCGACTCACCGTCGTCCGGAAACCGGTTTGGCAACATCCCTTGATTTACCGCGCGAGCAAATTCGCGCAGGATGTTTCGTGCGATCTCGTAGCGCCCGGTGATGAGGGTGAGGCCAGGCAGGGAAATCATCGTGTCCCTACCCCAGTCACTGAACCAGTGGTAGCCCGCGATCACGGTCTTCAGATACCCTCGCCCGACAATGTACTGGTCAGCCGCCGCGGTGAGAGTTCGCGCGAAGTCATCCGGGAGAGGAGAGACCGCCGAAAGTGCCCTCCGCCGGGTGATCTCCTTGTCTCTATATTCCGCAACCCGCGTAATGTCGCGAGTTTGTGTAGACGCGATCACCGTTGCCGGCATTCCGTTGGTCAGTCGAAAGCGGAGAAGAAGCGGATTAAAGAGGTCTTCCTGAAAATCGAGCCCCCGCTCACGCTCGGCCTCGTATTGAAAATTCCGGTACCATTCGCCCGTAACACGCAGCTCCTCCGCGTTATTGGCCATGTAGAGTGTGGGCAAACCCTCGTAGGGCGCAATCGATGCCAAGGCTGGAATGCCTCTGACGAATGGATTCAACGCTCCATTTTCGTGCGTGGTGCCATGGTAGTCGCGAAACGCCGTAAGGGGACGAACCAGGAGCTCAACCGTCGGAGCGGGTGAAGACTTGGTTCCAGCAGCCGAGTTCAGTTCATATTGGACAACAACGCTGTTTTCTCCCTGGATCATAAACACGCTTTTCTCAATCTCCACGCCGCCCACTTGATAGGTGAACACCGGAAATGGATCCAGGCGAAATCCTTTGAGGAAGCGGAAGCCTTGCGGGTGCACCACGTCGGGATAGCGGTTTGCGGAAATCTCGTAAGGCTTGCCGTCAATCCGGACCGTCTCCTCCAGCTTCGAGAGCAGTACAAGCCGACCGACAGGCGGCTTGGTGGCCGCTACCAGGAGGCCGTGGTAGCGCCGGGTATTCAAGCCCAGGATGGTGGAGGAAGCGAAGCCGCCCAGTCCATTAGTCTCCAGCCATTCGAGTCCGGAGGCCAATTCGAGGTTACCGCAGGTTGGCTGGTTGAACTGAATCATAGGCGGTGCCGTATAACTCGTATGGCGAACGAAACGGAACAAGTTCCAGTCTGCTCGCAAGCGTCGTCTCGACCGCCCTGCCGAGAAATCGGCACAGTGCGTCCTCGCCTAAGAGCAGCGCAGTGGGTTCGAGAGCCGGTTGCAGAAACAATGCTGCAGCAGCTGACATTGCTCAAGGGCTCATGCACAGATCGGCTGTGCTTGTGATGAATGTCACACGCCGTTCTGCTTTTGTAAAAGGCTGTAAGCCAATCCTGGCTGTGCGGTCAAGTTCGGACGGATTCGGTCGCTTGTTTTCGCGCACTTCACCCGAAGAGGTCGCAAGGATTATTTCAGAAATCCAACATCTCAGTTGCGATCGACAGCGGGAAAACCCGCGACAATCGTGGACAAAATGATCCAGTTCTGTCCTCTGCGCGATGGCATCAGTCTTGAA
>Ga0307469_10000451_pt1 | contig 15060 bp, 16 predicted proteins | sample atmos_gasesAM2C__FD_203084 | JGI IMG/M metagenome (GOLD analysis project Ga0307469, IMG submission 203084) | Hardwood forest soil microbial communities from Morgan-Monroe State Forest, Indiana, United States - atmos_gasesAM2C_515 | ecosystem: Environmental > Terrestrial > Soil > Temperate...
AACAGGACCGCGACGACGCCGAGTGCGATGAGTGCCGCCAAGAACTGCCTCCTATCTCGTCACGCGCAGTTTCAGACCTTGATGTTCGACGACGTGGACCTTCGTGCCCGCCTCGATCTTCCCTTCGGCCGATTCGGCGGTCCACTGCTCGCTCCGGACGCGAACGGTTCCGATGGGATCGAGGTCGCTCGTGACGACGCCCTCTTCGCCGACGACCGAGGTCACCGGCGGCGGCATCCGCCGAGTCTTCAATGAGGCGCGCGCCGCAACGACGATGAACGCCGAGTCGAGCAGCGCCACGATAACGAGCAACGGACGAGACACCCGGACGAGGCTCCCGGCGTCGTACAGGAAGAGGCCGCCGAGGATCAACCCGAGCACACCCGCGGCGCCCGGGAGGTGCAGCGCGGGATGGTGCGCTTCCACGATGAGGAACGCGACCCCGACGACGAGCAGGACGATGCCCGCGATCGTCACCGGCAACAGCTCGAAGCTGACGAGCGCGAGGATCAACGCGAACACGCCGACGATCGCCGGGATGCTGATGCCGGGATGGAAGACCTCGAAGAGGATCCCGCCGATCCCGATGATGAAGAACACGAACGCGAGGTTCGGGTCGATCAGGGAGCCGAGCAGTCCGCGGCCGAAGGCGATGGCGTCGCGATGGATCGTCCAACTGTCCAGCCCGGCGAGACGCAGCGCCGACGAAGCCGACGGAGCGATCCCGTCAACGACGTGGATGCGAACGGCTTCGTCCGCGGAGAGACTGACCGAACGCTCGACGGCGCGCGCGGCCCACGACGCGTTCCGATGTCGTTGCTGCGCGATCGAGCGGATGAACGCCGCCGCGTCGTTCGTCACCTTGTGGTCGAGGACCTGCCCCTGGACGCCGACGGGATGCGCGGCGCCGACGTTCGTCCCCGGCGCCATCGATGCGCTGTTGCACGCGAGGAGGATGAATGTCCCAGCCGAAGCCGCTCGGGCGCCGGACGGACCCACCCAGCACACGACGAGGACCTTCGCGTCGAGGATCGCGCCGACGATCTTCCGCATCGACGACTCGAGTCCACCGGGCGTGTTGATGCGCAGCAGCACAGCGGACGCGTGGCGCGCCTCGGCGTCGTGGATCCCGTTCACGACGTAGGACGCCGAGAGCGGCTGTACCGCACCGTCGAGATCGAGTCGAACGACCTCTGACGGCGTCTTCGCCAGCGCGGACGAGCTGAGACCAAGGGCCGCACACAGCACGATGGCCCCCGCTGCCACCAGTCGCACGCACCTGCGCACAACTAGAGCGTAGCTCCTATCCGACGGGCCTACTTGGAGGCGGCTTCTCCACTTCCGAGCGCGGCCTGCGCGGCCGCGAGCCGTGCGATGGGCACGCGGAACGGTGAGCAGGACACGTAGTCGAGGCCGACCTTCGCGAAGAACGCGATGGACGCCGGGTCACCCCCGTGCTCACCGCACACGCCGACCTTGAGCTTCGGGTTCGCCTCGCGGCCTTCGCGCGTCGCGAGCTCCACGAGGCGTCCGACACCGGTCTGGTCGATCGACTCGAAGGGATTCACGTCGAGGATGCCCTTCTCGAGGTAATCGGCGAGGAACTTCCCTTCGGCGTCGTCCCGCGAGAAGGCGTACGTCATCTGGGTGAGGTCGTTCGTCCCGAAAGAGAAGAACGCGGCCTCCTCGGCGATCTCTCCGGCGACGAGCGCCGCGCGCGGCACCTCGATCATCGTCCCCACGAGGTACGGCACTCGGACGCCGGTGTCCTTCATCACCTGCTTCGCCACGTCGTCGCACTCGGCCTTCAGGACTTCGAGCTCTCGCGGGATGCCGACGAGCGGGATCATGATCTCGACACCGGGCTTGTTGCCTTTGCGCTTGAGCTCGCAGGCCGCTTCCATGATCGCGCGCACCTGCATGCGGTAGAGGCCGGGCAGGACGAGGCCGAGGCGGCATCCGCGCATGCCCATCATCGGGTTCGACTCCTCGAGCCGCTCCACGGCGACCAGCAGGTCCCGGCGTTCCTTCGCAACGCGGTCGATCAGATCGATCTTCGCGATCTCGCCCGCGATGCGAAGTCGCTCGAGTTCGACCGCGAGCGACTTCGAGTCCGGCAGGAACTCGTGCAGCGGCGGGTCGAGCAGGCGGATCGTGACGGGGAGCCCGTCCATCGCCTTGAAGATGCCGACGAAATCCTGCTTCTGGAGCTTGCGGAGAGCCTCGAGGGCTTCGTCCCGTTCCTCATCCGTCGACGCGAGGATCGCGCGCCGGACGATCGGGAGCCGGTCACCGAGGAACATGTGCTCGGTGCGTGCGAGGCCGATGCCCTGCGCACCGAACTCGCGCGCGCGCTTCGCGTCTTCCGGTGTGTCCGCGTTGGCGCGGACGCCGAGCTTCCGCACGCCGTCGGCCCACGACAGCAGCGTGATGAACTCCTTGCTCGGCTTCGGTGCGACGAGCGTCACCGCACCGGCGACGACGACGCCCGTCGTGCCGTCGAGTGAGATCACGTCGCCCTGTTTGATCGTGGTGCCCTTCGCGATGAACGTCCTCTTCTCGTAGTCGATCCGGATGTCGTCCGCACCGACGACGCACGGCTTGCCGGCGCCACGTGCCACGACCGCGGCGTGCGACGTCTTCCCACCCCGGGCCGTGAGGATCCCCTCAGCGGCGTACATCCCGTGGACGTCGTCGGGGTTCGTCTCGTCCCGGACGAGGACGACCTTCTCGCCCTTCTCCACCCATTCGACCGCGGTGTCCGCGTCGAAGACGACCTTGCCGACGGCCGCGCCCGGGGACGCGTTGACGCCCTTCGCGATGACGTCCGTTGCCGCACCCTGATCGAACTGCGGATGGAGCAGCTGGTCGAGCTGCTCGGGCGTGACGCGGCCGAGCGCTTCCGTCCGGTTGATGAGACGTTCCTCGACCATGTCGACGGCGAGCTTCACGGCGGCCGGCGGGGTTCGCTTGCCGACGCGTGTCTGGAGCATCCAGAGCGTTCCCTGCTCGATGGTGAACTCGATGTCGCACATGTCGCGGTAGTGCTTCTCGAGCAGAGACATGATCTCGTCGAGCTCGTCGTACGCCCGGCGGTTGAGTTTGCGCAGCGCCGCGAGCGGCTCGGGTGTACGTATGCCGGCGACGACGTCCTCACCCTGCGCGTTCGCGAGGTAGTCGCCGTAGACGCCGCGCTTCCCGGTACCAGGGTCGCGCGTGAAGGCGACGCCCGTCCCTGAGTCGAAGCCCTTGTTGCCGAAGACCATCGACTGCACGTTGACAGCGGTGCCGAGCGCATCGTCGATGCCCTCGACCTTGCGGTAGTGCTTCGCACGGTCGTTGTTCCACGAGTTGAAGACGGCCTCGATCGCCATCGCAAGTTGCATCGATGGCTTCTGCGGGAACCGCGCCTTCGACTCCTTCTGGAAGACGGCTTTGAACTCGTCGACCACGTCGCGGAGGTCGTCGGCGGTGAGATCCGTGTCCTTCACTTCCGACACCGACGTCTTCATCGCCTTCGACCGCTTCAGCTTCGCTTCGTCGAGGATGGCCTCGAACACGTCGCCCGAGATGCCGACGACGATCTTCCCGAACATCTGGATGAACCGGCGGTAGCAGTCCCACGCGTAGCGCTCGTCGTTCGTCTGTTTCGTGAGGCCCTCGACGGACTCGTCGTTCATGCCGAGATTGAGGACGGTGTCCATCATCCCGGGCATCGAGAACATCGACCCGGACCGCACCGAGACGAGCAGCGGATCGGCGGGGTCGCCGAGCTTGCGCTTCATGCGCCGCTCGAGTTTGCGGAGATGGTCCTCGACCTCAGTCATGAGGCCGGGCGGGAGCTTGCGTGTCGCCATGTACGTCCGGCACGCGTCCGTCGTGATCGTGAACCCCGGCGGCACGGGCAGGCCGAGGTTCGTCATCTCGGCGAGGTTCGCGCCCTTCCCGCCGAGGAGGTACTTCATGTCTTTGTTGCCTTCGTTGAAGTCGTAGACGAGCTTCGTCCGGCGGGGCGCGGTCTTTTTCGGCGGACGCCGCTTCGCTGCTGCTTTCCGTTTCGGTCCGGCGCTTCGCCGTCGGGTCGCCACTAGTGCGTTCCCTCCAGCTCGGACAGACGCCGGCTCATCTCGGAGAGGATCTTCTTCGTGATCTCCCAGTTGTCCTGGAGGATCTCGAGGAAGTTCCAGGACGCGATCGCCAGTGCCTTCACCTGCGTCTGCGCGCGGACGGTGGCCGTTCGGTGGCCGCCTTCGAACAGCGCGCGTTCGCCGAACGCCGATCCCGGGCCCTGCTCGCCGATCTTCTTGTCGCCCTGGAGGATGTCGACGCGGCCCTCCGTCACGACGAAGAACGGCCCACCCGACTGGCCTTCGGTGACGATGTCCTGCCCCGCCGAGTAGAACTCCTCGCGCGCCTCGCCGGCGATGTGCTTCATCTCACCCTTCGAAAGTCCCGAAAAGATCGCCAGGGACCCGAGGACATCCATATTGTTGGTCTTCGCAGCCATAGGTACTCCTGCAGATCGCGGAAGAACCATGGTGCCAAATCCGAGTGGGTATGATGCCCCGACTATGGGCCCACGCGGGAGCGACGCGAACGCGCGGTCGGTCTCGATGGAGACCATCGTCAATCTCTGCAAGCGACGGGGCATCATCCTGCCCAACTCCGAGATCTACGGCGGGCTTCGCTCCTCCTGGGACTACGGACCGCTCGGCGTCGAGCTCAAGAACAACGTCAAGCGCGCGTGGTGGCGATGGATGGTCCAGATGCGCGAGGACGTCGTCGGCCTCGACTCGGCGATCATCATCACGCCGCGCGCCTGGGAAGCGTCCGGTCATATCGAGACCTTTCACGATCCCCTCGTCGAGTGCCTGAACTGCCATCAGCGCTTCCGAGCCGACCATCTCGAGGGCAGCAAGTGCCCGAACTGCGGCCACGACAAGTTCACGGACCCCCGCAACTTCAATCTCATGTTCAAGACCTTCGCGGGCCCCGTGGAGGACGATGCCGCGGTCGTGTGGCTCCGTCCGGAAACGGCACAAGGCATCTTCCTCGATTACAAACAGATCCAGTCGACCGCGCGGATGAAGGTGCCGTTCGGCATCGCGCAGATCGGAAAGTCCTTCAGGAACGAGATCACGCCGGGGAACTTCATCTACCGCACGCGTGAGTTCGAACAGATGGAGATGGAGTTCTTCGTGAAGCCCGGCACCGACGCCGACTGGCACCAGCACTGGATCGACGAACGTCTCGCGTGGTGGAAGCGCTACGGCTTGACGGAAGGAAACGTCCGGCTGCGCGAGCACGAAGCGGACGAGCTCTCGCACTACTCGAAGCGGACGGTCGACATCGAGTACGCCTTTCCGTTCACGGACTGGGGTGAGCTCGAGGGGATCGCGAACCGCACCGACTACGACCTGAAAGCGCACCAGGCTGCGTCCGGCACCGATCTCACATACTTCGACGACGCGGCCGACGAGCGTTTCGTCCCGTACGTGATCGAGCCCGCCGCGGGCGCCGACCGAGCCGCGCTCGCGTTCCTGATCGATGCCTATCACGAGGACGAAGCACCGACGGCCTCGGGCAAGGTCGAGAAACGGACCGTCCTCAAGATCCACCGCGACCTCGCACCGATCAAGGTCGCGATCCTGCCGCTGTCGCGGAACGAGCAGCTCTCGCCGGTCGCTCGCGAACTCGCGAACTCGCTCCGTCCGTACTGGATGATCGACTACGACGACGCCGGCGCGATCGGCCGCCGCTACCGCCGTCACGACGAGATCGGGACCCCATTCTGCGTCACGGTCGACTTCGACTCACTCGACGACAAAGCCGTCACGATCCGCGACCGGGACACGATGACGCAAGAGCGGATCCCGCAGGCCGAACTGATCGACTACCTCACGGACAGGCTCCGGCCGGTTTAGTCCACGCCGCCGAAGCGGCGGGAGCGGCGCTGGTACTCGGAGATCGCGGCGAAGAGGTCCGCGCGGCGGAAGTCGGGCCAGAGCACGTCGGTGAAGAGCAGCTCGGCGTACGCGCCTTGCCAGAGCAGGAAGTTCGAGATGCGCTTCTCGCCCGACGTACGGACGATCAGATCCGGATCGGGCAGCTCGGGCGCGTAGAGCCGCGCGCGGATCGATTTCTCGTCGATCTTCCCTTTCGGTGGGAGCTGCTTCACTGCATCGACGACCTCCGCCCACCCGCCGTAGTTCAGCGCGATGGTGAGGTTCAGCTTCTTGTTCTTGACCGTCAGGTCTTCCGCTTCCTCTGCCATCCGGACGACGCTCCGCGGCAACTTGCGGTCGTTGCGTCGTCCGATGAAGCGGATCCGGACGCCCTTCTCATTGAACTCGTCGCGACGGCGCGACAGGAGCTCTCGGTTGTAGTTCATGAGGAAGCGGACCTCGTCCGGAGGACGACGCCAGTTCTCCGTCGAGAAGGCGTAGACCGTGAGGAACTTGAGACCGATCTCGAGGGCTCCGTCCACCGCGTCGACGAGGGCGTCCTCACCTGCTTCGTGCCCGGCCGTGCGTGGAAGGCCGCGGGCCTTGGCCCACCGGCCGTTGCCGTCCATGATCACGCCGACGTGCTTGGGCAGCCGTTTCGGATCGATCTCGGGGAGCGGGGGACGAGGCACCGCGACAGTCTATGGACTACCCGACGGGAAGAAGCGCGAAGGCGCGGAAACGGCTCTCCGTGTGCCACTGCACGAAGCCGAGCAGGAGCGACGCGAAGTCGCGACCCGATGCTTCCGGAAGCGTTCTCGCCCGGAGGTCCGTCCACTCCCCTTCGAGCAGAGCCGACCACGTGTCGAGCAGTTCCGGTGACGCCTTCGGGTCCGTCCGCTCCGTGCACGGCCCACACACGACGCCCCCGCGCGAGTAGGAGAACGCGACGCGCGCCGGCGCGCCGCAGTCGACGCACTGCGTGAGGTTCGGATGCAATCCGGACATCGACGCGAGCTTCGCGAGGAACGCGTACGCGAGGAGCGGCGGATCGACGGCTCCGTCCTCGAGGGCTTGCAGCGCGGAGCGAAGGAGCAGGAAGACGCGGACGTTGTTGTCGCGTTCGAGGGTGGTCCGGTCGACGGCATCGGCTATCGCGGATGCGGCGCAGAACGACGGGTAGTCGGCGCGCAGATGGCGCGGCCTCGTGATGATCTCGGCTTGATTCACGATGTCGAGGTCGCTCCGTCCTCTGTAGAGCTGGAGGTCGACGTGCGTGAACGCGTCGAGCCGCGCGCCGAAGCGCGACTTCGACTTGCGCACGCCCTTCGCGACGGCACGGACGCGTCCCTGCGTCTGCGTATAGAAGGTGACGATGCGATCGGCCTCACCGAGGCGGATCGATCGCAGGACGATGCCCTGCGCGCGGTAGAGACCCTGCGTGATCGGCACGTGTCTATTGTCAGCCCGAGCGAGGACGCGGTTGTCGCTCTTCGCGCTCCGCATATCGGGCGAGGACCCAGACGAGGTCGGCGAGCCGGTTGAGGTACGTCCGCGCCTCTGGACGGACCGCTTCGGCCCTCGCGAGGGCGTCGACGGACCGCTCGGCCCGCCGGACGACCCGGGCTGCATAGTCGAGGACCGCTCCGAGCTTCGAGTTCCCCGGGACGATGAAGTCCTTCGGCTGCTCGAAGCGTTCCGTCAGCTCGTCGATGAGCGTCTCGTGCGCCGCGGCCATCTCAGCGGTCACGAGCGAGACACCGGGCGTGAGTCGATCGGCGTTGGACGGATCCGTCGCCAGCTCCGCATTGAGCACGAAGAGTTCGCGCTCCAGACGCAGGACGATCTCGGCGACGTCGTCCTGCCCGTCGGCAACCGCCTCCGCTCGTGCCATGCCGAGCGCGGACACGGCCTCGTCCGCATCGCCGTAGGCGCTGACGCGCAAGCTCGATTTCTCGATGCGCTCCTTGCCGGCGAAGAGGAGTTGCGTCGTCCCGTCGTCGCCCTTACGCGTATAGACCTTGCCGAGGGGGCGGCTGCTCGCCGCATCCTTGTCCGGTGTCACGCGGGCCTCGCTCGCACCGTCGCCACCATCACCGTGATGGCCCAGGCTATCCACACGACGAATTCGGGCGCCCCGATCACGCCCTGCACGCGGAGCGCAAGCGTCGCCCAGAACCACAGCAACGCGACGAAGAATCCGGCGCCGAGCGCCCACGGACGTCCGCGGAACACGCCGTACGCGACCCACCCGACCGAGAACGCCGCGACGACGCCGGCGAATCGTCCGACGAAGTTCGAATCCATGCTCCTCGCGATGGCGCCGACCGCCGCGGCGCCGAGGAGCGCAGCCGCCACCGTCCGCCAGTTCCTCACGTGCCGTAGCCGAAGCGTTCGAGCGACGCGTCCCGGCTCTGCCAGTCGTGCGCGACCTTCACGTGGAGATCGAGGTACACCTTGCGACCGAGCACCTCCTCGATGTCATGACGTGCCCGCGTTCCGATCTCCTTCAACATCGCACCGCGGCGGCCGATCACGATCCCCTTCTGGGAGTCGCGCTCCACGTAGATCGTCGCGTGGATCTCGGCCCCCTCCATCTCGTCGACAAGCACGGCGATCGAGTGCGGCACCTCCTGACGCGTGAGCTCCAGAGCCTTCTCGCGGATCAGCTCGGCGATGGCCTGCGTCGGCGACTGATCGGTGAGCGCGTCGGGCGGGAACAGGACGGGGCCCTCGGGCACCGCCGCCACGAGCGTCACGACGAGCTCGTCGACGCCGTCACCGGTCCGCGCCGAGATGCCGTAGGGATCGGTGTCCATCAACGCAGTGGCAGCGTCACGCGCGCGGAGGAGGGCCGGCGGATCGACGACGTCGATCTTGTTCAACACGACGAGGACCGGTGTCGTGTGCCGCTTCAGCTCCGATGCGATGAACGCGTCGCCCTTCCCGACGCCCGTCGCGTCGAGCAGGAACACCGCGACATCGACCTCATCGACGGTGTTCCGGACGAGACGGTTGAGCCGGCGGCCGAGCTCCGTCCGGGGGCGGTGCATCCCCGGCGTGTCGACGAAGACGAGCTGCGCGTCGTCCGTCGTGTGGACGCCGCGGATCGCGTTGCGCGTCGTCTGGGGGCGCTCGGAGGTGATCGCCACCTTGTTGTGCATGATCTGGTTGAGGAGCGTCGACTTCCCGACGTTCGGGCGTCCGACGATGGAGACGAACCCCGACCGGAAGCCTTCCGGAGACGCCCCCAGCTCGAGGTCAGGCCGGGCCATCGCTGCGCTCGACGCGTCGGACGAACACGGTGTCGATCCGTCGCCGCTGCATGCGCTCGACCCGGAAGGAATAGCCCTTGTACGTGACCTGCGCACCTGGCTCGGGGATCTCGCCGAGCGCGGAGGCAACGAGTCCGCCGATCGTCTTCCACTCCTCGTCCTCCGGGAGCTCTGCCTCGACCTGCTCGTTGAACTCCCAGATCGGGAGCTTCGCCCGGACGAGCCACCCGTTCTCGCCGATGGGCACGATCGACGTTTCTTCGACGTCGTATTCGTCAGTGATCTCGCCGACGATCTCCTCGAGCAGATCCTCGAGCGTCACGAGTCCGGCGACGTCGCCGTACTCGTCGGCGACGATCGCCATGTGGACACGGCGCTTCTGCATCTGCCGCAGCAGATCGGAGACGCGCATCATCTCGGGGACGAAGAAGGCTTCTCGCGTGAACTCCTTGACCGTGCGCGATGCATCACCGTTCTCGCGTAGCGCACGGAAGATGTCCTTCACATACACGACGCCGAGGATGTTGTCCGGGTCGTCGTCTTCGTGGACCGGGATGCGCGAGAACCCTTCCTTGATCGCGAGATCCATCGCGTCCGAGACCGACGTCGAGGCCTCGACGACCTTCATATCCGGACGAGGCGTCATCACCTCGCGCACCGTCGTGTCGCCGAACTCGAAGATGGAGTGGATCATCTCCCGCTCCTGCTCCTCGATGACCTCCTCTTCTTCGGCGACGTTCACGATCTGACGGATCTCGTCCTCCGTCATGAAGGGGCCTTTCGGCAGACCTTTCCCCGGAAGGATGACGTTCGAGATCCCCACGAGGAGCCGAGCCATCGGGTAGAGCCCGCGACCGAGGCCGTAGATGATCGGTGCGAGGGCGAGTGCTACGCGGTCGGTGTGCAGGATCGCGTACGTCTTCGGTGCCGACTCCGCGAAGACGAAGATCACCGTCGTCAGCGCGGCCGTCGCGATCCACTCGCCCGCGCTCGGGAACACACGCACGGCCACCGTCGTCGCAAGCGTCGTCCCGAGGACGTGACAGAGCAGCACCGCCAGGAGCACCGGATTGAGGAAGCGAGCGGGGTCGCTCGCGATGCGGACGAGCAGCCTCGCGCCGCGGCGTTTCTCTTCTTCGAGCGAAACGGCGTGCACCCGGTTCACGCGCGACACCGCGGTCTCGCACGCGGCGAGCACGCCGGAGAGCACGACGAGCACCGCGACGGCGACGAGCGTCCAGACGTCGCCGGTGCTCATGCGAGGTCCTTCCGGTAGAACTCCGAGAGGATCTTTCGTTCGCGGTGACGCATCGAGCGCGCGTCTTGCGGACGCACATGGTCGTACCCGCACAGGTGCAGGAACCCGTGCACCAGGAGCAGATCGACCTCCTCGCTCACCTGTCGGTCGGACCCCTGTGCCTGCTCGCGCGCGACGTCAGGACAAATCACGATGTCGCCGAGGATGTACGGCTCGTCATCCGGGACCTGTTCATCCATCGGGAATGCAAGGACGTCCGTCGGCCCGGGCTCCCCCAGCCACCGCTCCTTGAGCGACGCCATCGCCGGACGCTCCACCAGCAGGACGGTGACCTCGGCGCGCGGATCGACGTCTTCCTCGGAAGCGGCGAGCCGCGCGAGCGAGACGAGTCGATGCTCGTCGAGGGACACATCACTCTGTTCGTTCGCGACGAACACGTCGATGACGACGGGCATCAGGTCTTGTTCTGGTGCTGTTGCTCGTAGCGGCCGTACGCCTCGACGATGTCCTGCACGATCTTGTGACGGACGACGTCACTCGCTTCGAGATAGACGAACTCGAGACCTTTGATCCCATGCAGGATGTCCTGCACGACCTTGAGGCCGCTGCGCTGCCCCTCGGGCAGGTCGATCTGCGTGATGTCGCCGGTCACGACGGCCTTCGAGCGCAAACCCAACCGTGTCAGGAACATCTTCATCTGCTCGGGCGTCGTGTTCTGTGCTTCGTCCAGGATGATGAACGAGTCGTTGAACGTGCGCCCGCGCGCGTAGGCGAGCGGCGCGACCTCGATCGTGCCGCGCTCGGCGAGTCGCCCGTAGTGTCCCGGCTCGAGCATCTCGTAGAGGGCGTCGTACAACGGTTTGAGATAGGGGTCGACCTTCTGCGCGATGTCGCCGGGAAGGAAGCCGAGACGCTCCCCGGCTTCGACGGCGGGACGCGTGAGGATGATGCGCGAGACTTCCTTGTCGCGGAGGGCCTTCACCGCGAGCGCGACCGCGAGGTACGTCTTGCCCGTCCCCGCGGGACCTATGCCGAACGTGACGGAGTTGCGACGGACCGCGTCGACGTAGCGCTTCTGTCCCGCCGTCTTCGGACGGATCGGACGTCCGCGCGCGGACAGGATCGTGTCACCCATCACCTCTGATGGGCGCACGCCGTTGTCCTTCTTGACCATCTCGATCGCACGTTCGACCGATTCCGTCGTCAACGTCTGTCCTTGGCGGAGAAGCGTGAGCAGCTCCTCGAACACGGTGGCCGCGCGCTTCGCGTCATCGTCGTCGGGGCCGTCGATCGTGATCTCGTTCCCCCGGACGAGGATGTCCGAAGAAAACTCCTCTTCGATGCGCCTGAGGAGCTCGTCGCGCTGGCCCACGAGGTCGGCGATGTGCGTCTGGTCGGGGACCAGGATCTTCAACTGGTGTGGCAATCCTTCCGTCTGCCCTCCGGTCGTGGGGCCGAGTATACCCGCGCTAGCCCGGGGGCCAGAGCAGCTGGCGACCGCCGAGGATGTGCATGTGAACGTGCAGAACGCTTTGTCCGGACAGTGCTCCGTTGTTGAACACGAGCCGGAATCCCTTGTCCAAACCTTCGTCGGCCGCGATCTTCTGCGCCGCTTGGAAGAGCTCGACGAGCCACGGTGTGTCGCGTGACGCCTCGAAGTCGGAGATCTTCGCGACGTGTTCGCGCGGGATGATCTGCACATGCGTCGGCGCTTGCGCGTTGATGTCGCGGAACGCGACAACCTTGTCGCTCTCGTACACGATGTCGGCCGGGATGTCGCCGGCGACGATCTTGCAGAAGATGCAGTCCGTGGCCACTGGTCCTCCTAGCCTTTGATACCCAGCTCGTCGATGAGTTTCGCGACGTCGGCGGGTGAACGATCGAGCGCCGCGCCGAGCGCGACGACATCGCTCGCGCGCATCCGGAACACGGTGCCCGTCCAGTCCTGACGCTGCGCCTGTAACCGCTTCACGAAACGGCCGATCGCCTTCGCTTCAGGTTTGTCGGAGCGGTCGAGACGCTCGAGGTCGATCGCAGGGGCGGCGCCCTCGACCCTCGCGGCTCCGTCCGTCGGAAGCATCGCCTGGAGCGGCAGGCGGTACAGGTTCGCGAGATCCGACAGGCGGATCGCCGAGATCGCGCGCTCACCGCGTTCGTACGCGCCGAGCACGGACGCCTTGAACCCGCCTTCCGAAAGGGCTTGCACGTCGAGGAGCGACAGTCCCTTCTGGCGACGGAGGCGGCGCAGGTGGGAGCCGAGCCGTTCGGCCTCTGCGCGCCCCTTGCGCTCTTCGCCGTTCGGCGCCTCAGCTTCGCTCCGGCGTGGCATCAGCCCAGGCTCCCATAGACGAACGAAACGATCGCCGCGGCGACGGGGCCGGCGAAATCCGAACGCAGAACATGAGGGCCGAGCGACACGGTGCGAGCACCTTCGATCTCGGCGGGAGTGAGGCCGCCTTCGGGGCCGATGACGAGATCGATCACCTCCGGTGCTTCGTCCGGCAGGACGTCGCGCAACAGCGTGGTCGCTTCCTCGTGCAGGACGATCCCCTCGCGCGGTGCTGCGTCCGCGAGGGGATCGACGACGGTGAGCCACGGGGACCGCGACTGCTTCGCCGCGGCGCGCGCGATCTCGGTCCATCGAGTGTGCGACTTCACGCGCTTCGCTTCGTCCCAACGGACGATGGTGCGCTCCGCGAGGAACGGGACGATGCGCGCGACGCCGAGCTCGACGGAGCGTTCGATCATGTCGTCCATGCGGTCGCCCTTCATCAGTGCCTGATGGATGGTGATGGTCGGACGAGGCGCCGACACGACACGGCGGTCCTCCACCTCGGCCTCGACGGCACCATCGAGCGAGCGCACGACGGCCTCGACGACGGCGCCGGCTCCGTCCGACACCGTGATCCGCTCCCCCGGACGAAGCCGTAGGACCTTGATCGCGTGCCGGGCTTCGTCTCCGCTGATGACGATCCGGTCGCCTTCGACGCTCGTCGTGAAGAAATGATGGAGGCCCATCAACGTCCGAGGACGCGGCGGAGCACTCCCTCGGTCTTGCCCTTCACCTCTTCCCCGCGGAGCTTCGCGAGCTCGCGCAGGAGTTCCTTCTCTTTCTTCGAGACATTCGTCGGCGTGGCGACGTGCGCGCGGAGGATGAGGTCGCCGCGGCCGCGCCCCGTCCGGCGCGGAACGCCCTTGCCCTTCAAGCGGATCACCGTGTTCGACTGCGTGCCGGCGTGCACGTCGACGTTCTCCTCACCGTCGAGCGTCTGCACCGTGACGTCGCCACCGAGCGTCGCGAGCGTCATCGGCACCTCGACCCATGTGTACAGGTCGTCGCCCATCCGCTCGAACCGATCGTCCGGCTCGACCGCGAAGCGCACGTAGAGATCGCCGCGGGGGCCGCCGGCGGCGCCGGCTTCGCCCTCGCCCTCGAGCCGCAGACGGTCGCCTTCGTCGATACCGCCGGGAACACGGACGGGGACCTCGACGTCACGCGCCTGCCGTCCCGAACCGCGGCATTCCTTGCACGGGTCCGGGACGATCCACCCTTCCCCGCTGCAATCCCGGCACGGGAACGCGGTCACGAGCGAACCGATGATCGTCCGGCGTGCTTGCTGGACCTGTCCGGTGCCGTTGCATGTCGGACACTGCTCCGGATGCGTGCCGGGCTCGGTGCCCTCACCGGAACAGTGCTCGCACGATTCGAACCGCTCGAACTTCAGTGTGCGATCGGCGCCGAACACGACCTCGTCGAGCGTGACATCCAGCTGTATCTCGATCGATTCACCGCGTCGCGCGCGCGTGCGCTGCCTCGTCCGGGTCGCTCCGCCTCCGAAGAACGAGTCGAAGATGTCCTCGATCGTCGATGCGAAGGGCGAGCCCCACGGCGACGACCAGCTGCCGACACCCATGCGTGCCGCGTCGTACTCCTGCCGCTTGCGCGGATCCGACAGCACCGCGTACGCCTCGGAGATCTCCTTGTAGCGCTGCTCGGACGCGGGGTCGCCGCCTGTCGCGTCGGGATGGTGCTCGCGCGCGAGCTGACGGAAGGCGCGCTTGATGTCGTCCGCAGATGCGTTCTCCTCGACGCCGAGGACGGCGTAGTAGTCGCTCGACATGTTCCTCATTGCGAAAGTTGTCGGAGCACGCGTGACAGCGTCGACGCGACTTCGGCCACCGTCGACATCACGCTCGGGTAATCCATCCGAGTCGGACCCAACACGCCGAGCGCGCCCGCGCGCTTCCCGAACCGGTAGCCCGTCGCGATGAGCGACAGATCGCGCAGATCTTCGAGGGCGAGCTCGCGTCCGATGCGGACGGTCATCGCGTTCGGGGACGGAACGGCGAGGAGCGGCTCGACGCCGCCGGCATCGAGCATCTCGAGCACTCGCTGGGCAGTGTCCACCGGCTCCCACACGATGAGCTTCGCGACGCCGCCCGTGAACACGCGACCACCGGCGCGCGCGACGGCGCGAAGCGCTTCGCTCACGCCGCGCAGGATCGGTTCGATCTCCGATGCCACGACGGTCTCGGACAGGACACGCGCACCTTCGCTCGCCGTCTTGCGTCCGACCAGGGT